>Ga0116231_10000727_pt1 | contig 61393 bp, 44 predicted proteins | sample S1TSphgellanicum_2_FD_89695 | JGI IMG/M metagenome (GOLD analysis project Ga0116231, IMG submission 89695) | Host-associated microbial communities from peat moss isolated from Minnesota, USA - S1T2_Fd - Sphagnum magellanicum MG | ecosystem: Host-associated > Plants > Peat moss > Unclassified...
CCGGACAAGGACTTCATGCATGTACTGTTGGTGTGAACATGAAAATCCTGATCTGGATAATGTGGCCGAGAATCTTGATTAGTGGCGGCGGATTTTCTCTTGAGGAGAGTGAGAGGGAAATCAAAAGTGCATGGGATGCATGGTAGTGGAAGGATAGGAAGATGACGGCGCGTTTTATGAGAAGCTGCGGCGCCTCATTGATGAGGATGGAGGGAACGGCTAATGGTGATGAATATGAGGAAGGGAAGTTCTGAGTTTTGGAGTTTTTGGCAGAGAGATTAGCAGGAGCTAGGAGAATGGAGTAGTGTCGCTCTTCTTCCGCTGCTATTAGCGACCGATGACCTCTAGCTTTTGTATTTTGGTAGAGTTAATTAGAAAGTTAGAATGAAGAGGACTGCGGATAGAGATTTTGGAAGAAGAATAGTGCTTGTGCTGTCGGAATTGTTTATCTGAAATCTAAGCCATGGAATGCTGGCACTTGATTTTCTGCTTGTCTGAGTCGAGTCAATGTGAGCTAAGTGTGAGAAAGCTCAGAGGATTGCTCCTGTAGCTGGGTTATGAATTCAAGCTTGGAGACAAGGGAAGGTTGTCTGTCCTATTGTGTTCTAGCCGTAAGGTGCCATTGTGCTTGATCAGTCAGAGCACGCGAGGGAGGAAAGAGGTTGCTGGCTACCATGATTGTTCTGCGTCTCTCTGGTGTCCCTCCATTTTTGGTTACAATGCCACACCAAAAAAACCTCAAAAATAATCCTTAATTTTTTCCCATTTTTTTCTTTGTGTATGAAAAAAAATCCATGTTAGAAGCAATGGATTATTTTTTAAAATTTTAATAATAATTATTAATATTAATATAACAAACTATAAATGTTTTATACTTATTATTTTTATTTAAAAACATGGTTTATCGATTTCTTTAAACTTGTTTTGTTACAATTTTATGTTTAAATATTTAGAGATGAATTAAAAATTTTCATTTAAACAAAATTATAAATGGTGATAATCATAATGACATCAATGATTTTTTTAATCTTTTCAATTTTTTCAATTTTGTAATCTTCTTGAAGGTCACCCATGTAAAAAACTTTAACCATGTTTTGGCTATAAGCCATATATGGAGATATAAATTTGTTAAAATATTTTTATATTTTGGCTATGAGTCCTACATTCCAATGTGTGTGTATATATATTATTATTATTATTTTTTGTTGATGTTGATGGCCTCTCTTATTTTTGCAAAATGGTGGAAATTCATCACAAATAAAAACTCAATTACATCATTAATATTTATTTTAAATTTTCAAAAAAATTGAATAAGGTTTAGAATGATCTCAAAGATTAAACTTTAAAATTTTCAAATAAATTTGATGTTGGAATTGTTTGTGTCTAATGTTGGGATTATTGAAATTATTTTAAAACTTTTACTCATTAGGAGTAACCTTTTTTCTTTGAAATTTGTGATATCAGTTTCTCGATAATTTTTTTTGTTGTTTACCTTTTTTTTCTGAATTTGCATTATTTTTTTCCATTTTCTTTCCCAATAAGAATTGCCAAGTTAGGAAAATTTGAAACCAAAAGAATATGTTAGTTGTGGAAGGGGGGGAGGGGGGTGGGGAGAGGATCTACATATTTAAATCAAAAGAATTATCATTTTGGTAAACAAATATGGCCTTGATAATTAAATGGTTATATTGATTACTTAATTAATGTTTCTTCTTGTGGCCAATTTCTGCCAATTTAAGGGGGCAACGACATTAAGAAATTTTTCTTTTGTTAAATTAAAAATATTTACAATCAATTTCTTACAATAAATAATAATAATTAATTATAACATCGAAAGATTTAAACAAAATTTCAACTACACAACTTGTTTATAACCAAATGTGGCAATTTTTTTATAAAATATTACCATTTTAGCAAAATTGCAAAAATAAATTTAAAAATTATGCATAATAATATTGGGGAAAGTAAAAAATTGCAATTCTACCAAAAATATGGATTTTTTAATGTATTTAAAATAAATCTATAAAAAATTTAATGAATGCATTTTTGAATTGACATTGAATTTACAAAGATTCTAGGTCAATTTAAACAAAAAAAATTGTAGATTTATTCATGACATGCAATTTCAAGTTTTTTTTAAAAATTAAATTGAATTTTTGTAAATTTTATTTATTATTTTTGAATTAATTATTGATTAAAATATTTATATACTTTGATTATAAGTCTTAAAACCCATTGTAGAATTATATCATTTAAAAAAAAATTTATATATAATCCTTTGTTGATGTTGATGGCCCTGTGTATATTTGCAAAATTGTGGAATTTAACCATAAGAAAAAACCTTTGGTTACATCATTAATATTTAGGGTTTAGATTTTCAAAAAAATTGGATAAGGTTTATGATCTCAAAGATTGAGCTTAAATGTTTTCAAATAAAATTGATGTTAGAAATGTTTATGTGTTTAAGGTTGGAATTATTAGAATTACTTTTAAAAATTTATTCATTAGGAGTAACATTTTTTTTCAAATTTCTGATCCTAATTTCCTGGCAAGTTTTTTATTGTTTACATTTTTCCTTAAATTTTCAGTATTTTTTCCATTTTTTCCCAATAAGAATTACCAAGTTAAGAAAATTTGAAATAAATTTAACATGTTGGTTAGGGGGAGGAGGGGTTAATCCAACTATTTAAACCAGAAATTTCACCAAATTAAATTATGTTTCCTTTTACAAGAAAAAAATATAAAATATATACTTACATCATTATATATATATATAGTGTGATACTTGCAATTCTTCAAAAAATGGACGTATTTTATGTAATGATTTTTTAAAATAAAAAAGTTAATAAATGCACTTTTGAATTCACCTTGAATTTACAAAGATTTTACAGTAATTTAACCAAAAAGATATTTCTTGATTTATTCATGAAATGATATTTAAAGTTTTTTTTTAACATTGTAAATTTAATTTTTGTAAATTATAATAATTTTTTAAAATACATTATTGAATAAGCTTTAAGATCATCTTTTTATTTGTAGCATTTGAATAAATTTTACAAAAGAAAATAAAAAATATTGCTATGTTAAAATTTGAAGTTTTTAACAAAATTAATAAACTTTTTGCACAACATAATAAACTTCAAACTTTTTCATTTTTATCAATAAAGTGTTGAAGTGGTTTGGTGGTTAATGCTTTAATGTGTTTTCATAAGGTCTTTGGTTCAATCCTTGATGGATGCATGCTTTAATGCATATTGTACAAATGCAATTTACAAACATATAGATTGTGGTGAATACACAAACATGTACATCATGCTTAAATGGTGTCATAACATTTTTGTCGACAAAATAAAAATTTAAAATAAAATAAAATAAAATTCATAGCATGTAAATTTGTCATGGCATGTCATGATGGAAATGTAATCCGTGACTCCACAATCCAAAAAAATCAAAAAATAAAAAAATTATATGATGATGTGGCATGTTGCTCCATGTCATATTAACTTGGGACCTCGTATATCCATGTCATAAATTTTTAATTAAAACTTATTTAGTGCAACATGCAACTATCCAAAATGATTAAAAAACATTTCTTAAAAAATGTCTTAATCAACTAGTCCTTTTTTTATCAAAATCATACAAGTTGCATATTAGTCAATTTTGTCATATTTCACTAAAAACCTAATAAATTTGAGTAGTGGAAAAAAACAAGATTTCTTCTTGCGGTAGTAAGATTGCATTGTAACATTTTAAGTGGAATTCCTTTGTGTGAAGACACCCAAACATCTAATATGGTTAGATATTAATTGGTTACTTTTGGAACTACCAATTTTTTTGAAAAATATTTACTCCCATGCCAAAAATATGAAAAAAACTTTCAAGCACACTTGTTTCATTATTTAGCATAAAGCTACTTTTTAAAAAAAGATTACAATTGAAAGTAAATGAGAAAACAAAATAAATTTATCAGGCACCTTGTTGTTGAACCAACCTAAATACCATGGTCTTATTGGAAATTTTGAACAAAAGTAAATATGAATCAATGTCATGGAACCTATATGTGAAACACCAAGTTAAATCACATTTTTTTTATTTACCAATTTTTTTTCAAGATAATAAGTTTCAATATATATAATCTAAAGGTTTCTTATAATTTTCTATGGAATAATTTAAGAATAATTCATTAATCTTGTCCATTATGATTGTGGGGTGGTGGGTATCAACTATCTTACTATTGTTTTGGGGGATGATCTTGGTTGACCTCTATTTGTAAAGAATTAAATTAATTACATGTTTATTATAAAGTTGAAGAGATGGCATTCTATGTGCACTCAAATGAATTTGTGGAGCACATTGATGCAAGAAATAGTGAAATGGAATGATGCAATTGGTTTGTTAGCACATATTTTTAATAATTGAGTTTAAATCATGTATGAGCTTTAAGGTCTATGACATGGTTGTAAACAAGCAAATCCCTTGACCTTTTGTAAAATCTCCCATTCAATTTGAGGTTTTAAACTTACCTCAAATCACAAGAAATAATGGTGGGACAATTGTAATTTAATTGGAATATGGGAGCTACATGAAAATACCATGAACATTTGTCATGATTGTTAAAAGGACTAAAGAAATTATGGGGAACAAAATGGAACAAATGATGAAACAATGGAAACATTGAAAATAATGAGACGATGAAAAAACTTTTATCAATCACCAAAATTGGTGTTTCCATCACCCTTGCTACCCCTTTCATTGTTTTGTTGATTTGTCATCCTTGTCCTTTCACATTTTTTTCTAGTCAACCCATTGTTTGTAATTTGTTGTTTTCTTATCCCCATTGAAGTTTATCACCGTTCCCATCATCCTTGTTGTATTTTAATGTCTATTTTTCTTTGATTGACTTTGGCTCATTTCATCTTGTCATTGTTCCTTAATTTTAAATGTCACCAATGCACTAGTTGTTTTGTAACCATTGTCATTGATCGATATATTTTGGATAATTATCCATAATGTGTTTGTGGTACCAAGTGACCCAATAAAAATGTTTTTATGGTATGTCACTAGAATAGTTTTGATCATTCATCGTTATTTTTGTGATTTCTATCATTATCCACACTACTCCCATTGAGCTTTCATCATTTGTATCACCTTTCCCAACATTTTTCAATCAAACCTTCCCGTCCCCACCACTTTTCCCATTATTGTTGTTGCTCATTCCATTGTATTGCCTCAAAATGGTGTTGTCACCATGTTTGTCATCTAACCATCATTCCCATTTTGTTCATTGTTCCTTCACATTTCTTTTATCGTCTAATGATCTAAACCAATACATCCCCAAACTATGGCATTGTAAACTAATACATAAAGTTACATACACATTCCAATTTGAAACATTGTGGAGGTCAACATCCCACTACTGCAAGTTTGTGATTTTAAAGAATAGTGAGGAACAATGGAAAAATGTGAATGACATATATTCACACAAAGAAAATGATGGAAAAATGCATGTTCTTTGTCAAAATAATTTCATTGAAGACTTGGGGGCCTTTAATCTTAGTCCAAATTACACACAACTTCCTTTTCACCTTTATATCTACTTCATACAATTGTCATGTCATTATATTTAATGTTTCCATTTAAATTCCTAGAAGGCATGACAGATACATTTAACTCATGTTGGAATTGATCTTTCAAAACATACATGCATCCTTCATTGTATTTATTCATTGAATATTATAGTTAATTACAAACCACATGACCAAGCAATTTTGACAAGCTATATACAACCACTTGCATCTTTAAAATTGTGTCTTGATGATGGCTTCATAACAAACTCCATCCCGTATTACACAATATCCTTAGCATCACAATAAAACATTTGAAATGTTTGAACTTGTGGACCCACAATTGCCATCATGGAATAAAATGATACTCCTCTTGACTATAATCCAGGGTAAAAGCATGGTTAGGTAGTTCACATTTGACATTTTGAAGAGTTCACATCTTACATTAGCTACAATTCTTGCATTTAAAACAATTATCAAACTATAAATCCTATAATTGTCCCTTATGATTCTGGTCACAAATACTAATAGACCACCCTATAAATATCTTTAAACATGTGATTGGTAGAAATTTAATTTTTTTAAAAAAAATCAATGTGAAATGAAATATCAATTGTAAAAAATGATGAAAATCACAAGTTAAAATTTTTAATATGAAAAAAAAAATTATTGAAAAAATTTCAATGCATCTTACAGTTAATTATTCATTTTATGGTGGCCTATTTTTTATTTTTTATTTTGATATTCCTATGACATATTTTTTTAGCCTACATTTTTCATTTTCTGTGTGTGACAAACATAATGTCATCATTTCAAAAGTCCACAATGAATCCATTCTTTTCTTGAAACTCATCCATAATTTTTAATAAGATTTTCACTAAAGTCTATTACAACATGGATAATGAAAAAATTAAAAATTATAATGTTTTATATGATTTTACATTTTAAGTTCATTTATAATCCAAAAAAATTACAACTATGACAATCCAAATAGTCCACCTAATTGTGCTTTCACCCTCCATTCCTCTTTCTCCAATTTGGTGTGTGTAGAAGTTATGTAACCTCTTACAATTGATCAAGATTGAATATAGGTTTCAAAGTTCACATAACTTGTCAAACTAGTGACATTGGGGTGTGATGAACCTCTCATTTGCAAGTTGTGTGAAGATTTTCAATTAACAAAGTGTGTCCTTTTTAGGAGCATGCACATTGACATTTTGATAGTTTGTCATGTGCTTCCTATTTTAGTTGTAGAAATGGACAAGTGCATGCTTCTTGAGACAATCATATATGTGTTTTGTGCATTGTAAAGCACAACCATTTTCATTGTGCTTTCTTATTCCTTGTTTGACATGTTTCATTGGAGGCACAAAAGCCATAGAATAATTTTGTTAAGGTTGCAAAAGCCCCCCTAAGAGTCTCTTTTCACTATTGTGTTATGATCATAGCAGCTTAATGGAAAGCCATTAACATAAGGTCATGTTTGTTGTTGTAATGAAAATTGCTTTCCAGGGGGGAGCTACAAGCAGATTGAAAAATATGTAATTGATCATTTAAAGAGCTTTAGGAACACATGTTCTCATGAAAAAAAGACAAATGTCATTTTATGGTGTTTCACAATTTGATTCACAACTTTCATAGCTCCTATAATTGGTCAATGCTTGACCAATAGAATAATGAAATGACTATACGCACAACTACCTGAAAAAACATAATGGAAAGTTGTTGTGATCATAGCAACATAATGGAAAGATGTCCTAATTCTTTCCATCCCTATTTTGAATTTGGTCTTTTAATTTATGTAACCTTTGGATTGGGAAAACCAATGTTATGATGGTGACCAAATAGCAAACAAGATGCCACATCCATGTAAAACCCCACCTTAGACAATCAAAGCATTATATTACAAGTAGTTTGGGCATACTTGTTCATTTATTCCCATTTTTTTCACCTAATAAGAAATGATGTGGTTCTAGTTTTCCACATAACAACCACCACCCCCCGTCCCCCTTTTTTCCTTTCCATGCTTCATTATTGGGCATTGGATAAACAATAGGTACATCCCAATAGCAATGGGAGATTACCTAGCTACGATGCTTTAGTACAAGTTTATTCATTCATTCCCACCTTAAACCCATGAACTAGTAGATTGAGGAGTGATTGAGCCTCCTTTCACATTTGTAATATGTCTATATTCCTAAATGGTTTTCATCATTTAAGAAAACATCACTACTATGAACAAATGAGCAATTGCTCAAGCTAAAAATTGGTTATAACTTATGAAAGAACAAGCATAGAGTGAAAGGAAGCTACTGCAAAAATCAAAGTGAAATGACCCTTAAAAGGATTTCAATCTGGCTTGCATATGAAGGTTAAACTCTAGAATCTACTACACAAAGGAAGGGTTCTACCGATTCGTATAAAAACAACCAAGTCTCAAACACTATCAAAACGTGCAACCAAGCAGGATCAATGTGTGGAAACAACAGTCAAGTAATTCAGACTCATTTGGTGCCATATTCTCCAACATAATGCAACTTGACCCATTCAATGGAAAGTCTCTTGTACACTACCAAAATGTGTGACAAACCAGGGTCATGTTTAATTTCACATGTCCTGACTCCTGATTCCTTAAATCTCATATGTGGAATTAACAATCAAATAATTCAGAATCTAATGCACCACATTTTCAGCCATAATGTCAAAAACTTGCCTGACCAATTCAATGAAAATCCAGCTAGTAACAAAACAACAGGCTCATACAGAAAGCATTTGTCCACAGAAAAAGCACAGCCATTATTTTGGGACAAGCTGAAATCTATAGAGTGCAACACCACATTCCAATATAAATGTATGGATGGGAAGCATTTTAAGTTTTTCTAAACTCCATGTTCTGCAAAAAAATTGGATGATTACAAACTAAAAATTTAGAATTGCCACCTTGAATGGAAACTATGAATACTCAAGGATGGGAACTACGAATACTCCCCCACCCCCCTCACTAGTGCTACCCTAACAAATGCAAATGAATGTTTGTGGAGGTTAGGATTGTGAATAGATGAAAATCAAAAGGGTTAAAAAAATTTGGCTGTGCTTAGGAGTACTTTAGCATAGTGGAGCTATCAATGTGGTGCAAGGTCCCAACTCCATCACCTCGTCTTTGTTCTTCCTCATTCCTCTTGCACAAGAAGTAGAACACCACAAACATCAATGTTTGAAACAATCCCCACATCGGATGAACAAAAACTACAAACAATAGAGTTGTTGGGTTTCTCCACGATTCTTGCAAGAGACGAGGTTGTGATAGTGTCGTTGCCATGAGTGTTTGAGCTTTCTCCTCAGCAAGTCCAAGCAAATAATTTGTACCAGTCACTGCTGAGGCAAGGACAAGAGCCTTCAATCGCTTTCCCTTTGTCATTGATGCACTTTGAACCAGTGCTGCAATGCCATAAGGTCCATCTAGAACAGAAATCTCCCCAGCTGAGATGAAGTACATTGACATAAGGCAATCAACAACCACAACTCCACCAGTTGCCAGACCTTTTGGAGGTCCCCCACTTTGTATGAACCAACTCTTGAGGGCTCCAATTCTTGGGATCATCACCAAAAGGAGCATGGGAGGTGCAAGGACACCCGTAAGAATTGCTGAAATCAATGACAACCAGATTCCAGTCACAAAAACACGCCCGAATGCTCTAGGCAATGATCGAAGCCAATTTTTGCCAGATGGAATGCTGGTGGCTTCCCAATCATAGATGCCTGACACTCGTAAGGCTATGGCTGCCAGAGTGAGATAAAACAAGACATATTTGATGAAAATGGGCGGCATGGACTTGAGAAATTTCCATGTGATTCCCTTTCTTGCAAGCTCCTCTCCCAATGCTTCTGGTGTCATTTCTTTTTCCTGCACAATTCCATACCTCAATTACTAATCTTGTTGAATTGCTTCATGCCTAACAAATGCACTGCACCCAATTACAGAGAAACAGTGCAATGCTGTTGCATTTGCATTGTAGAGCAATCCACAATGCCAATGCCAGTTGCACCTGATTACAGAGAATCTGAATCCTTCCCACAAACAAAAATCCTTATTTCTGGCCGACAATCAGCCCCCTGCATTTGCCCTAAAACTAGAGAGCACCACTTTTTGTTGCCCCAGCAAGAAATTTGTTAAACCCTTGGAACAAAGCAGGAACCAAAAACTGTGAAAGCTCTGAATAAAGAAACCCTTCACGCATCCAGATTTGCAGTACAAGAATGTGACCAACCCTAAAAAAGCTGCGAGAGACAGAGAGAGCTGGAAAATATATTGGAGAAACAGCAGCATACCTGAAGGGCAATGACAAGCAACAGAGGGATGTGAAACAGGATCTTGACAGGCAGTAAGAGAGCTCCATACTTGCGTAGCAATCTGGCAGCTTCCTTTGTAATACCCAACAATCCCAGACCTACTGTACCCCGTTCCCGGAAAAGACCCATTACTCTGTTTCTCCTTCTCCGATTGGCTTTTACTTCCCTTAGGAAGAAGAGGCAGCTACTTTCCTGCTGCTGCTGCTCCCAGATTTGAAATCCGTGGTGGTGGTGGTGGTGGTCCTCCTCCTCCTGCTCCTCCCCTTGATGCCGCTCATCAGCTTCTCATTTCCAGCTACCCAGTTTACGATGACCCCAGCTACACCATCCCTTTTGACCGACGCTGTCGATCTACCTTGTTACTGTGTGCATTGCATTGCATTGCGATGGGATTGATCTTAACTGCAGAAGCGTTCAATCCGTCTAAAACATCTGCCTGCCGTCTCCAGATACACAAAGAGGTCAAGAACTGGGTGGCATGAGAAATGATGGTTTCCCAGTGTCAAAAGGAGAACAGAAGCAACAACTCTGTTTCGACTCTCCGGGATAGACCACCTCGACCTACACCTCTCTTCTTGTGGTCCCTCTTCTCTTGTCTTTCGCGGGTGGTTGGTTGGTTGGTTCGTGTTTGTGTTATTAGAGAGAGAAAGAAGAGGCGACTGTCCGCCCCATTTGGGAGCGAGCCAGTGAGTAGTAGTGGTCAGTACATGGGCTACTGTACCCCCTGCCAGGCCCCTCCCCACGTTTGTCGTTCCCAGTGTTGTAGCGCGGTTCTCCACCAGGAGGTGAGAACCGTCCCGGTTCTCTCAGGAAACGGGAGGAGGCCATCCCAACACGGCGAGCCGTGTTACTGGACATAACCGACGAGATTTGATGGACGAGATTTCACTCACCCGGAACTGATGACTACGTCGACGTCTGAGATGAATGCCGATATCACTGTCAGCATAACCCTCTCGTCTGGTCGACCCAGTACACAGTGGATATGGGTTGTAACCGGTTTCCTCTCTGCCAATGGGGTGATGCCACATCACCAATTTCTACTGAGGAACCGGTTGTGGACATGAGAAAGTTTGGAAAAAAAAAAAACTTGATTTTCTCATTTTTTGGGGCTAATAATATTGATTTTTTAAAAAATTTAATTACAAGAAAATATCTCAATTAAGGTGTTTTGGATGAAAACAGTCAGTTAACAAATTTGTGAGAACCGAACAGCAGGTTATTTTCCAATTTCTTGAAACAAGTTTTTTTTTTAATTCCAAAAAAGAACCTGTTTAGTTCTTTAAAACTAGGTTAATGATTGGAACTGGCAATTCTTATGGAAAAGTGAGAATCACCCAACACTGGTCAATAACCTTACCAATCAATGTTTTTTGTTTTTTTTGGATGAATTTTTGCAACTTGGCAAAAAAAATTCACAGAATGAATAAAACATTTATTTAAACGTGTTTTTAATGCCTTTTCGCCATTTTTCGAAACAAAAAAATTAAACTAGCCATATTTAGACCTAGGTCGCCACTCGTAGCAACAGCACTTTTGTAAAAATGCTACAGCCACCTAGGATACCTAGTCGTCATTTAATGCTATTTTAATGTTAGCGATTTTTCTTAAATTTTGGTCGAATTTTGGCTATTGAAAATCTCACACAGAACATGATTCTAGTGCTTTCAAACAAATTAATACAGCACTTGGTCATCATATACAGAGTCAATGGTGGTGGTGCAGCAGGTTATCCACATATATACCCACTTAGTGGAAGTTGCCAATTTCAGTGCGAATTTCAGTTGATTGTGACACTGAAAATGAGGAGGAATTGATTTGAGACCCATGACAAAGACAATTCCAACATTCCTCCATAAAATGCCACATTTGGTGGCATAAAAAAAATTATGCACCTCCAAACCCGCGTTCAATGGCGGTTCTCTGATTCTGGTTGATAACCAACAGATCCGGGTATTTGAAAATAATAATTGGAATCAAAGAACCACCAGTTTTGGATATGAAAAAAGTTCAGAATGAAAAGAATTGTTGATTTCAGTTATTTCAAAGAAATAAGAATCAAAGAAACCATTGGTTCTGGTAACCTCAAAGACCAGGTGGGTTTCTAGGCGGTTATTCGGCTTCTTCAAAAAACTGAGAACCTTGTTAATATACCAGAACTGGGTTTTTTATTTGTATATAATCGTGGTTATAATATGAGAACCAGATATTTGATTTTTCAGAACTCTGATTCTATACCAGAACCAAATATTTGATTTTTGTTGAAACCATGGTTAGGAACCCTAAGAACTGGTACTCAGAGAGGGTTTTGTGCAGTTCAGTTCCCTAGCTAAGTACTGTGGATAACTCAATTGCCGTTTTTTTTGGGGTTATGGCCTTGAGTGAACCAGCACCCATGTTGGTACCATTGTAAAAATCCCAAAATCGATTTAAATTATTTCTGAATGTTACAAATATCCCATAATTACAATGGTGTTGATAAGGAGGGAGCAGTGAAAGAAGGAAAGCTGGCATTAGCTTAATTCTGAAGCTTCATTTTAGCCTTTGTAAGCTACAAAAGCTAACTGTGGAAATTTAACGAAAAAGAAGGTCACATACATTCTCATTTGCACAAGTTAATGGTGAAACAAAATTACGCAGAATCAATAACTATAAGTTATTGAAAACGAAATGGATTTCATAGACAATATGTTTAAGAACTTCATTCTAATGAATCCAACCTAATCTATGGGTCTTGAATGTTCAAATCACTCCAGTCTCTCTCCCATGAGCTCAACTAATCACTTATGCATTTGTCACAAACACCCATACCCCAACACTGAACAATCTTATCACCCATAAAAACACATAAGAACACACCCCTTATACAACAACTCCAAATGTCATGAACTCTACTGAGTTCACTAATCTCAAAAACACCCCATTACTTGTTTCTCCCAATACGTATGATAGTTTAATTTCCATGTATGGGAAAGTTAAAAAAAGGTTCTTCACACAATTTGACTTAGGAAGTTTGATAAAGACAATAGCATGTTCTTCAACTACATTTCCTATAATAACCCAGGCTTTGCAGGAACAAGATAAATTTGCCACTCTCCATAACCTACAAGGAACAAACCAAAGGAAAAACAAACTATAGCATTCCACATCACCTTTTCCCATCTCCATCAACTATCAAAAGTTTTGTCATGTTCTACTTTCGACAATTGATGGTACTACTATTCTATCAAGATAGAATTTCATCCCTTCACTTTTCATCACATAACATCATCTCTGAATAATTTATTCAAATTCAAAGGAAGAACTAAGCTTTAGTAATGGAAGACAGATCTAATGGCAAGATGTTTGCAGTCCATGTTGAGATGTTGGGATGAGATTTCAAAATTTAGATGTAGTGATGCAAATGTATTTTCGTGAAAAATACTTGAATAATTTCACTTGTCTTTGTTTGATCACAAATTGTCACAAAAAGTAAAACACCACAACTAAGGTTATTTGTGGAATGATACATTTGAATGTTTTCCTTTTGAATTTTTGAACTTGTTCAATTGTATTTTGATCAAAGCTTCAAATAAAGTGGTGTAAGATGAACAACTATTTTGTAAAAATTACACATAATCGAAAGATCAATAAAGCCAAAGTATTCATTTATGCATGTAGCAATATGGCATGGGTGAACCAGCACCTACATTGATACCATAATAAAAAATTGATCCCCCTTCCCCTTTCCCCCCCAAAAAAAATTAGTTGTTTTTAAACATGGTAAATACTTCATAGTAAGACTAAGTAAAGGTCTTTTTCCATTAGATTGATGTCATCAAAGTTGCACATGAAAAAACTCTGATTGCATCAAGGTAATGTTGTGTGCAACTAAACCTTATCTTTTAATTAGCCTATAAATTCACATGTTTGCAAACAATTTTTTTGAGATGGAATATCTATTTTTCGTGAAAATAATAGATGTTATCAAATTGTTGTTTCAAATACTTTTATGTTGATCAAAAGTCCATAACATATATGGTATAAAATTCATTACATAAGTTAGGGAACATCATGGAGGACAATTACAACTTGCTTTATGTAGATAATCAAGCTTGTAAAAAATTTACTATAGTAACAACATGAGGTTGGATGCTATTATAGTAAGTGCATGATGTTAGTTGTTAAGGTTAGTTATTATTTCTTGGCACATGGAGTTTTCTTGGTTCTTGGAACGTAAAGGTTCTAGGTATATAAAACAAAGGGCTGGAATGTGTATACATATATATAACATTCTACAATGTAGATGTAACTTTGTGTTCTATGAAATGTGTAATGATTATTGTGCCCTTTGATAGATTTGTTTCAAATGTCATAAGATTTGTTTTTGTTTTATGCATATTTGAACCATAGAGTTTTTGTGTGAGTACATTGTTTTATATTTACAGGTTATGGGCCCACAACTTGTTTCCAATGCAAGCTACACCTAACAAGTTGTAATATTATCTTTTCATTGTCTTATTTGTTTCAAACTATTGTACCTACAATATTTTTGTAAAATCAAATCATTGTGTTTTTTTTTGTTAGCCATGGCTGATGTCAAGGATGTTTTAGGAAATATTACTAAGATAGAACTTTCACATCTAGTAGTTCCAAATGAGGGCTTTATTTCTTGGAAAGGAGTTGATGGACATGGTAAATGGCACAACTCCAAAACCTCCACCATTAGACATGGCGTCTTGTTACATGGATCAAGAAAGATAGGCAAGAAGTGCATCTTTTATGTCAAGATGTTGAAGAGAAGATCTTTAAATGCATCATGAACTATAGGACCTTAGAAGCAATCTGGAACAAGTTGAAGGAAGTGCATGATCAACAATCACATGAAAGCATACACCATGTTAAGCAATGGTTTTTTGACAACACCATGGAGGAGGGTGAAAGCATTGTTAGTTTTTTGGGAAATTTTGAAGAAGCTAGAAATGAGCTTACCAATCTTGGAAACAATACTTTCACTGATGACATTGCCATGGCAAAGGTCTTGAATCAATTGCCAACATGCTATGAAACATTTTTGTCATATTGGGAGAATGTTCTTAATGTTGAGCAAACCATCAGTACCATGGTGGGGTGATTGATTAGAGAAGAAGTTAGGATGAAAGATGTTGAAAGTCAAACAACCAACATAGGTGGAAGAACCACAACATACATTGCCACTTTTCAATCCAAGAATGATACGCCATCTGAAATACCAATGTTTACTAAGGAGCAACGTGAGCAACGAAAAAAGGAAATTGTTGAGCTAAAGAAAACCATGCCATGTTGGAATTGTGGAAAGACAGGCCATTGGTCAAGAAAATGCAATGAGGAGAAGAAAACACTTGAAAAGAAGGAAGAAACAACATTTGTGATTAAGGGAAAGACCCATTGAACTTTCATGGTGTTAACCCTTGGCCATTGTTCAAACAATTGGTACATGGACAATTGTTGCTCACAGCACATGAACCAACACAAAGAACGACTTTCAACCTACCAAAACATATCCAAAGAAGAACAGCCAATAGAAAGGATCATAAGAGTGATATGTCCACCCAAGGCAACATGGTCTTCAAAACATGGATTGATGGCAAGGAGAAAACATGCATTCTCAAGGATGTCATTCATGTTCCCAAGCTCAACAAAAATTTGTTTTCAATATCTCAAGGAATTTTGAAAAAAATAAATATTCTCCATACTAGAGGACGATGTTGGCTACTAGTCCAAAACGAAGTGGTAGTAAAGGGCATTGAAGAATGTGGCATATACCGACTCTTTATGACCATAAAACCATGGTCGTATTGTGATAGCCATAATGCATTCTCTACCAGTGCTGTTGGAGTTCCAAGCAAAAATGATAACACCCAAAGTTTTGATGTTTGGCACAAGAGACTTGATTATGTGCATCACAACATGATCAAGCAGATGGAAGCCAAGGACATGGTTGATGGGTTGGTAACCAATTGGAGTGGAGAAAATCCGCCTTTTGTGTAGGTTGTGCTTATGGAAAAAGTCATAGAATGTATTTCCCCTAGAAGGAACATCAAAAGAAGGCTAGAGAAATTGGTGATTTCATTCATTGTGATCTTTTTGGACCCATCAACACACCCACTATTGGTGAAGCAAATTATTTTACTTTATTTAAGGATGACCACTCTAGTTTTAACATCATTTACTGCATTGAGGAAAAGCCAACTACTTTGGAGTGCCTACGAAGGTTCTTGGGGTAGATGCTAAGGGAGATAGGAAAGACCATCAAGATTCTCAAATCTGACAGAGGAATTAAATTTTGCAACAAGAAATTCCAAAGTTTTCTAAATGAAAAGAACATTAAGCATGAACTAACTTGTGTTTATATTCTTGAGTAAAATAGAATAGTTGAAAGGGACAATCACACAATTATTGAATCAATAAAAAATTGATACATTGAAGCAATGTCCATCCCAATTTTTGGGGAGAGGTAGCCCACAATGTAGTGTATTTGCTCAATTGCATTAGCAGTTAGATGCTTGTAGACTCAATGACCCCATATCATATGTGGTACAAGGTGAAGTTGTTAATCGCTCATGTGTGCAATTTTGGCTCAAGTGCTTATGTCCATACCCTTAAAGAACTTAGAAGGAAATTGGACAAGAAGAGCAAATATTGCATCTTCATGGATTATAATGAGATGAGTAAGGCATATTACCTTTGGGATAACCAGTCAAGGCGAATTGTTGAGAGCAAAGATGTGTTGTTCAATGAACTTGGCATGAAAGGTGGTGATAGATGTGAAACATCCTTGGATAATACCATCATGCATCTAAACGACATCGTTCTTGATGCACCTATCCAAGGAATGCAATACCCAATTGAAAGGGAAGGTGCACATAAAATGGGAGATGTATAACTATTGGTTGGAACAATGGGAATCACAACTAAAAGCCTAGAGCAACTTACTCCACTTGACACCACTAACTCAGGAGATTCATCAGATGACATCCTTCCCATGATGAACAAGAATCATGCTCATGATCAAGTTGATCTAATCATTGAAGTTGATCCAACGATTGATGACAATCCAACCATTAATGTTGTCGTGCAAGCCATGCAAATTAATAGCCAAGGTGACATTCAGGAAAGATGTGGAATACAACTTTGGCAACCACCAATTTGTTTTGGAAAGTGGGTGTTTTTAGCTGGAAAACAAAATCAAACATACAACATGGCAACAACTAAACATTGTGTACCTAATGGACCACTTACCATTGACAAAACCATCAAGTCGATTAAACACAAGGAGTGAATTCAACCCATGTAAGAAGAATATGACTTTTTTATTGATAATGACACATGAATATTCCAAAACTTGCCAAAGGGAAGAAAGGTGGTATGTTCCAAGTGGGTTTATAAAGTCAAGCTTGTTGCAAACAAAAATGTTGTTCACTTCAAAGCGCAACTTGTGACAAGAGGTTTCACATAGAAGGAAGGGTTGGATTATAAATAGACTTTTAGTCCAATTGTGACTAGACATGGATATCACTTAGTTCAATGTGCACACAACATTCTCATATGGTAAAATTGATGAGGAGATCTTTTTGTGGCATCCATTCGGTCTTGTTGATGATGAACATCCCACCAAAGTTTGTCAATTGGTGAAAACATTTTATGGACTCAAGCAATCTTTGCAGGTTTGGAACCATAAGTTCAACAATTTTCTCACCATTCACCATCTCATTCCATCAATAGCCAATCCTTGTGTGTATGTGAGTAGCATTGACTCACTTTTTTATTCTTTACATATTTGTCAATGACGAAATTGCATGCAACACTAAGATAGATGAGATTGTTCACATTCTTAATGAAATGAAAGGAGTGTTCAACATCATTGAGGGACACCCTGAGATATATGTTGGTTTGCATATCACGAATAATAGACTCACTAAGACAATTCACATTTATTAATACAAATACATCGAAAAGATTTTGGTCAGGTTTAGTTTTTAGGATGCAACACCAATGACAATTCCTACTAACCCACATAGTTCATTGAATCTTCTTTTTGCTCAAGGCGAACCAAATGATACCCATTTCCCATATCACAATTGCATAGGCAATTTCCTGTTTACTAATCAAGGGACTAAATTGAACATCACCTACTCTATAAATCACTAAGCAAAATTTTGCGAAAAATCGAAGGCCCTTCATGTTGTCGCTGTCAAACACATCATGAAATACTTGAAAGGATTGTCTAATCTACACATAACCTATAATGCCCAACCTTCTTCCAACAATCAATTAATTACTTATTGTGATGCAAATTATGTTGCCAACATGGATGATCGCAAATCACAATCTGGGTATGTGTTGGTGCTCAATGGGGGACCAATAGTTTGAGGCAGCCACAAGAAAACATGTACAACAACAAGCACAATGGAGGCCGAGTACATTGTTGCTCACCTTGCTTCACAAAAGATCCTTTGGATGCATCACCTACTACACAACCTGAGATATGCACAAACTAGCCCCACATTGTTACAATGACAACTAGGTGGCAATATGACTAGTAAGAAACCCTAAGTTCCATCGATACACAAAGCATGTTGACGTGAAATACCACAAAATCCGAGAAGCAAAGTTTACTAGAGACCTTTTGATCACTTACATCAACACTGCAAATCGGATTGCAAATGTTCTAATGTAAGCTCTACCTTGAAACAAGCTTGGCCACATGAAGACTTTGCTTGGGCTTACTAAGACTATTTTAAAAACTCATCCCGAATGGGAGTGTAAGAATTTATTATAGTAACGGCATGAGGCTGGATGTTATCATAATAAATGCATGATGTTAGTTGTCGAGGTTAATTGTTGTTTCTTGGCACGTGGAGTTTTCTTGGTTCTTGGAGCATAAAGGTTCTAGCTAAGTATATAAACAAAAGGTTGGACTGTGTATATACACAACATTATACAATGTAGATGTAAACTTTGTGTTTTATGAAATTTGTAATGACTATTGTGCCCTTTAATACAAGTCTCAAATGTCATGAGGTTTGTCTTTGTTTTTTGCGTGTTTAAACCATAAAGCTTTTGTTTATATTTACAAGCATAATATTGGCCTTATTATACATTCTTTAGCTTTTTAGATCAAAGGAGGTGGTGCATGTTATTGCAAGCTCTACTCTTACATTTGTGTATAATGATAATTTTGTGTGTTTCTACTAGCTCCAATAACATCAATAAAAAAACCTTTGCACAGTACTTTGGGTGATGTACGACTTATAAATAATGTGAAACTAAGTTTGGACCAATGTGGGGTAGTTATTTAATTAAACAACAACTCAATATATATAGGTTTAAATAGACACCATTTGACAATAAACATTTGTTAGACTTTGCTTGGCCCCCTACTTTTGTAACAACTTGAAAATTGCATGTTGTTTTCCACCTTTCCCAAACATTTGCATGTTCAAATGTTATGTGTTTCTTCATTGATGTGGTATGATGTCCCTTATGATAAATGACCATGCCTTCTTTTTTTGTTGTGTTACTACTAATATTTCAAGGGTGGCCATTTTTCTTTGAATTTAGGAAATATTTGAATAAAAATATAGGGTCCCATATAATAATTGTTGGATAAATATTATAATTTAATAAGTTCTAAAATAGGATTATATATATTTTGACTACCAATAAATAATTTATATATGGTACATGTTAAACCATGATATTAAGTGTATATATAACAAATGTATTAAATAATTTATGTATTAATTGTAAATAGATTCAATTACTAGGTTATTACATGAATTAGTAACCAAACATGGAGGAATATGAAGTGAATGTGGAGGAATGTGAAATGAATTTTGATCCTTTCACAGCATTGATAGTTGTATCATTTTGAAAAAAATTATAACAAAGCCCCCCCTCCTCTCCTCCCCTCGCCCCCAACCCAAAAGAAAAAAAATGGGCTTTCTTGAGCATACATGTCAAGTCTTCTCATTGACCACATGAAAATTATGATCCAAAAACTATTTGTCGCCCTTTTTGGCCTGGGCATAAATAAATATAAATATAAAATTGTGTACATCCCTTTTAAGTCATGTGAAACTATCATAGTACCTTGGCCATTTCAACACATGTCTGTTGAATAATTAATTAATTAAATTTGAAAAATTCAACATTTCTGAAAATAATATAATTAGTGTCGAATTGGCCAAGGTACTAGGGTATGTAAGTGTAAATGAATTACATTTACCCACCATCTAGATCAATGCAAATCCATGAATCATGAAAACAATGTCAACATGGATGTCAATTAATAGAAGATTCCCAAAGTTTCAGAAATCTTTTAGTGGTTGGCAAGTCAAAGAGGCCCATTGCCACACAAAGGGAAAAACAACTTTGAGATGCAACACAAACAACTAATTAATCTAAATCACAATAGGCACCCAAGCCCTTGTAAAAGCCTACACCAAAAATGTTGAGGAACAAAATTAAGAATGAAAATTCAATTCAAGCAATAAGATAAGGCGACATGCACCCAATATGCACCCAAGAATGTGCACCCAAAATATTCCCCAATAGCACCATGAAGTTTGTCCCACATGCCTTGCCCAAAGGTGTGGGCTTGTATTATTTATACATGGGCTAAAGGGAAGCACATCCACACTAACTTATTTGTAATGAAAGCTTCTATTGGAGAAGCATTAGAAATATTAGTTTTTTTTTGTGAAAATCAAAATGCCTTTAACAAAATAATCAAGCTTTGGGATGCACTCACAATTAATTAATATGGATTGCACATAGGTAAATCAATAAAGGTATATGAAATATACATTTACCTTGCCAGAAACATTTGTATGAAGCTTTTATAAATGTAATTGATTTATTTTAAAAAAATCCTACATAAGTGTAAAAACATTATTTACACAACAAGCAAGGTAAATGTCAATAATTTACACTCACCCAATTTTAGATGAGGAGTATATGTGTATTTACACTTACCCTCCCTACAATACTTTGAACCATTTATTGACTATAACAAATTGAAGGATAGTTGTCCTTGCAAAAATAATAATATTATTTTAAAAAGATAATATACATTACATAAGAAAGTGTACCTATTTATATTGATTACTTTCAAATTTTTTGTTATTGTCTATTCTATGATGAGTATGTAGTTTATTTAGAATTGATAAATCAAATTGCTTAAACATATTTACCATGAAGTTGAAAATTTCCTATTCTTAAGGGTGTTTAGGTGGTTCATTAGTATCTTCATCCAAGATGCAATGTCTTGACCACACTAAAATGGGCGTGTTCATGGGTTGGGTCTTTTCACCTTGATTGTTGGCCATTCCTCATTAGTTGATCTCTCCTCCTTATTAGCACCATTTCTGCTGGGGTGTTCTCATGGCCTCTCCCTCTATTGGACCGTGCATTTAGGCAAAGACTTTGCTTGTACCCGAGTGTGTACCACAACTTCCTTAATGCTAATAATATAAGTAGCTTGGACATTATAGTGACAAATAGGTGCTCTTTTAACACATCATTATTTATTCAGAACTTGATTAAAAGTGTAAAACTTAGAGCTAAAGATGTAAGTAAAGAGGAGGGCTTCCTTTATTTCAAAAAGATATATTCTAATTAATTTGTTAGGGATCTCATTTAATTTCTTTCTTGTGTAATTTTGGGTTTGACTCTAATTTCAACATTATATAAAATAATATAAGATGTTATACATGTTATAAGTGATCTAATATTATGAAGTGATTATCATAATTAAAAACTAAATAAAAATAATGCAAAATATCATGACATGCTCTTTGTGTGTTTTACACCTTTATTAACTTGGAAATTTGCTCTCCTGTACACCTAACCTATTATGCTTATGTTCTTGGACTGTTTTCTCCCATTTGTTAGCCATATTACATGGTCCAATGTGACATTTTATTTGATTTTATTTGGGTTTGTTTGCCTCTTTGATTTGCCCATCACCAAAAAGACAGACACATTATGAACACTTCCAAAATAGAAGATCATGGAGGCTTTCCATTTGATCTAGCAATACAAGTTTTTAGGTGAGGTTTGGGGCACAGAATATGGGGTTCAAGCGTGGTGCTATTCTAGGAATGGCTTGGGGGAACACACAAGAACTTGAAGATCACACCTGGGAGCATCATTGGGAACCTAGAGGGAACATCCTGAGAACATGATGGGAACACCAAAATCCTCAAAAAAATCTTCCTTTTTGGACCAATTCCTTTTATAACTAGAGTTTTAGGATAGGTCAAACTTTTAAATGACTATGCATCGGTACACTCGTACACCAATGCATAGTCTTGTAAAAATGCAACACCTAGGCCTATGGGCACCAGTCCCTTCACCTTAGGAGTTGAACTCCTAAGTCTCATAGGTATAGAAACCTAGGATTTTCATACTTGAAGGCCTAGAACATGAGGACTTGAAGGACTGGGACTCAATGTTAGCAAATGTCAAAGACATTAGGGTTCAAAGGATTTGGACATGAAGGATTAAGGGCCTAAAACATAGGACATGGCCAACGGCCTGGAACATGATGGTTTGAAACCTTGGGGGTGAAGGTTCGTGCTTTTTTTATTTAAAAACTATGTGAGTAAAAATATGGGGCTTGTATATTGGTTGTTGGGTAAAAATTATCATTCAATTAGTTTTATAATAAAATTATGTCTATTTTCAAAATGCAAATCTAATTGATATGAAGTATGCATTAATAATAGATTTACAAAAAAGTAGAAAAATATGACATATGTTCAATATATTTATAATAGGTATTAATTCTTAATATGTTTAATTAATAGGATGAAAAAGTTATTTATATGAGGGTGCAACAAGTTAATAGGAGCCATTCTAAATGTAACAATGGTTTGCATTTCACATTTTTGAGTCAAAAATGGTCAATTTTTTATACAAAATATGTTGCTAACATAATATGGAAACATATTATATAATTTTGAATGAATAAAATGAAAATAAAGTATTCAAAAACACTTGTTAAACACTATAACACATGTTTTTCAGCATTGTGAAAACTTTTATTTTTGCAAATATTTTTGAAATGTTACATATTTTAAAGGATATTCTTTAAACATGTATTTACATAATATTATTATGTAACATTTTTTTAGTTCACAAGATTTTTTAATGATATTTTCAGAATATTTCAAGAATATTTTTAAAAACACTCACCCAAAATGGCAAGTGTGACCCTATTAGTTTGCTTGCTTTCATTGAAGGTTTTAAATGAGGAGGTAGCACTAATGAAGTGGTATTTTTTTTGTCATAATAAGGAGTTGATGAAGGCTTTGGTGTAGCAACTTGATGGTCTACTTACTTGAGTTGCAATGCATGCTTGTTTTGATTGAAGAACCCAAAAACATCATTTTTTCTTTGAATTTTTTTCCCATGGAAAAAACCAAATGTTTGTTGTTTGTAATGAATTTGTGAGTGCCGTAATGCCAAACTTAATCTTCATCATTTAAAATGTGATTTGTTATTGAAATGTTTGTTGATGTGTTTCTATAATTAAATTTAAACATTTCATGCATAATATTTTTTTATCATGCACAATCACCCTATTTCTTTCATCAATTCCACACTTTCTAATAAAATTAATAATTTAAACAAACATATGATGTCAAAACTCAATATAAATACAAATACAAATATAAATTAAAGGTGATTTAAATACATGGATATTAAAAAATTTAAATAATAATAAGATGGAAAAATTTAAAACTACTTCACATAATATGTCGTAACCCCACTTTGAAGGAAGTGTGAGGTTGCCACTCACACTCTCGAAAATGGGATTTGAGAGTCCTCCGGGACTCCTGAAAATTTAGAACATGATTGCAAGGGTCAAAACACTTTGCATTGAAGTGTTCTTTATACCGTTGGAAAGGTCTTGAAGTGTAGATGTCCAAAATGGCCTCGCATGAGCCATTTGGACATATGTAGCACAAGTTATGGTTGAAAGAAGGGTCGGGAGTCAAACTGGTAATTTGACTCCCGACCACTAAAAGTCGGGAATCAACTCGATCTTGGTGTGTACAGGAAAAGTGCGACACACCATTGGAAAGCTCTCAAGGAGAACTACAAGTTTTTTCTAGACCTCGTCCCAATCGGAGGTCGAAGCGAGAGGTTATGAACACCCAAAGTCCCGAGAGTTCAAACCGGGATAGTTTCGGGACTCCACTTTGGGAGTCTTGGGAAAAAGTGCCATTCAGATGTAAGTGCGGCGGAAAGTCACAGAGAATACTATATGGGGGAAGGTGGTGGCTTCCCCCGAGTTCGGGCCGTGGTGAGTCGAATGAGTCGAGGGTTGCCCGTGGCTTGTCCTAGCACCAAGAGTGCTCCACAATGCGAACTAACCAACTTGTTGGTTGGTTTGATGCAGGTTCAAGTAACTAAATAATTTGTCCTTCATCTTAGTCTAATCTCGGAACTTTCAGCATGCCCCTCTTACCCCCTTTAATGCTAGAAGTTGGGAACATGCCTCGAGTCCCTCGCATTTCCGCAACTTGAGTGACTTAGCCCCAACTTGGGCTAACTAGGGACTTGGGAGTGCGTCATAATACCCCTCAAACAATACATTTTTTCACACACATAATGGGGGAAAAATAACATAATGAACCAAAGCCAATTTGTTGTCCCAAATGGACATAAAATTGAATATATTTCATCCACTAGCACAATATGAGAAAATTTTAACAATTATAAAAGGATATTACTTATGTTTAGCCTTTACACTAACTTACAATATCCATATTCATTATTCAAATTTATAATCAGTTTGATTTTCAAATTTGGCAAATCCGTATAATCATCAAAAGAATAAAAATTAACAATGGTGCATAACTTTATTGACAAGTATTATATTACTACTAACCTTAGATTCATTTCCTCCTATTAAAACACACAAAAGAATATGTTATGTTGGTATCTAGTGGTGGAGATTATAATATTGTAATTGGACAACATGGTTGTAAATTGTAACATTAAAATTCCTAACATCACAAGAGTTTTTCAAAACAAAATTGCTAAACTTCAGCTTTATTATGTGATTTAATCATGCAATCTAAAGCTATTAATGCCATTTCAGTCTTTAGGATTAAAAAAAAAATCAACATAAAAATTATACCCTTTGTACTTGACATCTACCTATTCAGCTCTCAATTCTCACAAATTTTAGTACTTATAGGAAAACTTAAATGGGTTCTATAGAGACACATAAAATGTATTTTCCCATGTTATTTTCATACAATTTGTGAAAAACCTATCCCAATATTTTTTTAAATAACAATTTTGTGATACAAAATTTGGTATTTAAAAAAACTAATTAGCAAAATTTAGTCAATTTCTTTATTAAAAATACAAGATTATCCCAACTTTTCACACAAACAACAAGAAAATGTTCTTTAAAAAACCATTGTATTGGGTACCTTATGGAATTGTAAAACATAACAAATTAATTGCATGGGAGCCATAACCTCATCATACAAGGTGAAAAATATTATGGTTTGGTTTTTGACATATGGAAGAATTGTGATGTTATTAAATTCATTGCAACAATGTTGTATAATGTTGGAAGAAGCAAATCCAATTGATAGATGAACACAAATGATGGATGATTGGTGGATGACAATTGTTTTTCCACTGAATTTTAGTTCCATAGGTAATTACACAATTAACTAAGTTTTTTGTTTTTACTAACTACCTAGTAACAATTAACTAGCTTTTATTGGTAGGAAAAGGTGAAAAAATCTTCCCCAAAATGAGGGAATTTTGCATTTTTTGATAATATTCCCACACTTGTGAATGAACTATGCATGTGTATAAGGGGCCTCAACCCACACTCAAAAAAAGGATGGCAATACAAGTTAAATATTCAATTTTTGCATTTTCTCAATCAAAAATTTAAAAGATAATGGAATAAGACAATAAACCAAAGGGAACATTGTTTTTGAATTTACAAAATACGTGACTAAAAATATAAGGTCCCATATATATTCATTGTGGATAAGAATTATAATTAAGTTAATTCTTTAATAAGATCATATTTATTCTGAAAATCAAGATATATAACTAATATAAAATATGTCTTAATTCTTCATAAGTGAGTGAATAAGTACTAGTAAATGAACTACTAACCAAATGCGCAAAAATATGAATGAACATGAAGTGAAAAATGTTTTCACACCATTGACAATTGAATTATTTTGAAAAAACTTAGTTTAGATGGATAGTTTGTCTTATGACCTCTCAATTACTTTGTTGAAAGATATGTTAAGTACATATGAGATGTCATATGATCTTATCATGTGTAATTGCATTTTCATCATTCTTCACAATTTGAATTATTAAGACTTAAAAAAATACATAAGATATTAAAATTTGATGCAAACACAAATTTATAATAAAGTTCAGGGTGGCTTAAATATGTCCATATAATAATAATAAGGCAAAGAGAAATAAATTATTTTTACATAATATCATAAAAATACCTTGTTTGATGTAGATAATATAACATTTTAACATTTAATGTCCCTTGGGAGGATGAACAAATGACATTTGTATTCAAAAGCAATGAAGGTCTTCAAATTTCAAAATTAAATGAGAGTCAAATCACATATCACTTACTATAAGTGGAAGGTTTGAAGAGACTTCTAATAACCCTTTTTGAACTAACAACATTTTTATCTTTATTTTTGACACCAAAAGGATGAATTAGGGCATATGAGTTGAAGAAGAAGAAGAAGACACACTATAGTTTAGAAATATCAACCCCCTTTGCAGAAGTGGTCATTTTCTAATGCAAAACATGGGCAACTTTTATTTGTTGAAACTACCCCCAAGGTTTGAGTCCCAAGAATCCATGTGATTTTAGGTTTACATGGTAATCCATATTATATAGGTGGGTTAACTAAGGCAAGTGTATATATATATAATTAATTAAAAAATTCCAAGCACACTTTCAACAACCTAGTGGTGAGTTGAATTCATAACCACTTGCAAGGTGCCGTGTGAAAATGGTATATTCAAAGTCTACCCCCTTGATACATAGTACATCAATATTTAGTTTGTATACCTCCCATTCTAAGTGGCTCCTTTACAATAGACCCAACTATTCTTCATCTCTACTACTTGTTTACTCCATCCCCCTTGTGAGTGGCTAGTCCAGGAATTGGAATCACTTTGTACACGTCTCTAGTTTAAAATGCAACTCTTGCATATGTCATTGGATGTGTCCAGTCATTTTTGTGTGGAATCTTGTATGGGCCCTCCAATTTCACAAGTAGTGATAATCAAGTACGCCCCCCAAGTACCGGAATCTAGTGTGTTTTTCACCAATAGGAAAGCTAGGAAATGCAAAACACAACATCACATGTAGGCCCAAAAAGAATTCCATAAAAAGTTCAATCTATATATAGATAAGTGTGTGTGTGTGTGTGTGTGTTTTAATTTTGGGTTTTTCAGGATTTTTAAGGTGCAAGGTTTTTTGGGCCAATTGTCTTGCAAGTTTTGAGATAGGTGACCAATCCCCCAAAAAGGAAGATATTATGCAAACCATTAAACTCAAGACTAGACTTGCAATGAATCCTTTTCTCTAATGACAAACAACAACACTCGGAGAATCATTTTGGATAATTTGGGTGGCATGAATCTCTAGAATCATGATTCGAGAGATTCAAAAGGCATTATCACCACGAAGATTCGCCTCACCACTCTAGCTTTACCTTTGACAGATCCATGATTCAGATTCTGTACCCAAAGGCCGAGTTGAGGTGCTAACTAGATGGACACCTCAAGTTGGTCTTTAAAGGCAAAAGAGCAATTCAAACCCTGCCATGGCAGTGGGGTTGGCCACATCCCAGATCCCACCACTCCTTGGCCCTTCACCCATCCCCGTTCCCACCACTCACCTTCCCCCCAACCCATCCCCACATCCAACCTACCAGTAGCCGTAAGCATATGAGTAATTATGAACCCTGCGTTTGGTCATACACAGAATGAGATTTTTTTAAAACCTGCAAAAAAAGTACATTAGCATTCAAGTGGGGCTGAAACTCAGATTTTTCCTGAGCACCTCCATCGAAGCTACATATATTTTCACTGCTCCTACTTGTACAATTACTATAATTAGTCTCGAACCTTGTGCATTAAATGCTGAGTTGCAGCATTTCATACCGAGATTTAACAAAATGTCTTCACTTTGCGGATACCACTGAAAGAAGGTATAAGGGGGTGAAAGGAGGCCCCAAGACACGCTGAAGACAGGGTTACTTTAGGGTAAACCCTCATGTGTGCTCTGGCTAGGTAGGATTGTTTCATTATTGTGTAACATTCGCTCCTTGTTTCTCAATTTCGCTTTCGTTGTCTTCTTGATGTATAATCTGCGAATAAAGTTGGGCAGGTTTACATCAAATTGAAGGTCGAGGTGAGGTGGAGAGCCAGGGCCAAAACTTCAACCCTAACGAAAGGCAGTAATTTACTGAGCTTACCCTAACCCTTACACAAAAGATCTAAAACTAACTCCCGTAGTTCTCATGGATTTGGGTACATATCTTGCATATAACTATAAGTAAACCCAAATGATTCCCAATCAATTATTCTAAATGAGGGATTTTCCTATATTGGTGCAACTCTGGGCTTTGTTTTTGGTCACCCATCATAATAGGTTTTTCCATCCAAGCCTCAAGGTGTTTAATTTTTTCAGTATTTTGTGGATGAGTGTATCACCCTGAATTTAATTGCATTGGTGATATCTTATGAACCATCTAATCTATTAAGAGAAAAAAAATAGTATTCAAGTGTTTTAGTGAAGAGGGAAAAAAACCAAATTGAAATAAAAGGTTTCACATCTTCGGGATGGATTGGATGCCCTATGTTGGCTACCATAGTATCTTTTCAGGTTCAGCAAAAAATTATATTATTTTTTTAAATGCCAAAATTTTAGAAAATTAAGGTCCTTACTTGCTGAACTTTTGAAAAATTATTGTATATTGAAATTGAAATTTTTTTATTGACGCTTTTTATGGGTCTGATAGTGTAGTCCTCCGACGACTTGCATTATTTTGTTGCAAGGTTTTTAATTTTTTAATTTTTTTACTTTGTGTATGCAATAAATCTAAAAAATAAACCCTAATTTTCAATGCATGATGGTATGCCAGTGGTTAGTGTAATTTTTCTTGCAAGGGAGATTCTGGGATCAAGATTCCAAACCTATGTCACGAACATTAGTGATGAAGAACATGTGAATATTTTTTAATTTAAATAAAGTTTTGTTGAAAATTCACAAAAAAAGGTTTGGTGCTGAAATCAATTTTTCAAAATAAAATAATTATTTGATAATGAGATGCCAAACCTGAAAAGGCACTATGATATCATAAAACATGTGCCAAACATGATTGATTGTTAGAGCATGTCAATAATGTATTTTTAACAGCATAAATGATGATGGCGTAAAATGATATTTACTTCATGTTGCATTGCCCTCCAACATTCTTCAGCTCATGCGGAGCTTGAATGCCCTAAAGTGAGGCATTCTATGTCGTGTAGAGAATGAGGCTATCATTCTATTATATTTTGTTCTTCATCTTGTTTCAAGAATGTTGGCATCTCATAAAATCTAAATTGACACTTTCTAGCTTAGAATGACACAATAACTAGATCTACAAAATAAACTTATGAAAACCTTGACATATTAGTGAAGGCCTTGTAGTAGGGTGATGCCAAACAGACTTTACAAATGACCTAGAAAATATCAAGCATACATAGTAAAAATGCATACTTGAAATTTTTTCTTCATAAGCTAACAATATGTCTAAAAATTGTGAAACTTGCATGAAATGGCTAGGGTTTTGTAGGGAGTAGAGTAGGTCCCAATGGCACGTGTGAATTTCCATTGTCAACTACATTTTAGTGGGATTCATATTGGAAGCCTATGGAACTTGGAGAAAGTGAATAATGGTCATGGCACCAATCAAACCTTGTTCATGTGCCAACTTGAAATAATACTTCCATCCCTTTGCAAATTCTTAATCAATTCTCATCCTGACATCACACATCATATGATTTTGGAATGGACCAAAACGAATGAACTCCACAACCACATCCCCATAAGAGATTTGGGGCAAATAACTGGATTCAATTCGCGATCAAAATGAGAGAATGAACAATGTGTTAAAAACTTCGAATTCTTGTAAAAGCTCCTTGCAATCTGCATTTTGTTTGCATGTGGCGTATAAGTTCTACAGAGAGCGATCGTGGCTTTAGAGAGAGTGCAGGCCACCTCCATCTCGAGGCGGGCTGTTACTGCAGGGGAAGGTTCTTCTAGGTTTGGAGTTGTATCGGATTTACCTCCCCCTTTCTTTAGTTGATATGCTTCAAATGACTGGTGGAGGTTTCGGTAGTTTGTGGTTCCCTTACCTCGTTGTGGCCTGCCTCTTTTGGGCTGTTTGCTTGCCTGGACTTCAGTCCTTGTCACTTTTTTCTTTTTCTCTCCCTTGCTTGGGTGCTTTCTTTTTATAAAGGTTGGGAGGGTTTCATCAGTTTTAGTTTTCTAAGGCAACACTTTAAGAAAAACAATTGAAGACATGTATTTGAACAATAGCATTGGTCACAAAGTCTAAATCATGGTTTTCAAGTTGAGATTTCATATTTTGTGGACCAAATTCTAGTTACCCCAATAGGTACCCCACCCTCCTAGAAAGGGCTATTAATTCAAGCCAAAAATGGCACAACCACTGATATTAGGAATAGAAATTTCAAGGAGCCAATGAGTTGTTTGAAATGCACATGGAAGGTTTAACTGGTTTTTTTTTTTCCCCCTTTTGGGGGAAAGTGGAAAGCTAGGGCAAATCGACCAATGACTGAACACTTAAGCACTCAAGGCAGGCCAGATTCAAGGGGAGAGCTCCATTGTTTTCGGTGTCCAAACAAAATTTCAACCCTCTCATTGGTGTATCTTGCGTATTAGAAGTCATCAAAAACAGAATAAAATTGAGAAAGTTGTGACCCTCCAAAGTAAAAGGGATTGAAAATTCAAAAAACAAACCACCAAATGTTACAAACCCTGGTTCTCAAACACCCAAAAAATTCTTTGTATGTTTTTTTTGTTACTATTAGAGTTCAAAGATGATTTATAGAACTTCAGGTGGCACTCCTATAGCACTTTAAACCATTTAAAATGAATAACAAATAATAAAGTTATGAGGTTTGAAAGTAGGAGAGGGCAAAATGAAAAAACTGGAAAAAAAACCACATTCTGCAATTCGAAAAAACGTATTTTCTTTACTGCTCTTTTTTGGATAGTCCTTTGGTTTTGCATTTCAAAGACAATTTGTAGAGCTTGAGAAGGCCCTTCTATAACATTTGAAATCACTTAAAATGAAGGAAATTTGAGAAAGATCTGTCAAAATGTTCGATCATAAGCAGATGACCGGTGATGGGCCAGTGGAGGAGGGAGGAGTGGGGGTTTCAAATTTCAACTTGACATTGCAATGAGATGAATGTGCAATGAGAGACACATCATGATGGTCAAGGTAGCCACTTTAACCCAGGTGAATGCCACTTGACTCAGGTTGAAGGAACAAAAAGGTTTAATATTATTACGAGCCTTTTTTTTTGGGCCCTCCTTCCTGCTCTTGGCACTTCATTTTGATCTGGAATGGTTTGTCCAAAGTTCTCCCCTTCTCACCTATATGGGTGGGCCAAAGGGATGGCATTACATCTTCACAAAGAAACTTCTATTTGAGGAATCCGAAGTTTGTTTGTATTTCTTTTCCGGGTGATGAGTCAATGCCTTATTGCGCCCCCAAAAGAACTTGGAAAGCACCCCTATCTAATTAATAAAAGAAACAATCGGAGAGCAAAATGAGCCAATCAAAATGGCCCATTGGAAAATAAATATTATTGCAGTTTCCAATTCCAGTGCTAATCACTTTTTTAACAGGGGGGGGGTGGCGGGGGGTGCGTCACACTGTGGCCCTGCCACTTACATTAAAAAGTATCTTAAGGCAAAAGAAGAATTATGAAAATTCAAATATTTCACCATTCAAAAATATAATCTTCAAAAAAAATCCTTTAAAAGAAACCAAAATCCTTCGAGATATCATAACTCTATAACAAATCTTCAAAAATCCTCATATAAAAATAGACCTACTACTACTACCTAGGGGCCAAAATCCCTGAAGCTACTGTACTCTATAATGAATCTAAACACAATATCCTTGCCTTGGTAACCAGGGCCAACAAATGCTTCTCAAGGAAGATGCATATTTGGGAACCTTTGAACTCTAACAACTGGATTCGAATAATACGAATCTTTATAAGAACAAGAATTGGAATTAGAGTTTAGTTTTTAGACGAATTGGACTTTTAGAACCCCAAGAATCTGTGCAGCTTACAGAAGGGCTGCACAGATTCTTGGGGTTTCTAAAAGTCTCTTTGAACTTCCAGAGCCTATCAAGGAAGTTCAAAGAGATTTTATCTACCATCAACATATCAAGGGACGATCACAAATATGATGCTCCAGCCTGTATAAAATGAGGAATTTGAAGCTTTTCCACAAGGCGACAAGATGAAGGCCAATTTACACGGAATGGTTGAATGCCCATGTTTTTGTTTCCCCGACAAATTTTGTCCTTTTTTGTTTGGAAAAGTTTGCTTTTTCCCTAGTGTAAATTAGACTATTTTTTGCTCTTCTGTTGGAAAAATTCACCAATTTTTTCATATCACAAAATTGATTTTTTAAAAAAAAACCCCCAGTTGAATGTATTGCATAATAATACTAAAAAATGAACACATTCCAAAGTGATTAATTTACATGGAATGGTTGAATGTAAATGTTTTTTTTTTTCCAAACAAATTTTGTCCTTTTTGTGGACCAAAAATTTTGGATTTTTTTTTTCCTAGCGTAGATTCTGTTCAAGTAACTTTTTTAAAAATCGTGTTCTAAAAATTCTCCACATTTTTTATATAACAAAATTGGATTAAAAAAACCCTGGTTGAATGTATTGCACTTTTTATATAAAAAAAAAGTGAACACATTCCCTTCACTAGCCTTAGGTATATGGCTTTTGTATAGTACAATTAAAAAGAAGTGAACATCTTCCAAAACTATCACTTGCAGGGTTTTTTAAAATAAAATTTGTGCTGTTTCCCCCAAAATTTGTGAATGTTTCACCCCCCAAAAAAAACAAGCAAAATTAGTTGAATTCGCACTAAGAAAACAAAATTTTCCAAAATTTGCCCCAATTGTTTTGTCAAAAAATGACCAAAAAAATTCGGAAAAAAAATCATGAATAATCAGCCTAATATATATTTGAGGTTATATTATGCAAGCAAAAGTGAAAAATAACTGACCAATAGGGGTGAAGAGCCCATCAAGAAAACGAAAGACCCATTGAGTCCTACATAGGTAGGTACCTACTTGGCAAAGTAATTATTCTATCATTTTTATAATACATTAATAATATTAATAGTTTAGTCTGGTTTAGCCCATCCAGGCGTCGTCAGCAAATCGAGTTCTGCTCATAATCGAGGGGACAGCATCTCAAATTTCCACGCTGTATGGGTTTGTAGCCCAGATCCCCAAAGAGATGGGACGTGGTTTCTGGGTTTTGGCCCAGATCCGCAAAGGGACGGGACGTGGTTTCTGGGTTTTGGAGAGAGAGAGAGAGGGCAAGCGCGCGAGCTCGCGAGGAGATCGGCAGGAAAATCGGTAGTTGTGGTCGCAGAGAATCGATGTTTTGGAGCTTTTTTCCGGTTTCGTATTCTTGTTCTTTTCTCGTGTTTTAAGCTCCGAAAAACTGATGCCATTTTTACCCGTCAAGAGAGAGATTGATGAGCTTTTGATTTGCGTTGGTTTTTGCTCTCCTCTGGAACTCCAAGCTCTTCTTGTCGACAATTTATAGCCGCGCTTGTGTCGTAGAGACGGTGCCTTTTTGTAGTTCTCGATCAGTTTTTTGTTTTTGCCCCACTCTGGACTTTTCCAATTCAAGATTCCGCGGAGAAAATACACGTCTGTTTCTACTGCTGATGCGGGAGTATTGGTGAAGAAGACTTGTTGGTGAACCTTTGTCGTCATCGTAGAAGGAAGAATTGTTTTCACGGGTTTTTGTTGGATTTGAATTGAATCCGTTGCCGTTTTCTCGTTGTACTGCTTTTGTTGCTTTACACTAGTGTGACGTGAAAGGTCTTCCGAGACTTGGAGGGAAGTTTTTATTTCGTAGTCTTACCATATGAGATCACTCGGGTTGCTGTCGTCCGGGACGTCTAGTCCTGCTGGGGCGTCGCAGTTCAATAGACTTTCGACGCGATGCCTGCGAGGCCTCGCACGGAAACAGCCTTCGTTTGTTTGTACATCGACTGGAGCGAGTAGGACAGGGCGACTTGACGGCGTGTTGTTGTTGTTGGAGGTGAAGGCGTTGGCGCAGCCAGATGCTTGTGTTCGAAGTGTCTGCCAATATCCCCTTTCCAGAGGCTCCTTCTTCAACGAGCGCTCCGAGCTTTTGAGCGTTGGCTATGTCTGTACGTACGGTTGCTTCATATCGCTCGGACTGCACGCCAAAAGATCTCTGACAATTGTTGCGGGTAAGTACCTACGAACGATTGCACAAACTCGTGAGTCTTGTGCATGCTTCTCAAGCAAAGTTACTGCACAAAAGGCTCTGTCCGGAGAAGCTCTTTGCAGTGATCCTTTCGCCGTATCAATGTTTAGGTTTTGGCTGCTGTGGACTCCGGTTGTTGTATCGGTCCGAGCAATACCAAAATGGCAATGTATTTCCTGTGTACTGTACTGAAGAGAACTGTGAAGATTTGACGCTTGTGTTATATCTGTTGCAATATAGGAAAGAAAGGGAAGAAAGCTGATAGGGATGTCCTTGTAAAGGAAAGGGAAGATGATGTGGAGGAAGACAAACGCAGCAGTGAACAACATGAGGAAAGTGCTAAAGGCAAGAAACTCAAGGCAAAGAAGAAGCATGATGATGATCAGCAGCTGGATAATGCAGATGCCACTGCTGAGCATGGCTCAGCAGAATCACAGCTAAAATCCAAAAAGAAGAAGCTGAAGGAATTGTCTCAGAATGGCGATGTGCTCCTAGGAAAGTTCAGTAAGGAAGAAGATAAAGATAGCCAGCTTCTGGAGAATCAGAAGCAGGAAGAAGCTGAGGCTGTTGTCAATGGTGCACTGAGGGGGGAGCATCCAAAGGTGCAAGATAAGCAGAAGGATAAGAAGAAGCTGAAGAGCAAAGCAGCAAAGAGTGAAGAGGACTTCAGTTATGAAGATTCTGGTGTGACCAAAGATGATGACATTAGGGTTGAGACAAAGAGTAAAAACAAGAGGAGCACACAGAAGTCTGAGGAGGCTTTGGACTCTGATGCTCGTAGTGCGGTCAATGTGATAGAAGCAAATGTGAGTGCTTTTGCAGATGGAGAGACATTTCAGGAATTCAAGGATGCAGAGCAGTTGGCAAATGGTATGTTTGAGCCAGTTTTTGAGGCAAGGGCCTCAAGGCTTTCTTAAAATCTGAGCAGTTTTCACCTTTCCGTATGCTCTTTGAAGAACTCCTTTTGCCGATGAAAGAATTATTGACTTGTGTGTTGATGTGTACAATGTGATTTGGTAGTGGTAGAGACAGAGCTGGCAGAGGAGTTGGACGACCTCCTCGATGATGATTATTTCTGGGAGGATGATTTTGAACCTGAGCCTGAGGTGCATTATCAATTTCAGTGCTGTGCTGGATGCCATACATTCAAGCTGTTGTTTGGTCACTTGTCAGTTGTTTCTTTGATATCTTTCACAACAGCTGAGTTCAATACACAATAGAGAAAAAAGAACCAAAAAGATTTGCACAGCCCTCCACAAAAGGCTCTGTTGTGGAGGGCTGTGCAAATCTTTTTGATTCTTTTTTCTGGGGAGTATTATTCTTGAGTCTTATCATGTGCAAATGTCTACAGGTAGGAGATGGAGGAGAGGGCGGGGGTGTGGTACTTGGGGACTCTTCATGGGGCCCAAAGGTGCTGAATCTGGCGAATGATGTGCTGGTTCTGTTCAATGGCGATCTTGCCATTTTTGCATTCAAGGTTTATGAAGAAAGTGATCTTATTCGGTTGCGGCTGGACAAGTTATCTGACAAGTATGTCAATCATGATTTTTTAATGTGCTTGCACTATACATTATCTATGGTGTTTATAGGGCATCTTTCTTTTGTTAATCTCATTGTATATGGTTGCTAGTTTTGGTTGGCTCTCTAGGCTGCTGCTACTACTATTCCTGGCTATAGTTGGGCAATCATTGCTTTTGAGTAATAAGAAAAGAGGTTCACATGTACGCAAATTTGGACTTGAATCCCATTCCTCATCATGCTAATGATAAAGCTAACATGTGGGAACACAACACGAGAATATGTATTTCATTACCTCATATGGAGGAATGACAAGATCTGAGATATGTCAGAAGGTACTGAGATTTTTGGTGAAATGTTTAACTAGCTCAACAGTGCTGATTCTCACAGGCCTTTATGGTACTTCTCTTATGGAATACTTTGGAACTAGATTTTCAAAACTATCTTCTTCCTTCTTCTTCTTCTTCTTAGCAAAACATTTTTGATAGCATGCACCTAATGCTCTACTTACATAACTTGCAACAGAATTATCTGTGTGTGATTGGAGGCTATTCAGCAAAATAGAAGCAATAATCTCTTTATTTTTCTTGCAAGCACCCTATCTGCACTGGAATTCATTCCTACCTTTTTCTGATGCTGCAGGTATGGATCTCCAACAATTGATGAGATTCAGCAATTTTCCTCTTCATACTCAAAGAGCTTGGAGCGGAGTGGAGAAGCTGGAATCATACCCAAGAACTTAGCATTTGAGGTATGGACCCCCTCACCTTTTCTAGGCTGCAATTGTCTGGTTCATGATACCTAAATGCAGTTTCTTGTTGAAGAGCAGCTCAAGACCTAGGATGAAGATAAATGAGCTCAGCAGTTAAATTTCCTTTTAGTTTAGGATGTGATTGAGATGTTTTCTGTACAGTGTTCTCCTCTCAACTTAACCTTACAAAATATTTTGTTGCTGGACATAGAATATTCATGTGTGCTCTTATTTGCAGGTGTCTTCTCCAGGAGCTGAGCATGTAGTGCAAATCCCACAGGACCTAGAGCGATTCAAAGAACTTCCCATGTATGTGAGGTACTTGGAAACTGGTATTGGTGAGGAAGCTGAAGAAAAGGATGGAGTTTTTGAACTGGAATCTGTTGATACAGAAAGCAAGTGGAGTGTATGGAAGCTTGCAAATGTGCGTATCAACAGGGAGTCTATTGGTAAGGGCAGGGGTCTGAACAAGAAACAGCGAGAGTGGAGGTGCCAGATTCCGTTTGAATCTCTCCAACTTGTGCGTTTGTACATTGATCTATAGACTGTTGCATTTTTACGAAGGGAGAAACCCAACATGTAGGTATGCACATGAGGTGTAAAGAAAGGAGAGAATCCGCAAGATGAAAGAGAAGGAGATGGTTTAAATGTGTTTTAAGTTTCCGGTGACTGTGAGAAGCTGGAGTTTGCTGTGCAGTTTCCTGATGAGAGTTCACTGTAATGCTGCTATGTTTCTTCCAAGTTTGGCTTCCAATGAGCAAGTTGTTGCCAGGTTGCTGAAAGGCAATGCCGGTTACAAACCTACCAATGGAAATGAGGCAAGAGATCAGGTAAAATACCTGCCATTCTGAAGGCTCTACTTACAGAGTGTGGCACTTGTGTGCATATTAAGACATGTTGAGTCTTTGGTGTTTTAGTGCATAAAATGTTTCACAGTGTGTTATCACCAGACAAGCACTTTGGAAATGGTGGATGTGGTGTCAAACATCACTGCTGATTTGATATCATCATGTGATGGAAGGATCAGAACCCTGTACATTCTGTACATTCAAGTTCAAGTCAGAGTCTTTTAGAGATCTCTTTTGGGAACATCAATCACAGAAGGAAATGAAATCTTCTTGGCCTGTAAATGTCATTGAAACTTTGGGGAACACAATTGGGAATAAGATTGGAACCACACCTGTTTCTGGCATGCTTCTCAGTTCCACACGTTGATTTACCCCAAGGAATACTTATTTATGGTTCAAGTGTGAATGAAATTTCATCTTTGAAACACATTTTTATATTTCATGTCCTTGTGAATGCTAATGTTTTTGTACATAGAAGGTATAGTTTAATTATATTTTGTGTAGTTTGTTTTAGCATTTTCATCCATTAGGAATATTTTAAGCATATTAGTTTGATGCTTTTTACACATGATACAAAAAAATGAATTTAGACTTTGGATGTCATGTAGAGTAACAAGGTTAAATGTAATCCAAGGTTTTTGTTCAATGCCAAAATCATCACATTGAAATGCCATTCAAGAAGGAGATTAATGTTGTCCTTCCAAGTAGAGAAGAATGTTTTAAAGTTAACCTTAGGCAAATTGTGAACAGTTTTTTCACTAATCAAAACTGATTAAATTGATAAAGAATTTAAAACAATCACAGCAAAATTTGAAAACACAAAAATGACATCCATTTGAAAGTGTCATGGATGATGTTGTCTAGCCTACCCCAACATCAAACATAAAAATATACATTAGATTCTTTTAATGGTAGTACCTATAGACATAAGATGTTTCAATAGCTTCGCTTGTTGTTTATGTACAAAGTTCATCCATGGGCATCCATTTTCATTCATTGTTTAATTTGTTGTTCATGGATGAAATGCATCTATGAACATAGATAATGAATAAAGTTCATCCATCATCATGCAGATTACATCCAAATGAAGAAAGCTAATCCAACATCATTCACACTTCATTTAAATGAATGAAGTCTATCCATGTTCATCACTTTTCATTTGTAATAAATATTTGGGAATGTATCTAAGAAGGTTCCTTGTGTGTTTGGTTGTGTTCAAAAGCTTTTATAAAAGCCTCCTTCAGGCAGGTTCCCAAACATATATAATAGAAGAAGTGTCCCCTAGTAATTAGGGTCTATCTCCTTTTGTTTCTTATTTTCCATGTTTTCCATGTTTTGAATAAAATTGTATTTGGGTATTTTTTCTTATTTATTTCATGACCTTCTTTTAGGTTTTTTTTGGGTGTATGGTTGGATTACATATTGGCCTATTTTTCACTATAATTTGCACATTTTCTTATGCATGTTGGTTGTGCTAACTTTTTGTCCCCATGTCAAAAATGGTTTTAAAAGTGATAAAAATCAATTTGAAGACACAAACCATTAAAAAAAGCTTTAAAATTTGGGCAAATTTTCATATTTGTTTATGTGTAGTTGAAATGGTGTTCATCCATAAGATGATTGAATCAAAATTGGCCATTAAAAATATGAAAGTTAAAAAATCAAGGTAGCTTCTTATATTTTTGGTGACCTATTCGAATATAATGTATAATCTGGCTGTTTTAAACAATTTCAATATTATTTTCAAAATTTGGTGACTACAAGACAAAACAAAAAAAACTTTTTTGCCATTTCAAAAAAAACCCCAAGAAATTTCATAATCACTTGGGAACTATTACAAACAACATGCAAGAACATAATTGAAAGGAGTCCTAATGACTTAGGCTCATTATGTTCACCTTATAAATTGATGTAAACTACCACTAGCAAGGTTTTTTTCCTTACAATTAAAATGATTATCTCAATTTGATAGGTTTACATTTATCCCTTAATATCAAACATTGTTTCCTTTCTTGCCATCCTTATTATGTCATTTCATTACACAAAAATTTGTCTTAGTTCAATTTTGGTTTCATTAGATTTTGAATGAATTTGGACATTTTTATCATGGTGAAACTAGTCAACCTCTAATGAACAAAAACCAATTGTTACGAACAGTGAATTGATCCATTAGTACCTAATGAAACAAAGTTACTTTCAAGTGAAATATAAATTTACCAAACCATTTCACTTGCTAATTAATTTACTAACATCATGAAGATCAATTAAATTTAAATTATTTAATATTTAATAATTTTGATAATTTCATGATTTTCAGTCAATGAATTATTGACACATGTTATTACCTACGTTAAGTTAAAAATTTAATCTAGGTATGTAGGCATGTAATCAACCTAAGGAGACACATATTATAGAGAATGAATAGAAAAATATACAATCAATTTATCACTATTGATCACAAACACACCATTTATGAGGTTTGATTCCTTGACCTCTAAAATGGAGGCAAACACCCCTACCATCAAGCCACCCCACTTGTTGTGATCATGTGTGACATTGCATTCTATTTATCAAATACTTCATTTTAAACATTACAAAAACATAAATTTTGAAAATTCACATTTTATTGAGATTTTGTTCAAATGAAATGATTAAGTTTTATTTTATTTTTTTTCAATAATGTACACAATTACATTTATTTCTTTTTGAAAGTGTAAAATCATTTGAACAAATGTTTTTTTGAATATCACTACTCAATAACATTTTTTTGACCATTTTTTTGAAAAATAAAATGTTTAATAAATGGATAACAATATTTTTGTTAATACAATAATACTACATATGTTAGGTTATTTTCAGCTATTTTAGGGTTATTTTCCATTGTTCTAAATTATTTCACCCTACATTATTTATGACTATTTATGGTTATTTTTATTTTTTTGGTTATTTTTTGTTATTTCACCTTAGGTTATTTTCGGTTATTCTAAATTATTTTAGGTTATTTTAGGTTATTTCACCTTATGCTATTATTGGTTATTCTAGGCTATATTACTAAAAATTATTTATGGTTATTCTATTGGTGCTTATTGGTGCCTATTCTATTAATGGTTATTAGTTTAGTTGTTATTGTTGGTTATTATATTGGTGGCTATTAGTTTTTTTATTGGTGGTTATTAATGGTTATTTTATTAATGGCTATTAATAGTTATTCTATTAATGACTATTAATGGTTATTTTATTAGTGGTTATTGGTAGTTATTTTATTGTGGTTATTAATGGCTATTAGTAATGATTCTATTGTTAGTTATTAATGGCTATTGATGGATATTCTATTGATGGATATTGGTGGTTAAGATACCTTATGTATAATATCATATAATAGTTTAAGGTATAATAACTTATAATAACTTATAATAAATCAAAATAATTAAAGTAACCTAAAATAATATAGGGTATTTAAAACAACAACATAAAAAAAACCTATTTACCACAATAAATTCTAATAGTGAAATATGTCAACCAATAGTGAAACACGATGTTTATATAATGATATTATAATGAATAACTTTAACTAGGGTGAAACATTAAAATGAAGTGAATTTACTTCACTTTTAAAGTCCCATAGTGATTTAAGCTAATGAATTACACCCCACTTTTGTACTAGTGTTTTTAATCCAAGTACATGTGTTTACACCCCTTCAATAAGATGAAAAAGGATAATAAAAACATGTTGTTTAAAATTATGTTTTGTACATGGGTGAATTTATGTTAGGTCTTACCTTCTTATAAATTGTCATGCATTTGAAAATACCTCATATCCATGAATATCTCTCCTAGAATTAAAAAAAAGAAAGATATTATGGCTACTCCTAGAAAATAGGAATGAAATTACACATATTTTATGTATAAGATCCTTCCCATTCTTAAAGAATAAAGCTAATGGATCTTTAGGCGGGTTTGGGTGGTGTTAGCACATAGGAGTGGCTAACTTGCACCTTATTACAAGCCAAAACCCTCGTGTGGTTTTTGACGCCCATTGCTTAATTTGAACACATTGGCACTTTGATTATATTTGTTAACTTAGTTGCTTTTGTCGTTCACTTAATATGTAAAAACCTTTTTTTTCCTATGCCTCATGATGTAGGGTAAGGAGGTCAGTGTCCAAATAGAGGTTGATGTCTAAACACCCTTACCAAGTAAACAAATCCTCCATTGGCATATTCCCATTTCATGACCATTGTTCAACAAGGGACCTATCACCAAACGTTCAATCTTAAGGTTTTGTGTTCGGAAATCATGGCTTCTATGTTTGGTGATGGGTGTGAATGACAACCCAAATAAAATATTGTTGTACTACCTTGCATGTGTTATGTTTGGTCATGGGTGTCAACTTACAGTCTTTAGTGCACACAATTGAAAGGTAGAGGGAACAAGTTGGAGGGAATGGAGTTTTAGGTGTTTAGTTATAGGATTTTTTGGACCATTTTAAAAAATTGTTCAAAGAAGAGGCCAAACAAGTGTTTGATCCTAGGATATTTTTTTGGCCCATTAAAAAATGGCAATGTTTGGTTATAAGGTGGTTTTGGTCCAATCTTGAAGAAAGTTTGAAGGTAAGGGCCAAGGCACCGTGTGATTATAGGGAACTTTTAGTCTAGTATTTAGAAAAGTGGTGTGGAAAAAAAAACTCGGCATTTGGCTTGGGCAACCTTGCTCAAAACATAACATCAACACACAATGTGTAGTTTGGTTATGGGGGATGGTGTGTTACATTTAAAGGCATGCAATAGTCCGTTAATATGCAAAAACCTTTCCAACATTCCAATGCACATAGATGCTAAAAGTTATTAAACTTAAAAGCAAGGAATCTTAACAAAATATTGCCTTTGGATCTCACATCATAGTAGTTAATGAGGACCCCAAAAGGGCACACCTTGCAACCTTGTGCAATTTGCATTTCCAACCAAAAACCCAAAACCCATAGCAAATCTCAACATAATCCCCTTTCATTTCCACCTCTCTTCTAAAGTATTTCAACTATCAAAGTATGTTTTCCGTACTAAGTAGTGTAGAAGATGAGCTACAAAAGTTCTTAAAGCTCTTTGTTCCTAATGTAATTTTGTTGGAAAATAAAATAGAACTTTCAATTCTTAGTGTTAAGGTAGAACATGTAAAAGATGAGTTGCAAAAACCAACTCTAGATGTGAAAGTAAAACAAGTTAAACAAGGAAATGGATATGTGAAAATAGGATTAGCAATAAAGAAATTAGACCATGTTTTAGTTGTGAAAATAGAGCAAATAAAAAAAGGAAATGGATCTATGCAGGAAAAGGGTGATGCAAGGATTAAGGTCATAAACAAATTTTACAACTAGAGGTTCAAGAAATATATCTATTATTGTTGGATCCAAATATCCATCCACAAAAATTACAAAATAACATCACTAAAAAAGGTAGATATTAACTAATTCCCACGAATTACATTTTACATTTTGTCCCAATAGCCTACACAAACACATCTGATGTCAACCTAAAGTGGGATGAATTTTCTTATTTTCAAGCTTTGATCACCTCATCTACAAAATTCGAGTTTTATGCACTTGAAACATATCTTGATTTAACAAACTTATTTTATTTTTGGTTTTTATTTAGGAAAGAAAAAAACATGCTTCTAATGGGCCCAAAACACATAGCCCTTACTTCTTGCAAGCTTGGGCCAAAGGGAGTTGGACCATCATGATGTTCAATGTACCTCACAGGTGGCATAACGCTGTCATAGAAAACAACCTTAGACCAGGATAATGTGCCCACACATCTTGCATCACAAACAAGGCAACCATGCCAAGTGATTAACAAGGTCCCACTAGAAAAAAAAAAGGGGGAAATGGATAGACAATCATTGGAGGAAGCCATGGAGGTTATTGAGAGGGGGACACGTTCATTGAAAAAGGCAAGTAGATTTTGGAACATACCATTTAGTTTTTTTTCTAACCATTTGAATGGGAACACATGGAACATGAAAATGGGCCCTACATGTGTGTTAACAAAAGAAGAAGATGTGACAATAGTTGCATGGGTTCTAGGAATGTAGGAATGTGGACTTTCAATAACACTACAACAATTGAAGATGAAAGTTGTAGAACGCACCCAAACAAGACCAACACCATTCAAACATGGCGTCCCAAAGAAGACTTCGTGGCATTGGTTTAGTTGAAAGCATCCATAAATAAGCATTAGGGTTACAAAAGGATTATAGGTCTTTAGGGCAAAAGGGCTAATTACAGCTTCCTAGATCTCCTTTTACAACTGACAAAGATTATACACCCAACATAATTACAAATTAGATCATATTTGGAATTTAGATGAAATTGGAATTTAGGTAGGTGGGCAAGTTGGTGTTAGGGTCCCAGCCAAACAAGGATCACATGTAATTTATAACACCATTCCCAAATCATGAAAGTGATTAACTATAAATTGTGTAGTAAGTGTTGTAGGATCAGCTTTGCCAGGGTTTTATATTTTTAAAGAAAAAAGGTTAAAAGATGATTACATCAAACTATGTAAATCACGAACATGTATGGCAATGCAAAGCAAGGCGTGGATGACAAGTTTCTTGTTTGAATAATTCTTATCATTCTTCAAGAGGTCTATTCTAGGTGGGATTTCACAAACTAACCATCATTTATTGATTCTAGTTGGGAATGGCTCACACGTAACATTAGAAGCCATAAAGCAAGTGTAAGAATTTGGGTTAGATATGGTCACTTAATCTTTTCATACCTCCCACACACTCTATCCTTTAGATGTTTTTTGATTCAAACCATTTAAAACTCCATTTAAAAAAGAATGAGTTACAATAATGGCTAAAAGCAAATTTAATGAACCTGACAAAATTACACTTATGGGATGGGTGGACAATGCCTTGGATCAATTGTTAACCAAACATAACATCAAGGTTGGGTTTAAAAGGATAAGAATATGACTGTTAAAGACATGAAGAATCACAAGAACAAAGGTTAAAGGAAAAGTTTAAGTCGAACTTTCAAACAAGGAATAAGACAAAATTATGTGATTCAAAAACAAAAACACAAGAACTATGAACAAGAACACAAGATGTGCAAAACAAACATGAAAATGGATATTTATTATATTAACATATGCAAACATGAACATGAAAAGAACACGACAAAGCTATGGTGCAAGATTGTGCATAAGATTGGTGTTGAACAAATTGAAGGAAATGAAAGGTCCTATTTTATTTATACCCCTTTGGGGACCTAGCTCAAGGAAGTTTCCAAGGAGGTTTTACTATGCACATCAAGTAAAAAATTTCTTTGAGAACCTTCCTAACTAAGAATCAATTATGAGTTAATTAAAACTTAACTAAAAACTAACTAAAATTTAACTAAAAGTTAATTAATAACTAATTAAAATTTAACTAGGAGTTAATTATGAGTTAATTGGGAGTTTAACTAGGACTTAATTGGGATTTAACTAAAAGTCCATTAAAAATTAATTAAAAATGAACAAAGATTTAACTGGAAATTAATTAAGAGTGAACTAAAACTAAATTAAGAATTATGTACAAGTTTAATATAAATCATAGATGAACATTCAAAATAATGAACCCGATGACATTGGTAATTGTGACAATGGCCTTTTAACCTTGAAGTTATGGAAAATAAAACATAACCAACAAGCATTTACATAATAGGCAATTCAAATGCTAATAAAAGAGGTGAAGATCATTATTCGTGAGATGACCAAGCTGGTCGTAACCATATAGAATAAAAGGAATTTACAATTTCGTAATTATTCAGCATTGCAAAAGTAACTTGACCATCAACCACCAAATACAACATTGTGGAACAACAACATTGGTATTATGTTGAAATGTTTCATAACCCTTGTATGATAGATGATGTTGAAGTAACACAACTACCAATCAATCTAGCTGATTTAAGTCCTAACCTACAATAAGAAATCCAAAGCTCACCAAATCTAACCTAGGAGCCAATGAAGTTTCACAACCTTCTTTCCTTACCGCATTTGCTCATAAGATAAACAACTGAGAGAAAGCCATTGGTGGATCCACAACTTCATGTTGTCACTTTAATTGAATATTTAGCTCTCCTACAACAAAAAAATTAGACGAGGCAATAACAAATAATATAAGAGAAGTGAAGTGAAAAGAGCGAGAGGAAAAGCAGGCCAGGAAAACAATAGAAGTTATGGTTGCATCAATACAAACATCACAAAGATCAGCTGAAAGATGTGCTAAGGCACAATTTGATTTAACTTGGTATGCGACAACTATAAGGGAAGCAAGTGAACAATTACAGTAGAGGATTTGTGTTGATTTGTTTGTAAACCTTAATGAATTATAAAAGCCAAAAACACAAGTGCCATGGCTTCGCTAAAAGTTAAAGAAGTTAGAAAAGTTAGATAATAGGTAAGATGTAAAATGCAAGTACGTAGGCATGTTGCAATGCGACTTTACTTGTTGAACTAAATCCGAATGGAAAGGAGGGGAAAGGGGGGCTTGATTTAGTAGCAACAAGAAGGTCAAAAAAAGATCAATTTTGAAAAAACAATAACATCAAAAGGGCGAAAAATAGTGGATAACCTTGAAGAATAACAACATCAAAAGGCCATAAAAGGAACAATCATTTTGAAAGAGTTATAGCTAGAGGGCTAAAACATAAAGACCAAAACACAAAACAAAAAATTAAAAAACCAAAATCAACATGAAGGTATTCAAGAACAATTTCAAACTTCAATTAGTAAGAATGCAAATTCAAAGTAGAAGAATGCGACCATGAAGAACAACACCCAAATGCGAGCTTGGAACAACAAAAACACAACTGGGAATAACAACACTTGAACGTGAGCTTGGAGTAGCAACAACATGACTGATAATAATAGCAAGAATGCGACCTTGGAATAACAAGAACATGACTGAAAAGAACAATAAGAATGCAAGCTTGGAGCAACAAGAATTCTTACTACAAGCTTGGAGCAATAAGAACACGAGCTTAAACAACAAAAACATGACCAAGAAGAACAATAAGAACATGAACTTGGAGCAACAATAACTCTTGTTGCAAGCTTGGAACAATAAGAACGTAATCAAGAAAAATAACAAGAACATGACTTGGAAAAGTAGCAAGAACATGACCGAAAAGAACAACAAGAACACAAGCTTGAAGAGCTCAAGAACGCGAGCTTAGAAAAGTAGCAAGAATGTGGAAGAGTTTTAAGAACACAAGCTTGGAGAGCATCAAGAACACAAGTGTGAAAAAGTAGTAAGGATGTGAATAACAATAATGCAACTTGGGAAAATGAGCAAATGAAACTCACACACAACTACTTAGAAAAGAGAGGAACATGAATGACTTAAAAAAACTTGTGCAATTTGGTAATGTTTGTTGAACTTAAAATAACCCATAATCATCGATCTTGTAGCCCTAGTTTTGGTTAAATCTCAATCACACATGTTGATGTGAACGTTTTTATGATGAACTTTGTCCAATTACTTTTAATTTTCATCTCTTTGATGAGGTAAGTGGTGTCCATTTGTCAGTGGTTGACTAGTTACCAACATCCATGCATTCCTAGATTTTCCATTTTGCCCTTTTTACCCTGCTCCCTCCCCATTTTGAGGGGCCACAACTTTCTCGTACTTGTTTTGTTTTTTGTGATCTTTGGTGCGTTAAACACACCAACAAAAGGCCTACAACTTCTCATTGGACACCATCAACAGCAGAACCTTCCCCTGGGATTCAGCCTCCTTTAAGCCACTAAGTGTTCATACACTGACCTCATTACCCTACATATATTTGGGTTCATGATAATTTTACCTCACTTTTGCACAATGGGTAAAGCTGATGGATAGGGGACAATTCCAAAATGGAGGGCTACAGGCTTGTCCTAGGCCTCCTATTTTGAGAATGCCCCCAAAGCTTTATCCTACATTGATGTTGTGGTAATTTTTTGTGCCCAAGACCAAAAAAAGAAGGGGTTTTTAAAGGGATGTAAAATAATTTAGAAAACATTAAATGATGACCATTGCGAATATTGATTTTTCCCACAATTTTTTTCCATTTTTTAGACAAGAAAGTTGAGAAATTCTCTTTTTTTGGTTTCTAGTGTAAATTCAATTAAATTTGCTAAATTTTTGGGAAAAATTTAGCCAAACTTTTGATATTACAAAACTGAAGGAAAAAAGGCCTAATCGGAAGGCTTTGAAAAGGGGAAAACACCAAACTGACGACCATTGGAAAACACAGGCTTTGAAAATAGGGACACCCGAATTTTCGTAGGGTGGTACCATCAATTACTTGGGAGCTGTTGGGAACGACATGGAGGTGGAGGAGGTGGGAGGGAGCGTAGGGGAACGGGAGGAGGAGGACAAAGACGCGGTGGACTGTAGCCCTAGAATGAATGAAACCACATCGACAGCGACAAAGCGATTTCTCTTTGCGTTGATTTTTCACCTCTGGTTCGGTACTCTGGTTAGGTACCTACATTGCAGCAGCAGTGTTTTCCTTTTCAATTTTGTGATGTTGCTCAAAAGGCGATCATCCATGAGATGCTTTAGCTAGATTTGGCGATTAAAATATGACAGTAAAAAAGAAATCTAGCATCCTTCTATAATTTATTTCTGGCTAAACCTGCTGGAACTTAGTATAGAATCTGACGATTTTTTAACAAGAAATTTGGGATTTTTCCGAAATTTGGCGATTAAAAACTAAAAAGACAATACAATTTCGCCAATTTGAAAAAAAAATCGCCAAAAAAACACTGCTTAGCAGTTGTCCCGCAACCCCCCTCTCCCCCGCCTCCCCACCCCCGCCCACTCTTCTCCCGCCCCTTCCCTCTCCGCCCCCGCCTTTTCTAGAAGCACCCAGATTGCGGCAAAGCTGATGAATTTCGGTTGCCTGTTTAGCACACACGATACACGCAACAAACGGGAGATTGCCGGCCAAGGAGGTAAGTGATTCTCTTTCTTGCAAGGGCAAAGTTCGGTGAGGAACTTGTGCGCTGCAATTTGGTGCTGTGGAGAAGAAGAAGAACAACAACCACAACAAGGGCTGCTGCTGTTGCTGCTGCTGCTAGTTCCGTTCCGCCTTTCTGCAGCTGGAGCAATGTGTGACTACTATCTTCAATGAGAAAATTATTTATGTTAGTAGGAGGAGAGAATCACGTCTTCTCCCTGTGGTGGTAGCAATGGCGGACGCGACGGCGGCGGCGCCTTTGAAGACGACGTTGCGTTCTAAGAATCCCAAGCCGTCGCCGTTGAGTTTGCCGCAGGCGGATGTCGGTGGTGGTAGCGGTGGGGTGACGATGATACAAGCGAACAACAACGCGCCGGAATCGCACAAGACTGGAGGACGACGGCAACGTCGACGTCGACGTAGGCGACAGAAGACCAAGGAGCTACAACCCTTGGATAACTTGACAAGAATCAAGAGGCGGGTCAAGTACTTGCTGATCAAGATGAGAGTCGAACAAAATTTGATCGATGCTTATTCTGGAGAGGGCTGGAAGGGGCAGAGGTATTTCAGTAGTTTTTGTTTCCATTTCCCCACTGTGAAAGACAGACGGTTAAGTTTTTGTTTCAGACAACGGCGATCCCTCGGTATGGGGAAAGAACTCCTGCTTTTGGGTTTTCTGCCTGTCTGTCTGTGTGGCTAACACCCTCGTTTTCGGTAATGGCAGTCGCGAGAAGATTAGACCAGAGCAAGAATTGCAACGTGCGGAGTCGCAAGTTCTTCACTCAAAACTGGCCATCCGAGAGGCTATTCATGAGCTTGATAAACTAGGGTTCGAGGGTTCGTTGAAAGACTCTGCTTTTGATGCCGAAGGTTGTATATACCATGAAGAGGTAAGCAAGCAAGCTCCCCCGCCCACCGTGACACTGCACCATGTCTACTGCACCAGTTTGAGGATGCTAATATTCCCTGTAAGGATGTTCATGCACTGTTGTTCACTTTTTGCATGTATGTATGTGCGCTGATTTTATACCTTCATGCAGTGAAGGGAAGCAGACCCTAGGGACCTACACTCTTCAGAGTGTGTGTCCATATTGTGCTGATATGTACAAGATGTGGCGTGTGCAGATTTTTTGTGCTAAATGTAAATCTCAGGACGCGGTACCTGACAATGACATCATACTATGTGATGGGGCCTGCAACCGGGGCTTTCATCAGTATTGCTTGAACCCCCCTTTAGCGACTGAAGACAGTAAGTCCCTTCGGGACAGCTAACAACATCTTAGGGTTTCAAAAAGATGATCTTCCTCTGATCTTGAAATTTACTCTGTAGGGATTATTTATGGGTGAAATGGCTGAAACTCCACATGAGGGGCAAGTGCGGAAGAGTTTTTTTAAGTTTCAAGGAACCAGTTCCCAGCTCATTCTGTATTTAATAGGATGTAGTCGGGTTCTGTGTTGTCCAACATTGTATTTGAAGATATCACTGTCTTTCTGATCTGCAGTTCCACCTGGAGATGAGGGCTGGCTATGCCCGGTGTGTGAATGCAAGATGGAGTGTATAGAAGTGATCAATGCTTACATGAGCACAACCTTTGAAGTTGAGAACAGCTGGGAAGTGAGTCCTTCAATCCTTTAGATTTGTAGAAACTATAATCCTACTCTCACAAACTTGTTGGTTTGAATCAGGATAGTTCTAAAATTAGCATGCCTTTGGATTGCCGGCTTAGATCATGACTGAGCCTTCCTGCTGCTTCCAGAAATGTGACAGGATGCAGATTTTTTGCATAAGTTTTGAGCAGATTATTCTATGTGTATCTACACCCACTGTTGCAAGTTGATAATTTAGTGGAGAGTAATGGCAGCTAGTCTCTGCTATTCATGAGGTGATGGTCTGATACTTTGTGACACTCAGAAGGTTTCAACTGCACTTAGTGTTATTGTGTTTGTTTTGGTATAACTGGAACTGACACAAAGGTGACCTTTTGTGGAGTTCTCTGTGCAATCTCATTGATCTATTGTTTATGTTGGAGTATAATTCTGGGCTCAGCTTTCAGAATGGTTTTGGTAGCTGCAATGAACCTACCACAGTAGTTTTCAGAGCAGAGATCAACTTCATGAACACTAGGCTGAATTTTCACAAGCTGTGCTAATAACTCATTACAGCTCTTACAAATTGCACAGTATGCTCACAGGGTCACTGAAGTGCAGTTTAAAAGTAATGCTGCACCCCCTTGAGCTGAACTAGGACAAACAAGTTGGCAGATAATTTTATTGATTTTCCACATGGAATCCAGGAGTTCTTTGCAGAAGCAGCTGCGATAGCTGCTGGGAATGGTCCAGGCAATGGAGGTGGGGACTGGCCCTCAACGGATTCAGAAGATGATGACTATGACCCTGAAGGACTGGAAGAACGACCTAATAGTGAAAGTGAAAAAGAAGGCAAAGAAGAGGACAGCAGCAGTTCTAGTGACTCTGAAAGTGAAAGTGGACAAAAGGTAGGCTTCTCCAACTCTTCTAGTGATGATGCATCAGGGAAGTTCAAAACTCCCTCAATTGGAAAGAGCAATTGGGATCACACAAACAGCATCCAGGCAGATTCTGTGGATGCAGGCAGGTCATTGGATTCATCAGCTGATGAAGACTCTGAAAGCCCTTTAGTGGACAGGGGTAGAGGCTCACATGCAGTATCAGATGATGAAGGTCCAATGATAGTAGCAGGGAAGAGGCAGCACAAAGCTGTGGACTATAAGAAACTGCATGATGTAAGTTTTCCACACTGCCATTTTTTATCATTGTGCCACTGTTTCTCTTTATTGAATCCAATCTTTCAAGATCCTAGAAAGTGTCATTGTTGTCATGTGAAACGTTCTTTGGTTTCACCTTGGATCTTCAACATGCTCAGTGGATGTCCATGCAGGAAATGTTTGGAAATACTGAGCTGAATGAAGACTTTGTATCTGAAGACGAGGATTGGGGTCCTAAACGCCGCCGTAGAAGAACAAATGCTGATACATCTGGCAAGCCTGGAGTGGGTCGGTCAAGAGCTCTAGCCTCAAACATAAGTACATCAAAAGAGGGCCCCTCCCATGAAAATCAACCAGATGTTCAGAAGGCACCAACGGGTGATGGAGCCACCATTGTCTCCAGGCAGGATGCAGAAAGGAAGATCTGGAGAAGATTGCCAGATAGTGCAGTGGAGGTACATATATATCTCTTAGTTAGGGATGAGTTATATTGTTCCCAAGAGCTGGCAAAAAGGGGCAACTTCACTTGCATTGAACAGTAGAGGACTGGTTTGCTTGAAATTTCCATTACATCCATAAGTGATTCAATGATGGGAGCATTGTTCAGATGAGTCTCTAGTCAAATGCTACAGAGTGAAGAGAAATTTGGACCTTGGGAGGCTAGAAAAATTTTAACTGCCATATCTTGGAGATGTGAGGTTGCTGAAGGCTTTGAAGCATGCCCTGAGGTTTTGAATTCTTCAAGTAGCTCCTGGTTTTAAATGGACATGACAGGGCAATATCTGTCTATTTTGTGTGATGTAGGCTTTGCGCCAGGTGCTTGCCAAGGATCAACTGCCCTCAAAATCTCGAAAAGAGGAGTTATCAGAGCAACTGGGTTTATCCTATTGTCAGGTGACAGGACCTAAGTTGTTTTTGCACTAAGACTTACAATGACTCTCTTCTACAGTGTTTGCTCTCATGGTTACAGTTCCTTGTCAGATATAGTTTCTGTGTGGGGATTGGTTATTCTGGTTATTCACCTTGTGTCAATATGACCTATGCTAGCTGACAACTAGGAGACTGAGTTCTCCTAAGTCTGACAGAAACTCAGGCTTATTGTGTGTCAAAAACTTGGAGCCAGTTTTTACATAGTTATCTACATCCACCATTATGAGGTGATGAAGTCAGTGGGGAGTACTGGGAAATAGTGACTCCCATTCATTATGAAGGTGATAGTTTGTGATGGATGCACTCATTCTTGTTGTGTTTGTTTTGGGTTTGGCCAGAGACATAATGGTCTCCTCCAAAGTGTTATTGTGGAGTTCTCTTAGATATGTTTTCATATTGTGGAAGCATGTGAGTTGGAAGGTTTAAGCATATGTGATCAGTTTTTTTCCCAAGAATGAAACTAGAATGCTTTTGTTTGGCTTTAGTTTAGGCCAGGTGATTTGTGGTGCAATCCTAGCTGCAGACTTGCAACTAGTCAGGGACACAGCCAAAGTTATTCATATTAGATTCTTGCATGAGTTGACCTTTCAGCTATTCAAAGGAAAGCAGTCAGGGTTTGCAGGCCTGTTATTGGTCTGCTGACCAGGTTCTCTTTGATTGTTATTTCTTGTAGCCTATAGGCATTTATGTGGTTTTTCTGTAAGTTTGACATTAGGTCTTTGCAGGTACATTCATGGTTCAAAAACCAGAGGCACCAAGCGTTGAGAAAAGGCTTGGTTACCCCCAGGTCTCAGGGGTCCAAGACTGCCAATGCCATGATAGAGGCTCAGGTTTCGACTTCAGATGGGCCTGTATTCAATGAAGCCCATACTGCAGGGAATGAGAAGAAACCACAAACAAAGAACTCTCTGTCAGAAAAGTTGGATGAAGTCCAGTCAAGGTTACTTGAATTGAAGAGAACATTGGAAGATTTTGCAAGATCAATGGCTGTAGAGGATGTTAAAGACGTGCCTGGAGAAGGGGTTCCCAAATTTGAGGACCGAAGTGTTGAACCTTCTGCCAATGGAAAACGTGTAGTATATGTCCCAGTTGCTGAGGTTAGAGAGAGGCCATCAGCTGCCACTTCTACTGGTGCATACTGAAAGGAAGAATAGAAGTTTCCTTGCTGATATGCAAGGGTTTTTTTCTGAGAGTTATCTGTGATCAATGGCTCTGGTTTAGGGCCCATAATTTGCTTGCTGGTGGGTAATTACTCAAAAGCAGGAAAGGTGAAATGCTTAGCCTTGCAACAATCCATTGACCTACCGACACTTGGAGCTTCCAGCAGCAGCTCTGTGGAGGACAGCAAACTTTTTCAAAGTTGAAACAACAATTCTACTCACCAAATCAGTAATATTGGGCCCCTTTTTAGCCCAGTTGAATTATTCTTTTTATCCTTATATACAAAGATCCAAATGTCCATGATCTTATACTTGTGTTACACGACATGACAATCAAACTTTAACCTACAACTCTTGTGGGAGTGGTTCCCCACCACTTCCATCAAATCTGTCAAGCAGTAGGTAACTCCAACAAGAGGAGAAAGATCCCACATATTCAATAGAATCTGCAGGAAATATATATACACTCGAAGTGTAATGAAGAAAAGGAAAGGACTATCTCCTGCTGCATGTAAACTAGTTTTGGACAGGCTCTGTTACACTCTTACTCCAACATGTAGACATTCTTAAGGTAAACAAATCATCACAGAGATGGGTTGAAGCCCTTGATGGGCCATGGAATGCATAAGAATGTCCAATACAAGTTCAACTATAGGAGTTAAACCCAACTCCCATTTGGAACATGCCCTATGCATGGAATTTCCCTTCTCCAAACTACGAGTGAAAGCCGAAGATCATATCATAAAAATGAAGCAATCTAGCTTTTCCTTAGATGGTGCAATTCTTTGTGCATTATACATTAATTGTATGAACTTTTGTGTTAAAGCTATAAATTGCACTTTTCTACAACTAATAATGTTTGTCAAATTGTCTAACTAAAACTACTTGGATGTGTCTACCTTCCTTACTTTGTGGTACAGAGGCTTTAGTTAAGCTCTTCACCAGAGTAACAATAACTCCCACACCACTATTCCCTTGTAATCTGCATTGTTGTTGAGATTGTAGATTTTGTTGTCACTTGTGGTTTGCTTCAGAAGTGATACATGAAAACACAGGAACTGAAAAGAGGTAGAAAATACAAAAACCCGAACAATGAAATTACAGGAAGACAAGTCAAACAACAAGGACAAATGTCTAGGGAATAATCAGGAGATTATCAACTTGTGAACTCCTGAATGAACATGATTCTTGAGACACCTTCAAATATTCCAGTGGATTCAAGTGTTCAGGGTGTTGTAATAAATGCTGCAACCAAGACAATTTGGAGAGGGGGCAGGGTTTGAAAGTTTGATTATAGATTATTGATTATTGCAATAGGCAATTATCTTAAATGTCCACTTGGCTGCATATGATTGGATTGCTTATTGATATATGGTGTATTTGGAGGGCACCTTATATCCATGAATGCCCGTCCTATACAAGAGGAGGGATCTTTCACCTACTCCTTAGGAGTTTGGGGAAAAATTATCAGTTTTTGAACACCGACTTTTGGCTGGTATGAAACATGTACACAACAGAGTTGGCTGGTTATTGCTTTTTTTAATAACCATCAGGTAGGTTTTTTTTAAATGTCTTTGGGGATCACACAAATTATCAATATCAATATTATAAAAAACTGGGTGCCAGGTACGTTTTCAAATAACTGGTTGAGAACCAGTGATTATACATTGGTCATATGGTTTTTAAGATTAAAAATCAAAATAGTATGTTTTTCTATTTTATTTTATTTTATTTTATTTTGTATTAGTATTTAAAGATTGATAACCTGCCTCGATGATAATCAGGTCATTCAGGTAGGTTATTGAAACTTCAATACCAGCTGATTATCAATTTAACTAGTTATCAAAAAAATCAATCACCAACTGGTAGGTTACTAATAACCAACTTGATAACCGGGTCAAAACTCAATAACTGGTCAACACTGGTATATACTATATACCTGGTATTGAGACTGGTAGACAACCAAGCTCTTCATGAATTGTTGACAAGTCCCCAACATGAATACAACACTGTAATAGATCCTGACATGGACCTTTATCTTGACAACTTTTTGCAAAGTATCTAGTGCATGTGCAAGGAATGAAGCTTATATAATTACTGCTACTACGCCTTTTCATTCAAGCAAATCTGTCCAGACTCCATTAGACTATTAGCAAAATTGGTTTTCCCTCAACCATGGAATATTTAGGGAATCTCCAAGCTTGGGTTAGTCTTCTACATTTGACAATATCCACCAGAAGGTTGCATCTTTTCAGAAAATCAGTCTTCAACAACAACTCTCATCATCTAGAAACTTTCATTATTATATGCAAAACCATTTCCAACCTTGTGGCAATAGCCACAAAGGCCTCACAATAACAACACATTGAAATGGTGTCCTGGACCAATAGGGATAGCAGTTAGCACCAGCCAAGAACAGACCTGATGATGCTTTTCAGCAGCAGGAGTAGAGGCAAATTCTTGCATAAGTGTGAATTGCTCAAAGGTTCAACATCAAAAAACCTGCTTGAGTCTTGAGAAATTGAGCAACAAAGAGGGCTATTTGGTCTATAAGTGATGGATTATCAGCCAGGGTTGTCTGCAAGTATTAGAGAGTTGTTGCAAGTTGTTATCAATTCCTTCACAAGCTGACCAAATCAGCAAATCAAATGCCAAATGCCAAAATCAGAGGATGAAACAATTGTGAAGGATGCAGGGCTTAGCACAATAGGAACCCACTACAGCAAACATTGTAGAAGAGAAAGGGGGCAGAAAGGCAATGAAGGGTTGGAAACTGTGTTGGACAGGTACCCAGTTTGGTGGGTCTGGGTCTGATTTTTGGAACCAGTCCAAGAACTAGAACTGGGGACTAGATTATTTTAAGAACCAGCCCTGGAACTGAGTTCCTGAGATTTTTGAAGAAAAACAATTTGAAAAAAACTGAGGGCTAACCAGAGGTTAACAGATAGTTGACCATCAATTCGAGTCTGGGTTAGCTGGAATTGGGTCTGATTTTCAGGATTGAAACCAAAAAAAATTTTGTGAAAAATTGGACCTGGAACTGGATACCTAGTTCCATTTTTGTGTGGAACTGAATCAAAACTAGAACCATTCTATTCTTTCTCAAAATCCAAAATTGGATGTTCTTCATAAGAGTAAAGAACCACCCAACATTGGTCCAAATGCACTCAAAGTGCCAATGTTTTTTTGCCCACACAAACTTTCATTTAAGATTAATTTTTTGAATGAATTTTTTTTCAACTTGTTACTAAATATGTCTATAGTTGTTTCAATGCATCACATATGTATTAACTATTGTTGAATAAATATGATTTTTTTTTAATGTGCAATTTTTTTGTTTCATTTCATAAATGATCACAATTTCAAATCATACCAAAATACGTTCATTGTTTGAAGGTTTGCTTTCTTCTATTTAAGCTATAACTTTCTTTTATACATCATGTACATTATAGACCAATTATGTGTGCTAAAAGATTTTTAAATTCTTGATATTTTGAATTTGAAAAAACAAGTTACACAAATATTAAAATGCAAGTGATTTTTTAATGTGACTAGAACAACTTCTTTTCTTTTTGCAAATTTTTCATTGTGGTGACAAAATGTTTTGAATTTTTTTGAATTTTTTCTTCTTTAGTGTAAATTTTTTAAAAATTGCTAAAAATCACCAAACTGTTGACACCAAAATTTTGAAAAGCAAAAACCTTATATATCCTTATTATCCAATTTTTTTTATTATCAAAATGTTTTTATGAGATCTAAGAAACAATAGAATCCTTTGTAAAATTGTTCTTAGATGATGCACCTAATGTTCACTTTCAAAAGTCCTTAAATAAAACCAACACCTATAGCTGGATTATATTGATTTTTAATTTAAATATCTTAACATCCACTTGAGTTATTTAATAGAACCTAGCATGATTATCATGGTTATCTATGATATTTTATAGTTATTATTGTGACCTCACACTTATTTTGGTTCTTTTAAGTTGTTTTCTCCTCAAAATGGAAATGATCTACATGTTTCTTTTTTAAACCCAATTTAAATGTTCTAATATAATAGATTTGGCCCACCAAGAGGGACATCAAAGAAACCATGATAGGAAATAGGTGCAACAACTTTGGCAAGGCTAACATTGTTGCTCCATATGCTCCCTTCATCATGCCTTTGCTATTTCATTTTGTCGGTTCAAATATTATTTCCTTTTGCCCTTTTCCTAATACCAAATACTTTTACTACACATTTTGGCAATAAAATTGATGTTAATTTCACACCACATTTGAAACAAGATGGACTATAAAGGAGAATCACAAGAATACAAACATTCAATCTATCACATACATCCTTGTATTGTTGAGCTTAAAGCCTCATCCCATCCCATAATTGTTGCTCCCTCGCTCTTTGACTTGGAAGAAAAACTCATTTAGCCTCTCTTGTAAGCTCACACCTTTCACATGTCACCTTTTTGCACCTTCTTGCAATCAACAATCTTTAATGCAAAGATTTCATAGTGGATTCTTTTATGACTTTAAAGTTTGAAATTTTAGTTTGTGTTTTGTCCACACAACTCATAAATGTTGTGAAATTGAGTATTGAAGATACTTGTTAATTGTGTAAATGGACTTTTGTTGACAAAATTTTAATAATATAGCTATTTCATTTCTTAAGTTTGAAAATGAGTTTCATCCTACTTGTTTTATGAGTGATAGGATGTTAACTTACATATTCTATTGTATCATGTGTTCATAAATGTTTGTTTATAGTTTTCATTCATATTAATCTTCTAAAATTGAGCTATTAATTAGATCCACCAGATCATACAAATTATTTTAGAAGGCTTGTCGTTATCTTACCACCTACATGTTAAATGTAGATTTTTGACTTGAAAAAATAAGTTTGCTATTATTTCTTGTGTGAAATTTTATTCAATTTTGCTTCACATATATGAGGATTGGTGTTCAATTAAATTGCAAGTGTTGATACAAGGTGGGATGTCCAAATTGATATTGATGTGGGTTCATTTGTTGTTGCAAAATTACATTAATGTCATAAGTCAAGATTACATTCTTCCACCTTCGTATATTTTTCTATCTATGGGTTCCTCCTATTTCAACATTACTTCTTTGTTTCGTTCTATTCATATTGTGGTATTTATGTCAATTGTGTAAATTGTAGGAAATTTTTATGTGTTTTATTGAATTCAACTTGTACCCCTATTGATTTTGAGATTGGCAAGATACATAAGGTGTAAAGTTATTTTTAAAAAACAATTTAAAAACCCCGTGACCAGGGAAAAAAGCTTTGCATTAATTGAAAGTTATTTAATGTCAATTCAAGAATCTCACAATTAAAATTAATGATTATATTTGCATTTTATCTTCCTTTGATTTTTTAAAAATATATAATATGTTGTATCTTCATATGTATGGCTTGTAAGTTGCTTTGTAATTGGGGTTTGAATTCATGTGCTTATTCATTGTAAATGTTGGTAAACATTCAATTTCTAGGTGTTTACCTCTAACCCACCTTTAAAAACTGTAGGCAACATATTACATGAATTACATGGCAGCTAATGGACATGTACATCGTTGACACTATTGGATTGACTTGGGGGAATGGCCACATGTGGATGAAAGAAAGACATGGTCCAACCTATGCGAGTCGTCATTTGCCCCCAAAGAAAAATCAATGTTGCACTTGGCTGAACCAAACACCTATTCACCCTTGAAATGAAAAGTGCATGTCATAAACAAAAATCTAAAGGCATAATTTGCAATGGTTGACGCAAGCTTGGTAAGATACCCTGAAACATGGGCCCTTTTTAATTATAATTCATTCTTGTAATGACCATGTTTGGATGGATTGCAAGTAATGTTGATATAATGTGGAATGTTTAAAAGCTCGAACACAGTCATCACATGTTGTGTACAAGGAGGTGCCATGTTTTCCCAACATATATTATAAGCAAATATTATTCATAGTTTCAACAAGCTTGCAAGTTGCCATGTTTGCCCACTCAATGTCATTGAACTTTTGCAAATGCAAAAAAAATTATTTAACCCATAATGACACGCTCCCAACCTCCTCAATAGACTCAAATGTGGGTCTAAGATGAAAACAACGAAAGAGTAGGAAGTTGGGGCACGCTCTTTAGTTCATGGCATTTCGGGGGTAGAAGGACACGCTGGAGCTTTGGGATGGGACTAGGAAGATTGATAAGCACTTCAATCACTCATACAGACCTACACAAACCAAACAACAAGTTGGTTAATGCATAGTTTGAGCATTTTTGGTGCACGAATGAACCATGGGCAAATTCAAATTCACAAAACTCACCATGACCCGGACTTGGGGGAAGCCACCACCTTCCCCCTTATAGTATATTGTGTGCTTGGCCATGGGCCAACACCCAAATGACATTTTGTCCCGGGACTCCCAAATAAGAGTCTTGAAATTCCCAAAATTGGGACTCCTACGATTTTGGAGGCACATAACTTTGCGTGAAAACCTCTTATTGAAATTATGTTTGAAGAAAAATTGTAACTCTTGTTGAGATCTTTCCAATGGTATGTGGCACGCCACCTTCACACAAGGAAATCGGGGCGACTCCCAACTTTTAGTGGTGGAAAGTCAAATTGCCAATTTGATTCCCGGCCTTTCTTTTGGCCATAACTTGTGTTTTAAATGTCCAAATGGGTCATGCGAGCCCATTTTGGACATCTACGTTCCAAGAGCTTTCCAATGATATAAATAATATCCCGATCCAATGAATTTTGACCCTTCAATCGCCCTCTGAAAATTCGAAAGTCCCCTAGGACTCCAAGTCCCAAAGTGGGAATTCTTTTGGGAGTGAGGGGTTCATTCTCTCACACTCTCTTACACTCCTAGGAGCATGAAATGTGATTCCCGGGCTCGTTCTTTGCCCGCGCCTTCACAAGCCCTTGCCTTGGTCGTGAACCCAAGGCTAGGGTTGTGACACATAAGTAGAATGATGTAGAGGATGAAAGAAAATCCTTATACATATTTGGTGAAAGAAATTCTTATATGAGTCATGAACCCCCCACATTGTCCAATGTGAAAATGTCAAAAGTTAAACTAATTGTCAAGCTTGTGAATTCCAATTTCGCACATAATACCAAACAAAAACCCCACTAACAACGAATTGGCACATATTGAGTGTCCACCTCTTCTAAGGATGTGGCATTTTTTACTTGTAGCATATGGTTTGGTGTTGATTTTGGAATTCAAGTTTGATTAGATTATTGGTATGCATGTGAAATGATTGAATCCAACGGAACAAACATGTATGCTCTTTGTCAACCATCTTGACATTCACATCCCTAGAGTCATAAATAATTATAGCAACATTCTAATTTGCTTGCATGTTGTCCACCATGAATCCTTTGAAGTTTGGTTTGGGAAACTCATGTTTGAACATTGTGTTGTTTAACTTTTTCCACATGATTGATTGCACTTTAATGTGTTTAGATTGCATGTTGTAAATTGCAATGGTTATGATTTTATAATATGTCAAATCATATACATGGCAAACCATTATTGTCTAGCCTTTAACATTGTCAAACATTATTAAAAATTTCTAGATTTCCCCCAATGCATCTAGGCCACTCCATTCCCAATCTTGTCAAAAAACATTTTGAAGATGAAAATCTTCGATTACATCAATATCGTCCAAATTCACTTTATGTTTTACTAGATTTTGAGTCAATCTGAATATATTTACCATGGAAAAAGTGGTCAACCCTTTAATAAACTAGGACTAGTTGCTACAAACACTTGAATTAAACAAGTAATTAGTGAAACAAATTCACCAAAATCATTAGGCAATAATGTTGAATTGATAAAATACATATTTATGTAAATAATAATATA
>Ga0116231_10000728_pt1 | contig 61381 bp, 51 predicted proteins | sample S1TSphgellanicum_2_FD_89695 | JGI IMG/M metagenome (GOLD analysis project Ga0116231, IMG submission 89695) | Host-associated microbial communities from peat moss isolated from Minnesota, USA - S1T2_Fd - Sphagnum magellanicum MG | ecosystem: Host-associated > Plants > Peat moss > Unclassified...
ATCCTTATATATCCCCACCCATTAAAAAAAAATTCTAATATAATTTTTTTTGAGGAAAAAAGGGGTCCCCCAAAAAACCCCCCCAAAGGGCCCAAATTTTTTTTTGGGGGGGGGGGGGGGGGGAATCTTGGTGTTTCCAATGGTGGTGTGTTGTTCAATTGGCTCTTAACATGTTCCCCAAAAGTTCCCAATGGTGTTCCTCAAAGTTGTTCCCAATAGGTAGCATCACCCCTTTTATTTTTTGAGCTTTTTTGGCCCAAACTCTTTCTAGGGTAGAGGCCAAAAGGGAAAAGACTAAAATGTAGAATAGAGTGCTAATAATATTGTCATATGTGAAGAGTCAAATTTTTTATCCATTTTAGAAAGTAAAATCCACTTTGGCTACATCACAAAATTGACACCCAAAAAAAACACCCAAAACCAAAAAATTCCAATCGGTAGGCACAAAGTACAAAACACAACAACAACAACACAAGTGAGGAAGAAATTCATAGAAGAGCTTCCTTACTTGGGGAATGTGTTTTTTATTCTAGAAGAGAAAAAACGTGCACTAGGTAGCCAATTTTGGCTAAATTATTTTATGGATCACCATTTTTGTTACATCACACAATTGACACCAAAAAACCCAAAATTAAAAAATAAAAAATAAAATCCATGATAGGCACAAAGTACAAAACACAACTACTCGAGCAAGGAAGAAATCCATAGATGAAATTCCTTGTTTGGGGGGGAGGGGGGGGCGGGGCGGAGGGGGGAATGTGTGTTTTTTTTCCTAGAAGAGGAAAAAAGGTGCACTAGTTAGCCAAATTTGGCTAAATTACTTTATGGATCACCAATTTGGCTATGTCACAAAGTTAACACCAAAAAACCCAAAAAAGAAAGAAAACTGATCCGTAGCCAGAAAGTACAAAACACAAGAACATGAGCAAGGAAGAAATTCATAGAAGAACTTCCTTGATTGGGGAATATGTCTTTTTTTCTAGAAGCAAAAAAAAAGTACACCTTGTAGCCAAAATTGACTAAATTATTTTATGGATCACCAATTTGGCTACAGAGCAAAAATTAACACCAAAAAACCCCAAATTTGGCTAAATTATTTTATGATCACTAATTTGGCTACAAAGCAAAAATTGACACCAAAAAACCCCAAATTTGGCTAAATTATTTTATGCAACACCAATTTGGCTACATAACATAATTGACACCCAAAAAACTCCAAATGTGGCTTAATTCTTTTATGGATCACCGATTTGGCTACATAACAAAATTGACACACAAAAAACTCCAAATGTGGCTTAATTATTTTATGGATCACCAATTTGGCTACATAACAAAATCGACATCCAAAAAACTCCAAATTTGGCTTAATTATTTTATGGATCACCAATTTGGCTACATAACAAAATTGACACCCAAAAAACCCTAAAAAAAATTATTAAAAAACAAGAAAAAAAGAAAAAAAGTCATCCATAGTCACAAAGTACAAAAGACAACAACACAAGTGAGGAAGAAATTCATAGACGAACTTCCTTAATTGGGGAATGTGTCCTTTATTTTCTAGAAGAAGAAGAAGAAGGAAAAAAAAAAGTGCACCACCGGACAATACGCTAGTCTTCTTCTTCTTCTTCATACTTTGCACAAAACCAGCGAAATAAGGAACGAACGAAGAAAAAATGCCACGCTTCTCCTCTTCCTCCTCCTCCTCTGCACAAGCTGCTCTCTCTCCCCCCTCTCGCGCTTTTGCAGAGCTCCAGAAACACTGCCAGCTTGCTGCTAGACTCAGCGATGCTACAACAACAACAGCGAGCTCAACACAAAGGTAAGGTAGGAAGAGGAGTCAAGAGATCGCGGACAAAAGTGGTGGTGTTGAGGAAACAACCGGACTTGAAGCTCCAGAAGAGATATGGTATGTCCTATGTATGTACGTTGTGGGTGCAGACCAGACCTTGTTTTGATTCCTTCTGTCACTGGGTTGGGATGTTTTCTTTTTTCTTTTTTGGGGGTTGTGTTTCTCTCACTTGTGTTTGTGTTTTGAGTTAGGAGAAAGGGGGTTTGGGTGTACAGGTCTCTGTTTTTGTATGATTGGTTTTTGTGGGTTTACTTACTACTACCTCAAGCTCTAGTGCCTAAGGGAATCATCAAATTTGGGTTTTGTGGCAGTGGTGCTGGTGTTGGTTGTGAGCATTTCTGTGGGGGTTTTTATTTTTTCTTTTAGGATTTTGTTGTTTTGTTGATGAAGATGTCTCGGGTTTTGTGTGGTAGACCACTAGTAGGGATGAACAAGTTTTGTTTTGTTTTGTTTTGTTTTGTTTTTGGCATGAAGTTTGCTTAGATGGTTTTGTTGCACTGTTGCTTTAGATGTAGTTCAGCATTGGTATAGTTTCCAACTGCAAGTGGGGGTTTAGTGTACAGCAGCAAGAGGCAGAAGGGAGAGAGAGAGACAGAGCAGAACTGAGAGTGGGGGGTTTTTTTGTTTTGGTGTGTTGGGGTGGTGAGGGTTTTTGAGTAGTATTTGAGATTGTTCAGGGGTTTGGGAGGGGAGTTGGAGAACCAGGGAGTGTAGAGATGGGAATTGAAGGGTTAGTTGGGTTCAAGTGTTGTTGAGAAGGTGGAGTTTTATGGCAATGAAAGATTTCCTAATTTGTTTCCTTTCTTTTTTGTTTGCAGCATCTAAGCAAGATGGGGAGCAGGGTGAAAGAAGACGAACGACATGAAATGATTTTAAGAAAGTTGGTGAAGAATGGGGAGAATAGAAAGTGTATCAACTGCGGTAGCTTGGTGAGTCTCTCTTGCTACAGATTGGAGATAATCCTGATTGATTGGCAGTAAGATATAGAGAGGTCACCTAGTGTGTGGAATGGAAACCCTTGCTCTCCGTGCACACTGATGCAACAGTGAAGTAGCTCTGATGACGCGCCAGCCTTGAGGACATGGTAATCTACTGTTTCTATTTGAGATTCTTCCACAGATTTCAGTAGCAGATTAGTGGAACTTGAAATAGACCCTGTGAACTGTTGGCCACTGATTTGGGGGATTGCAAGCCATGGAGATGATGTTTGCAGTAAGGACTGATGAAGATGTTCTGCACCCAAGAGATCATCACTGTTAACCATGTAAAATTGGGAACTGATTGCAGTATGTTGTGGGTTTTGTCAGGGACCACAATATGCTTGCACCAACTTCTCAACATTTGTGTGTACACAATGCAGCGGAGTGCAGTAAGTGCTTTGCAAATGAAGCCAATTTGTCGTGACATTAGACTCCAGAAAATGACACTTCTGTACACTATGCCAAATCAGCAGATTTATGGCACTCCATAATTTATGGGCTTGGATTCCTGTCAGTCAATCCCTTGTGGAGTTATTAAGAAGTAAATGTTCTTCTGGATCTTGTGCGCCTGGACATGAACAGATGGTCCTTCTCTATGGAGAATGTTTTTGTTACTGGAGATTAGTAGTATACATACTTGGTGCAGAAAAGGTAAATCTCGATGGTTGTGATTCCTGCAGTCGGGAGTTTTCACATCGTATCAAGTCGATTTCCATGGCCAAATTCACTGCTGGAGAAGTTCAAGCTCTTGAAGCAGGTGGCAATGAGGTATACACCCTACAAGAATGACCCATGGGCTATTCATCGCAGTGTTCCAGTCCTGGGGTTTTTTACACATCCCTTAAACCCTAACATGTAGGTTGTCAGTCAGGCAAGGTTGGCAGCAGAAAGATTAAAGAATTTCACTCAGGAATTTGCAACAAGGTTGTTTGTTCCCAGTTTGTCAGCTTTGCTGCTGCATTGTTTTTATATCAGTGAATCTGTCTTGCAGCGTGCTCGTGAGCAGTATTTCAAGGACTGGGACCCTGTGCGAAACCCATTACCTGATAACAGGCAAGTTCATATTACACAACTGAAAACCTCTGAAGTTGTCCTCATGATCTAAGATAGCTTTGGAGCAAAATCAGTTCTCTTACTCAGTATGGTTTTTATGACTCTGACACTGTTCTTGGTTGGATGTGCAGTAATCCAGACAAATTGCGCACCTTCATTAAGGCTGTGTATGTAGAGAGACGATATACGGGAGAACGACCGCCATCCTTTAAAGGTCGTCAGGTTAGAATCCTGTTTTAACTATTCTCTTTCCATCTTGGAAGACATTGGCTGTTTTCTGCTGTTTCTTTTCCAGGGTTGTCGAGTCTAATTCATCTTATGTCTTTCTCTTGGATGTTGCACTTTTTGGGATTCAACGTGTTTTGCTGCAACAAATTTAGGGTTCATAATGGTTAGACCTCTGACTTGCTATCAGGGTGGCCGAGAAGATGGTTTAAATTCATGGCAACCTGAGTCATGGGCAGATCAGATGGCTGATGTCCACCGTCCTTATGGCAACAGTGCTGATAATCGACGGAATAATCAGAGAGCTCGCAAGTCAGATGTAGAGCGGAGCCAATTTGATCCAAAGCGCAGTCCTCTTCGAAATGAAAAAGATCACCAAATAGGTCGGAGAAGTTATGATGAGCGTGAAGGTCGTCGAGAAGAGAAAGCAGCAAATGAGGTAAACCGAGATTGGCACAGGCCTGAAAGTTCACGATCCAGTTCTCATGAAGGCACATCTCCACCAATCCACTCAGTGAAGGAGATTCTTGGCGAAGATCCTCCTTCTCTTCATGTCAACCAACCTCAGTCTAATGGACATGCTAAGACCCCAAGTTTGCCTCTCACTTCTCCGGTAAGGCAGGAGTTTCTGTCTTGGTGGGATCGTCACATTGCAATTCTTCACCTAGGAGGTGTATGCTGCTTTGATGCATTCAGTGTTTCTTTAACCTGAAATCCAGAAGGTTTTAGTGATTACTGTGGGTTGTGTCAGGTTGGATTGCACAAGGATGGACAATCAAATAGTCCTGGACTTCTGGGTAGTGGAGAGGTACCTGTGGATGCTGCTCCCCAGCTGAAACGGGTTGACTCAACAAGTTTGATAGATTTTAGTGCAGACACTGAGCCAGCTGCAGCAACCAAACCTGTCTCAGATCCATTTGCCCCCACGTCAGTCATTGACCCATTTGCACCTGCTGGAGCAAGCAAATCAATCCCTGATCCTTTCTCAGTTGGTGTGCAAGGGGGCAGTGTTCAGCCTAGTAGCACTGGTTGGGCAACTTTTGATGTGCCTGATAATGGTCCAAAACAGTGGGACCGTAGCACATTGTGGGGAGATTCTAATTCTGGTGCAGCAGGGAACACCTGGGCTTCTTTCCAGGGGCCGGAGTTCCACTCAGCTGCTGCACCAGCTCAAGCACCTCCAATTCCTCAGGTGCCAACCCACCCAGATTGATCTGTTCCAAATATGTCATATAATTTGATTCCAACTGATTCTGCATTTTTGATATCATGTTCTTTACATTCAGCCAAGACTTCTGACCTGGTGTTTTCTTGCCTGTCCTGCTGCCAGCCAAGTTTGTTTGCCATGCCATCAGCACCACAACTGCACACACAAAATGTGCCACAATTTCCAATGAACTCTCCAGGACTATTCAATATAGCACCTTCTAGTGCAACCAGAGTTCATCGAGACATACCCCAGGTATAGTCCAGCATATCTTCATCCTGGTTATGTCCAGGTTATGACCAGTCATTGTCCTGTTACTTTCAATGTGTTGTGGAGATCTCTCTGCACTGTCAAAGAAATACTTTTGGTGCTTTACCTGGAGAAACCCAGGGGCTTACATTACATTGATGAGGTGGAAGAGAGCAGCCATATGGAATTCTAATGGAGTTCTCAGTGAACTTGTTGGCTCTGGACAAAAAAATTGTGAAATTCTTATGTAAGAGGTTTCTTGTTGCCACATTGTGCCTAACCTAGGTAGAATGATGTTGTAACTTGCAGGAGTTTTTTGCACCAGCTTATCCACAATCTAGTACGCTGAACATGCAGGTATGACAGTATCTACATAGGCACATTTAACTTGGGGGGGCAAGATTTGATGGGCTCCATTTCTTTGAAGATTATCTTCTTGAAGTCCAGTGTGCCAGCACAGAGGGATGGTTTACTCAGGCATTTCTTATGCAGTTTGCTTTGGAAATTTTGGTTGCAGGGACAACCGCAGCCAAACACACAGCCTCCTAGAACCCAGAATCCATTTGAGAGCGATTCTGCACCGGTGTCTTCGGTATTGACTCGTGTTTCCATCTTTTCACTCTGAAAGTTTCCCATGCATTGTCTTGTTCTTTGCTTTACAGAAAGTTTCCTTTCTTTACCCCAACTTCACAGCTCACAGTTGGCTGGTGGTATGGTCATCATGGAACCTGCCACTATCCTTCTTACAAGTAGGAATCTCTCTGTAGCTGGATGGATTCCATGTCAAACTTTGAAGTCAAATAAAGCTACAACTGCTAAGTGGATATATGTACTGCAGTCATGGCCTTTCAGTGGTTGTATTTTGTTAGAACTCAAGGAAAGCTATTTGTTTCCTAATAAGTTCCTTGGGACATTTTTGATTGATTTTCAGTTGAACTTGAATGCACTATATGAAGCTCTTCCACCACAAGGGATGCCTTTGAACAGGGCACCCCCACAATGGGGCCAACCCATACCTCAGTTCCCACCTAATGCAATCCAAGGTAGCATTCTATCATGGTATACTGCATTTAGTATTTGTACAAATGCCAGATGGTTCATATTTCAAGCATGCTTTGTGAGGCAGATGTTGAGTGTATGCTTGTCAGGTTGTGCACCAGGCTGAGTGGGTGTACTGATTTACAGAAGGTTACAAATTGTACGAGAATGCAGGCAGTTGGCAAGGTTGCGATGGGCCTACCTCTGATGCTTTTGATCTATGTATTGCAGGAGGATTTGGATATGGCAATTATGCAACTCCTACTATGGTGATGTAAGTCAATACTTCCTATGTTCAATTGCCTGTAATGTTCTAAATGTGTGTGGAGTCTTTGTTTCTGAAGTGGTGAGCACTGGTTTGTGAGGTCAGTGGGTAGTCATGTTGGTCACTGCTTTTTATGATGAAGGTGATGGTCTAACACTTTGTGAGCTACCCTCATAAGGTTATGACCGCACTCATTGTCGTATTACCTTCAGATTGTTGTTGTGGGGATTTCTCTGCAATTTCATACATGTGACTCACTAGTTTGCTGTGGTGACCCTCAGGAGATGGGTGCTTTGGGGTCTGTCAGTATGAGGTTGGATTTGTTGCCTAGTATTTGATTTATGAAGTCAGCTGTTTGGCTCTAACTGTCAAGTTTTGAATGCAACTCCTTTTACTGCCCAGTGAATGTACAATAACACAGATGGCATGTTTGTGCAGGCCCACTGTAGGACCACGCGGTTTCTCCACAGGTGTTGTCTATGGAGGGCCTCAGTTCTTCTCACAGACTGCTGGTAGCAATCCATTCCATTGAAAAGCCATCAAGGGCTTGAGTTTTTCCATCCGGATCACAGGATACATATCATCTGTTGATCCTGTTGTTATAAGGGTGAAGATCACCACCATACTTCTGTGTATTTGAGTTCCAACTTTGGCTGATTGCTGCACACCCCAAGCACTGTATGATTGAAGATCCCTTCATTCTTGGGTGCAGTCACATAATCAGCAGAGAGCCTCCCTCTTGGAGTAAAACCTGCATACATGTTGTTTTGTGAAAGAAAAGTGAAGAAGGGTGCCAGCCATGTCTGTACAATGCCTTTTTATGCAGGATTGGTTTGTTCAACCAACTGTGCAGTGTTTAGGTATTCAGCTTGAGCTGAATCTACATGGCTTAGTCCTTAAATTGAGGAGTGTGCTTGTTGATGGCAGCAGCAGATTGCTGTTTGGAGTTTGTCTTGGCGAGAATAGTCTCTCTTGGGTATTTGGTAGAGTACTTCAGCATAACATAGCTGAGTTTATTTTCCTGTTTGTTGAGCTTTGTATATTCAATGTAATTGATTGAAGAAGGCACTCAATTTACACATTCCTTTTCTTCTCCATAGAGTGATTTACACATTTATTTTCTTGTCTATAGAGCAAATGGGACTGGCATGTGTGCATACCTGTTGAAGTTTCAGTGTGGAAATAGAGGCACAGTGGTTTTCTTGATTGCAAGGTTCAAGTCCTTGGAAATTTAGTGATTCTATGTTGGACCAACAACCAGCAAGATGCCTGCACATTTGCAGACACATGCCTGGTAGAGCACACTGGCTTCCTAACCCAATGGATTAGGCCAGTTTGTAAGTTGAAGTGAAGTAGAAGCATAATAATGCACACCTATTAACCACCAAAAGAATGCCACTAACAGGAAAGTTGCAGGTCAGTGAGCAACTATATGAATGGCATAGCATGTGAAAACTTTGAAGCTTGATTAAGTACTGTAAGAGGGAGCACCTAGATGAGTTTGACTGAAATGGTGTGCATCTAACTGGAAAACCAGAACAACCTACTGATCATCAATCTCTGCAAGATATAAAGGACAAATCTGTGCAAGACATAAGAACACATCTCAGTTCATAGTGGAAAAGAATGCATACATTGAAGAGTCTGAATGACTTCAATTATGGAAGACTGGAATTAGAGGGTTGAATGCTGAAACTAGCAGAATTTGGAGCGAAGTCTAACAAAGAAAAGTACACACTGGCCTAGCAATTTCCCAACTGCCTTGGTTTCAATGGGAGGCTCAAACTATGCTGAGAGGCAGCAGCAAGGCAAGGCTGGAGCAGCTGAGTTTTAGCAGCAAATTCTCAGCAGCAAAGAATGCAGAAAAACTTCCTAGGTACATTGTGATAAATATTGGCTTTTTGTGAACAAAAAAACTATCACCCAGCCCAAAAAGAATTGTAAATTGAATGTACTGAAAATTTGATCACTGTCTTGGACAGGTTATGGCGAGGAGCCTGTAGGTTGGATCAGGTTTTTGCAATTGATGATTCTATGAGTGCATCAATGTGAATAACCTGAAAGTTGAGAGAGCATACCCAATGAGGCACTTGCAATAAACCATGTGAGACCATTTCCTTCTCTCCTTCTGCATATGGTCATCTACTTCAAACGAAGCACTCAAGTACCAAAAGATCTTCATCTACATTGCTGTTGCAGATTTTGGCTCCTTTTACTTCACCAGATCCATATCTGTCTCATACCTTTAGTCGCCTCCAAGAGGGCCTTCCTTCTTCTTTGATGTCATGCAGAACTTCCTCAATTAGTTTCTTCTTGTCATCTAGGCCAGCAAGGTGCACCATGAAATCTCCTTTGGAGTAAACCCCTGGCATGAAAACAACATCAAAAGCCTGTTTGAGCAAATATTCCTTCTTCTGATAGGAAGAAGTGTGGTACTCAAAAGTGCACCATAGTAGAGAACACCACTACAAACAATAGCTAGTCAAAAGCAATCCACATGAACTGGGCTTGAAAAAAGGAAATCAGGATCATATTTGTCAGCTCCCCCCCATATGGTACTTTGCACCTGTAACTGCCTGAAACAGAAGCTTATGGGATTTGAAGCTGCCTCCAAGACTGCAGATGATCTATAAACCTACACCTTCACGCATGGGGCTGCGCCCACATAGTCAAACAATGGTTGAGAAGAGAATAGCAGGATGGAGAAGATAGCTAACCTTGCCAGATGGTTTTAGTCACAGTGACCAAGCGAAGTCCACTCCTCCATGAAAATTTCCACACATTTGAATTAAACAAGCACTGCATTTGAGGGATTCGAATGTGCTGATTCCGCTCATTTTCAGGCATAATGTCAAGAAGATGCTTTAAGGCATCATTGTCCCCACTCTTGGACTGACCAAAAGGCTGGACAAATGCTGTTTGGTTCCACCACAAATCTAGAAAATGTCTGCTCCATTCAGAGTTTCTAAAGAAGAACATCCCTGTGCCATGACATAAAAGAAAATCATTATGCACAGCAACAAACCATAGCCCCTGACCCTCCAAACTCCATTCACAGTGGAAAACTTACTCTACTCATCGTTGTGTTATTAGACAGCTACTTTGCAACATATATTGTATGGTTTGGGCTTGTTGTCATCATATGCCTCAATACAACCTGATACCAGATCCCAACACAAAGTTTACTAGAGCTGCGCGGACATTGTCTAATCCACAAGCTACTTGTCTCACAAGCCCTTAAGATATCTGCCACATAAAATAAACATATTCATAGAGGTACCAAGAAATGGAAAGCTGCTGAATTGTGGAATGGGATTGGGAGGAACAGGATCTACCTGCATTCACACCGGTGACATCTTTGGTGATTATGAAGTCTGGCATGCTGTTGACTTCACTGTCCCCAACAGCAGAGTGTATGATTTCTTCCTGCATGTCCGCAAAAGAAATTGCATCTGAAATTGTGCCTGCAACAGTTAAAATAGATCGAGAGGAGGTTTTCTCCAACCAGACCTCTGACACAACTACAGTGATACAATAGTAGCATTGAAACACATTATCTAAAAGATTGCAGAGAAATCTCCACAACAACACTGAGAGGATATCATGAGACTGGGGGTGTGGTCATGACCTTATGAGAGTTGCTCACAAAGTGTCAGACCATCAACATCATCACCAATAGCAATTGATGAGCTCCCAGTACTACCTACTACTTCATCAGATCCTGGTTTGCCTGAAATTTTGGGCAGATATATTGTATACTTAAATTTACAGAATCTGCACCCTGAGCTTCTCTCACATTTACAGAAGCAGAATGATTGGAACACCTACCACTACACAAAACTAAAGCTAAATGCTATCAACAGGCATGTTATTCAGAGCTCTACATGAGTAATAATAGGTGGACTTACCAATGAGATTGCTGGGTTTGTAACAACAGAATCCTGCAGCAAATCAAAACATGGACCACAAATATGAGAAAGATTTACAAATCCTGACTGTATGCACCTTCGAGGACCATCAAGAGCACTCGTGGGAGACCAATGCAAGTAAGTGGACAATGAATTAGATGGTGCGTGAAGAGTAACTGGTTCCATTATCTGTCCATTCAGCACAATGGGCAGGGTACACCTTATGACTGACAACTGGATCAGACAGTTCTGATGGGTCTAAAGTGCTCAAAAATTGCTTTTCCTGAGAAGAGCTTACTTTCGGGTGTGTAATTTCTTGCTAAGAGTTTACACAATGTGTTGTAATCTGGAAGAGAAGGAAAGTCGAGAGAGATCAAGTCTCACCTAGCAGCCTTCTGGCACAAAAAAGTCACTAAGATTTCAGCAAATCAGTGAAATCCAGTCAACAATATTGTCTAGAACTCATCAATGGCTTTGCTTTCATTACATTTGCAGTCTCTCTCTATGCAGGTACCACCACTTTTCAGCCAAGAAACAAGATGTCACCCACATGCACCTACTGGGCAATTTGAACAATAAACCATAACATAATCTGTGAAAATTGCAGAGAAAATCTCCGCAACAACAGTTTGAAGATAACTTGTGGACTGTGTGCAAACCATCACCTATAAGGCAATGACCAGGAGCTGTAATAACTGTGCTACAGGCTTCATGGTTGTGAATCCACAACCAGAAGACTGAAGCTTCATCTTACTGACAAGGAGTAAACTCAATGTGGTTTTTTTATTTGCCTTGAGGACTACTGCTGCTTTCAAGAGATTGACACTTTCTACTTGCAAAGTGCTGTGGCTGCCCAGTTCCAGGTCCTTCCCCAAGGGCTCCAACTCCCCCAGGTTGTGCATTAGCAGGTCCCTGCCATTGGAGCTGGGTTCCTTACCATTGATGATAGCATTATGCATGGACCTAGAGGAGAAAGAGCAAAAACTGGCGACAAACTGCATTTCCTCTACGTGTGCTTGAAAGCACTTCAAGACAAGAGATGCTTTGACATGAAAAACAGCGATGTGATAAGCACGACAAGCACAATGCTCACGACAAGCATTCCAGGCAGTGCTCTGCTCCTTCCTTTATGACATCCCTACTTCATGACATGCCGTGTAGCAGCAAAAGCCAAAGAAACACGCACACACATACCGCGTCGTTCCAGAAGACCCAATCGTAATGGGGCAAGTTTTTTTTGACAGCCAAAATCTTGCTCCAGCTGGGAGGACGCTCTTTGTCCAACACGTCGCTGGCGTCCACGAACTCGTACCCATGTCTGGCCACATAGCTGCGCTTGTTGGGAGTGACGAGCTCCATGAGTCCCTCGAAAGACCTCTGAGGGTTGATCCTGGAACCATCAGAGCAAGTCACCATGGCAAACTTGTAACTCCTCAACATTTCCAACCTCTGCAACCTCGCTTGTTGTCGATCCTCCCCACCACCACCACCACCACCGCTACCTTCCACACCGACGCCGCCGCCGCCGCCGACACTGCATTGTCTTCCCAGCTCATTCGCCCTCGACAAAAGAAGCTTCGACAAATGTATCGACAGAAAACAACACAAAACCAAACTACCCAACACCATAACCAACTTTCTAAGGACATACAATCTCCGTTGATGTACAGACGAAGAAGACGAGGAGCAACTCTCCGTTTTCTGCAACAAACAGGAGGTGCTACTACTCAAGCCAACTTTACTCGAGGCTCGACACAAGTTCACAGCAGCCTGAGGAAGCGGCAAGTTACGCTGCGACGGCGACAGACCTGACATTATAACGGCTGCCATTGCGAAACCGCAACAACCGCCGCTGTCGTTGTTGCGGTATGCTGGCAGGAGGAGGAGGAGGAGGCAACTACTACCGTTTGTTCGTTGGGTCGTTGAGGCTCTTGTTTGGTAAGCAAAGCAATGCAACAACAACAACACAAACGCACGCGAGATTGTAGCAGCGCCATGTAAAAACAAAACGCGAGAATGCGAAATACGCTGACTGACACAAGAGTACTGGCCAGGACAGACGACACATTCCTTCTTATCTACGGCATCGCTGGACATCCGACATCGCTGGACATCATTCCTCCAAGGACAGCCAGTTTGTAGCTGGCAATCACAGCTGTTTCGTTTGTTTTCTTCGTCTTTTCTCCATTCCCCACTTGCTGTTGTTGCTGATTCTTTTGCAGCTTCTCCTCTCTGTTTCTGTATTGAACTTTTATAACATTTTTTGTCTTTTATCCTTGGGTTTGTCTTTCAGACCAATTTTTCTTAAACCCTTTTAAATCCTATAGTTCTTCTCTTGGTTGGAGACAGTTTCTCCAGTCAGAGGTGGTCTCTAGTTGTTCAACTTTCATGGGGTTTATGAAAGGACTTAACTGCTGAAGGAGAATCAAATTGCAGATGTTGCACCAGTCAAACTTCTACCTCTTCTTGTTTTCTTCTTTGATTTTTCTGCATTTCCACTTATTTGCATTTGCAGTGTGTGATTTGAGACCCTAGTTTTGTGTCACGGTTGTAGCCCCAACAGCCTAGGTCTCCCATGTAAGAAACAATAACTTCCCCAAAAAAAGAAGAGTAGAGAATTGATTGAGCAATTGAGGAGACTCATGTCTCACAAGAACATAACTCTCATGAGAATCAAGAAATCTCCATACTCACAATTAAGAAAGCCAGAACAGGAACACCCAGAAATGAAAATCACCTAAACTATCAAGAATCTAGATCATCTCCTGTCTCAAAATCTTCAGTTGCAGCAGCTTCCATAAGCTCATCGAATTGATCTGATTTTCTCAAGAGAATCTCCATCTGCACCCACAACTAATTTGAATCAGACTAGGCATTTTGTACAGGATCTGAAAGACCATCACACCATCTGCATCTACTGTATGACAAGCACAGCATCTGGTTCTCAGCTATCTCACTCTGAATCTGTTGATACAGAATGTAGTCTCAATCTTCCACTTAGTACTAGCAGGGCAGTAGCAAATGCCATAAACTGACCTTTGCTTTTTGGACAGGGCGTCCTCTTGATTCGTCTCCGATGTCAATTGTGGATGTGGAAATTTCTGCAAAGAATCCACAAAACCATGCATTAGTTTTCATCATAAAACCTAACCTCAACTTCCAGCACAATAGAAAACAAGCAGAATATTTTTCAAGTCACTGCAGTGGTAAACATGCTGGCCTATGGAATATTATATCAGTATGTTACGCAAACTTCTTACTCTTCTCAATTGCCAGCCCATTGTTTTTCAGAATCTCCACAACAGTGACAACCGTGGCAATTGCTGCTTGTTCAAACACCACACACAACCAGAAAAAAACAACAGAGGTATCTCCTCAGCAAATCATGAAATCATTGAAAGCCTTCTGACAGCCCTCTTTGAGCAAATAATTCAAGTTCTTTTCTTGTCTGAGTATGATGTTCTTGCCAGTAAAATGTCCTGCCAACTTTCTTTCCATCCAACTTGAAGCCCTAGTAGTACATTGCTTACAGAGTAAAAGAGAGGGGACAAGAGATATCGTTGAGGCAGATTATAAGATGAGGTGCAACTGTGGTGTACTATGAAAACAGCAGTCAAATGTAACAAGCAGCAGAGATTTAGCAGTGGAATACTGTGCTACCATGAAAGCATCACCGCAACTAACAGCAAGACTGTGTAGCAAGGACAAACCAAGGGTGGTGATAACTTTCACAACTCCATGTACTGCGCAAAGGCATGAACTACTCAGCTCCCATGAACCAACCAAAAGAATGATGAGCAAACATACATCATGATAGAATCCTTTGCTATCTCTAGTCAAGGGTGAAAGATGCTAGATAAGGTGCTCCACAACTCTAAGAGCAAAAACCTCCACCTTCAACATATTAGGATCAAAGAATACTCTGAAGATTTCTACACAGAGCTAGAAATACTCACCCATTCCGAGAGCAGAGAGTTCCACCTCGTCATATTGCTGCATAAATCTCTGTTGCCTCACAAAAACAACACCTCGTCAGACAAGGAGTTCATAGAGCTTTCTACAACCTGCTGCACTGCCTCTCAAATCTCTTCCTGGACATTTGGCTATGCCAAAGAGAAGGCCAGTAAAGGTACGCAGAGCAGACTATCGAAAGCCTTTCGTGACACATTCTTCAGGGGAAAGATTGCAGACTAATAGGAGCCATACACGCCTCTGTATCTCACTCTACAAAACCCTGATGGTCATCCTGCATCTCAAGTTCCGCCATTAGGTCAGAGAAGCAACCGAAGCTCTGGCGTTTGCGGATGTCAGTCCGAGCAACATGAAGAAAATTCCACTATCTGAAAAACAAGAGAACCGGGGAGAGAGAGAGAGAGCAAGAAAGAAAGAAACAGTGCTCACCTTTGCAAGGTTGACGTAGAAGAACAAGGGCTTCTTGGTATTGGAAACCTGAATCCTATTCTTCTTCGCTCCGTCATGTACGTGATTTCCGTTGCTCTGGTCCATGGAGACAGAGACGATGGAGAAGGAGAAGCAGCCCCAGACAAGAGATATCTTGAAAGACTCCGGCAAGCTATATCGGGACAGTCTACACCAGGACCGGAGGACAGACACAGAGAGAGAGAGAGAGAGAGAGAGAGAGAGAGAGAGAGAGAGAACCCCCCTCCTCCTCCTCCACTCCCGATAACAGCTGCAAGCACCGCAGCCTAGTTCCCTAGTCTCCAACAGAACACTAAATGCCGACCGAAAACTTCTGATCCTTTTCCAGCGAGCAGACTCTTCAGGAAACAAAACAATAGTGCAGAGATGAGAGGAGTGGAGTGCAGAGAGACGAAATTTCTTTGTCGCTGCGACAAGAAAACACAGTAGTACAACGCATAGATGCACACGGCAAGCGCCGGAGAGAGAGACTCAACCGCCCGCAGCAGCTTCCAGCCCGCGCATTCCAATGTCCCCTAGTTCGGTTCCTCGCCGGAACTGTGATCTTCTCCACTTCTCCGACCCATTCTGGGCATCCCGACCTCCACAAGTCCAGTTCCACACCGCAACTGTCATCTTCTCTACTTCTCCGACCCATTCTGGGCATCCTGTTCCGAAGTGGAACTGTCGTCTTCTACTCCAATCCATTCTGTGCATTCCGACCTCGACTAGTCCTGGTCCACGCCGGAATTGTCATCTTCTCCAAATCAATGACCCATTCTAAGCCGAATAGGTAGGTGGGGAACGGAATGGAGAAGCGGAACTGTCATCTTCTCGGAGGTTGCCGCCACATTCTGTGTGGAATAAGCAAGCGGGCAGCGGAAGGAAGGGCAGACAGTGTACTCAGTCAGGAGCTGGACAAGATGAGCGTCTCTCGACGCTTTTGGAGGTCGACGCCGAACAGGAGGATTTGGAAGAGGGAAAAAGTGTATTTCGTGACGGTATTCTTCAGGAGTGAGAAGCAATGGGGATCCTTTTGGACGAGCCCAAGTTTCCAGTGATCGAAAGAGCCCCATCTGCTGCTACCACCATCTCTAATTTTAATCTCACTGACTGGCTGCGTGTCACTGCCGTTACCTCAGCCTCTATTCCTGTCGGCTTCCTCGCAGGTGCGATAAGGAATTGTCTCTCCCTCTTCCCCTTGAGTGTGCTCCATGCTCTTTTTTTTCTCTACTTCCAGTTGTCTGGAAATCTTCGCTTCAACGTTGTAAGACCTTTCTCCAGGGCCCTCCTAAACTTGAGAAATATGTGTCCCATTGAGGTAATGGAAACCGAGATTTGAAGCTCTTGGCCTGGATCTTGGCGCTAGGCCGCTTGTATTCATAAGAACAATCCTCAGTTGAGGGGGGGGGGAGCAGATATTGAGGGGGCGGGGGGGGAGGGCCTTTGAGCAGTTTTCTTGGTTTAGGTTTGGTTGTCAGAATGGGTTTTGGATGTGTTCCTGGATTTGTCAAGAAGAGGGTTTGATCATGGGAGGAGAAACGGTGTTTTCAGGTGGGAGTGTGAATATACGAGGACCTTCAATGTACACTGCAGGGCTTATAGGTTTAATGGGGGGCTTCATGTACGCCTACCAATGCTCAGCAGGCCGCCTCATGGGCATGTTCCCGAATGATGAAGAAGTTGCAAGATACAAGCGGTGACTTCAATCTTCAAGCCATGAGTGCAATCTTCTATCCACTCTAAAGATTTTCCTACAGCTTTTATGGCATATTGATGATTGGTGATGCAAGAAACTTCTTTCAGTGGGAATTGTGGCATCAGGATTTGCATTATCTCACAAGTGATTGCACATTTGAAATAGTTCTTCCTGCTACCAGCATCAATGTTTGTATCCTGATAGAAATGGATGCATTGCCTGCTGGAGGGCTGGTTGTGAAACTAGTCACACCATTCTATACCTTCTTGATTTTGAATTCCAACGCATGTCACTTCCTCCCTATCTTTATCTCTCTTTCTATGTGTGTTTATGTGTGTGTGTGTGTGTCTCTCTCTCTCTGTCACATAGAAGCAGGTATCTGGAGGGGAATTTTTTTTCTGGTTGATACATATGTAGACTGGAATCTTACTCTGGACGCAGGCTCTCAAGAAGGTTATGTTTGAAGCAAGCTAGTTTGAATCTGGTATCAATTATTGAATTTGCATAACTGGAAAGATTTCTAGGTGCATGACATGACTTTTGTTTCATTTGGCCAATGCAGTGCTTGGATCCTAATGTATTCAAATAGGGAGGGAGTGGGGCACAGAGAGAAGCTGTTGTCCTGACAAGAGCAGTTTTGACTAGGTACTGCTGAGTTTGTGGGTAGTGGATGAGCAGATGCCATTTGACTGATGATGATACAGCTGGCACGCAATCCAAGATGCTGTATTACCAACAAAGTGTTGAGGCAGCAGTGCAGGTAAGTTGCAGTATCATTGAATAGTAATGTCCTTGACCTTTACAGGCAGAAACAAAGTGATCAAGAGACCTCATGCATCTCTGTTTATTACCTAGTGTACAACCATACTATCTAGCACCAACTCATTCCAACTCATGACAAAGATTGATCAGTTGGAGAATCATTTTGCACATTGTGCAAAAGTTAACCAAGATCTAGAACAAGATGCTGACAAGCATCCTCCTCCAAACATGTTTTGCAGAACGTTGCAAAACCATCCAGAAAATAATGGTGCTTTTATCTGCTGGATGATGAGTAGAATATGCACCGGGACACCAAATTACAACCCTTGTGAGTCACCCATAGAAAAAACATGGGAAGCTTCTCCAGCAAAGCTCCAAAAACCATAGAGATCTGTGCCTTCCTCTGTGGAATGCACAAAAAGTGCATTGTTTGAACCACGTGCTATTGAGCAGGATGTCATCAAATCTGAATAAAATCAACATCTGGCTCAATGAGATTCAAAGGATGCAACAAATCTACCTTTTTTGCTATGATGTCAAGGAGCTTGCAGCATGAGGAGCATCTGATTGTGCTTTAATTTTCTCACAGGCCAATTCTAAAAGAAATTCCTGTTCACAACAAGATTATGAAAATCAAGGCTGAAAGGAGCATCCCAGACTAAGTTGGACAACAGCAGCTAAAAGTACATGCAAGCAAGGAGTGTGAGAAAAATGACTGCATTTTCATTTGGTAGAAGGCTCAGTAGAAATGAACATTGTACAAGTCAAGAAAATCTGAGATGCACAGAGCAAGAACATGGCAAGGACCATCAAGAATTCATGGTATGAGGACTGCTGTAGTGAGGTCCTGCTCACATGAACTACAAAGCCCTTGCATGAGTGATAAGCAGAGCAGTACTACTTCATCATCATGTCTGTGATCTAAAAGAAAGATCAATGAGAATGTGATCAAGGCTGGTCTTGTGTGCTTTAGCTGCTGGATGCTGAGCAAAATATGACCTTCAAATTGGTGTACAGCAGTGCCCACTCTGAGCAGTTTGTGCATTTCAATCATGCTATCCCCTACATGTGAACTTTTATGCCATTGCACAGTTCCCCACTTTCATTTTGAGGTGCAAGACATTGAATGCAACATACATCAACTTAACAATTCACACTTTTGATCAGAAGTAAACAAAAACATGCAAAATGCTTGTCCATAGTCTGCAGCTTGTAAAAGAGTGCACTGTTGTGCAATACTGTATGTCTGACCTAATGTATCTATGTCCATGCCACCCACTACTGAATTTTGGATCAGCCAGTTCTAGCAACTCCTTGAATTGTGATCCAAAGAAACATATTCTAGCCAGCAACAAGATCCATTTCCCTCAACTCCATGTTGCAATTGACAAGAGGATTCAAAAGCGAAAGCACCTTGGCACTTTCCATTGTTGAAGTGGTGAAGAGCATCATAAAAGCATTGCAACTGGTATGTGCTACCAATTTTGTAATGGAGACAGTGGAGTCCAGCATGCACTGCAGAAACTTGGTGTATGTACTGGGGAAGAGTCAGACAACATCATATCAAGTATGAGAACAATGGGCTTGAAAAAATCACCATCAGGACCAACTACAAGGAGCACTTCTTCCCAGTACAGCAGCAAACTATCAACCCAACATCGTAGTGACTGCCCAGGCAGCAGTACTGACTGGAAATGAGTTTGGTCCACACAGACAGCAGGTCACAAAGCTCTTCAGAACAAGAGTCATTTGAAAACCTAAACCTCAAACCATACTCAACACATATGCATCAAAGAAGACTTCAATTCCAAGTGTCAGACTTCTGTAGACAACTTGGACAGTATCTTGGAGAACTCAATGTGGAGAACCAGCAAATAACTGTTGTACAGAAACCAAGTCAGAAAGTTTGCATCATTTGGAGACAAAGCCATCTTCTGTAAGGAACCTTTTGAAACCACTTGCTCTTGAACTGAATCTGCATCTACAAAAAGGACTGTGGATCCCATGACTACGAGTTAACCTCCAAACTGCCAGACATGGTATGAGGCTTGATGGCTGCAATGCAGTGTGGCAGTTCTTCAAGATGAGGGTCAGGAAGCATGATTGCTTGTGGAGGGTTCTCCAGATCAGGGATACTGAACAACCAGTTTTGCTCTATTATAACAATCAGTCCAGTTGCCCATATCACCAAATCTGCAATCCCCTGATCCCAGCATTCTTGCACACCGGACTGTTAATTTGTCAAAAGATCACGGCCATAATTGTGTTGGAACACCATTCCATCAGCATAGCTTGCATTCACTTATGATCAAAAGCACAAATTCGGCTGACCAGCCATGCATTGTTACTGCTCATGTGGACACAGGCTATTGAAGCAAGCGAGAAGGCTCAAACTGCATTCATTCAACAACCCAATAATTCCAACATTAATCCTGTTCAATTATTTTCTCTGACCTATGATCCCACCATTGTGAAATGACCTGACAAAATCTCATGCCAAAGTTTATCTGCACACACAAGAGAAACTGGTGAACGACTTAACAACCTCATGGGAGACTTTCTTTACATCATGTCATGGACGGTGCTAAACTACAAGGCGAGACCTTGCAATTTTTGTACGACTATAGTGCCTTCACAAGTGTGCAAGTCCATTACAGCACCTCCCAAAACACTGGACATCCCTCCACACATGATGGACAAATTTGAGTCAGGTGTAAAACCCAACCCAGGCAAGGCAATGCTTTTCCAGGAATTCGTGTATCAGTCCACACCTGTGCAAGTCCTCCATCCCTTGTGCAATCTCCATCATCATCTTGATGGTGGCAGTATAGTGAAATGGCATTTGCCCATCCTTCACATAGTGCATACCAGTATCAAGTAGATCTCGCAAGTCACCACCCGTACATTCCATGAGCACCCATGGCTTGCCAGCATAATCGACTCCAACATCCATTACTCTGCAAATTGCAGAAGACCTCTTCCTCGCAACTCTCATCACCTTCTCTATTCACCTTTGTAATTGCAACAAATGTAAGTGCCTCTTGATTACCTTGACAACCGCAGGCATATTAAACTTCCTGCAACTGGCAAAGTAAATATGTGCCTCACCCCCTTCAGCAATCTCCTCACCTAAATGAACCTCCAATGGATCTAATCTTTGCACTTCCAGAAAACTCTCCACCACATCCTCTTGCAAATCCTTTGCACAAAAGCTCATACCAAAGAAATTCACATGCAGATCCATAGTACACTTTAGATTGGCTTGAATTAACCACTTCAATGCTCAACTCTTGGTTAACATTTAGACTAGTCTCCACCACAAAACTTTGATTTTGTACATCCTTAGTCAGAAGCACAGTTGAAAACGTCTTCTGTGCAGATCCATAGCATGTAAAGTTGTCTTGGAATAGCCACTTCACTGCACAACTCCTGTTTAAGGTTTAGACTAGTCTCCACCACAGAACTTTGATTTTGTACATGTTTAATCAGAACCGCAGTAAAAAACTTCTTAGGTGCAAGTCCATAATGTGAATGTGGTCTTGTAGTGGTTACCTCACTCTGCAACTGCTAGTTAACATGCCTCCAACTTTTCAAAACTTTCTCTAGAAACAGGCTTTTGTCAGTTGCTTTCTCAACGATTTCAGCCATTGTCCGAAACTGTGGACCATCTCTTTGGTGTGAAGATTCTCTTTCAGCTGCCTCCCAATTATCATTCATAATCTTCTCCCAAAAACTTACATCCACCCCACAAAGGTTAGCCAGCTCTGGACTAAACACAGGTACTCTCTGGGCCTCACTCTGGGCTGCCACTACATTCTGATGTGCCATCTTGGCTTGGTGCAATGCTTTTTTGGCCATTTGCCAAGCTTCTGAGGCTGCCTTTCGAGTTGAGGCTGCCTCCCGAGCTTCCTTCCAAGCTTTCTGCCAAGCTTCACAGGCTTCTGGGCTTTCCTTATGCCAAGCATATAAGGCAACCCAGGGCACATTGCTCCAGTAATCATTCCACAAGAGTGCTAAAGATTGTTTGGTTGCTTCCAAAGCTTTTGAGGCTGCTGGGCTTTCTAGCACCCAAAATTCCAGGGAAGCATCCTGGGTTACAGCTGCCTTGAAGGCAACGGTCAACTCCTGGATTCGCAAGACTACAGCCACCTCCAAGGCTGCAATCTGCTTTCAGACTGCAGTTACTGCCTCAGGTATAGCCTTCTCCAAGGCTGCTTCACTAATTGGAATGTCACATTCTTGGGCAGCTGCTTCCCAGGTTACAGTTACCTTCCAATCTGCAGCCACCTCTTGGGCCTCCTCCTCCATAGGAAGAGGTCCCTGAAATGTGGCAAGTCCAACATCTCCTGTCCTTCTGTCATAAGCAATCCTGTAGAGCAGGATCCTTCAGTTGTCAGAAGAAATCCAAAATGCCATCGACGAGGAGGATCCAGACATGATGGGTGTAATTGAAGCTCTACCTTCAAGGTTTCTATAGTCTTGGTCCATCCAGGCCGCTTCTGTGGTTCCATTTCCCGACAATTGTGCAACAATTTGTGCATCCTTCTGACTGCTGCATTTGATTCTCTTCTCAAATATTGTTTGACTATCTGGTTGAAGCCCCATGCCTGAAGGTGTAGGCTTACAGATCATCTGCAGTTTAAAGAAGCCACATGCTAAGCTTCTGAGCCTCCTGCCATAGCTTGCCGCCAAGCTTTGAAAGCCAGCCGGGTTTGCTGCCTGCTAAGCTTCCAAGCCCATCTGGCCATAATCACAGGCTGCCAAGCTCTTGAACCTGATAGCTGCTGGACAAAGAAGAGAATGGCTGTACCAAATGCATAAAAAGGCTATGTGCAGATGGTTGGAATCATTTGAGGAAGCAAATCACAAGAGCCTATATATTAGTATGCTTTTGGAATGTTGGAAGGATAATTTCTCTAGAGGAAAGTTGTGAGAGTTTTACACCTATGTAGGAGTTGGCGATTTTAAATCATAGGAACTTAGGAATTAGGGAGGAAATTTATCTCAGAGAAGGAGATGTGAAATCTGAGATTAAATGTTGCCAACAATTTCTTACACTCAAGAAGGGCCTGATGCTACTCTTAGAACCAGTTCAGTATGCTTTAAGCATTCACCACATGGCCCACTAATGCAGATATGTCATTGACATTGTCCCCTGCAAGCACTGGCCATTGCCAATTCCAATCAAACTTAAAATAGATTTTGTGTGTACTGTAAGCCAGTAGTGTGCTTAGTCTGTACACAAAGAGCATTCCTCTTTGGAGTACTCAAGCTACACAAACAATGACAAATCATGCATGAAAAGCCAAAGATTGATCACAAAAAAAATTACAATCTAGCTGTCTTCCCAGACTTCTCACAAACATGCATGCTGATGAAGCAGGAGGTGTTTCCTGCTAAATAGCTTCTTGACTGTATGGTGATTCTTATGTCTCATCCCTGGACTATTTGCTTGCCATTGCTGCAAGCCAGACCATGTCAGCACTCTTAAAAATTTCTCATGCATAGGGAGGACTGATTTTCCAGCAGGCTTAGATCTGGCACAAAAGAAAAGGAGCTTGCCCATAACACATTATCTAAAGTTCTCAGCAATTCTGTTTGAATATCTATCACACAGACCACTTATCCTGTTTAAACATTCTACTCTCTTGGTCTAATAAAGCCTTACTGTAATACAAGGGCAGCCATAAGAAAGAGTTGTTTTCATACATGGCATCTCCAAATATACAACTACCATGCTCCACACTGTTCACAAGGTTTCAAAGTCAACTGCACCTGGCAACTGGACTTCAGTCACAAACTCCACAAATCAACCGCTTGCAACTAAGAAGCTTGTTTTCTACAGACATACTGAGCTTTTCTGAAGCAATTTACCACAAACTGGGATCCTGCAGAATTATTCTTGGTTCACAAAGCAGCTTGAATAGCTTCCAAAAAAGTTGTACCTTGAAAGGTTCAAATGGCCTCCACCATCTCCTGGTGCTTACTCTCTGAGTGGATACAAAGCATTGAGATTGTGTAGCAAAGTCACTCTGGTGATTCAGATTTCATTAACCAATACAGATTGGTCATCACCATTGTGGTGCCGTGTCCAATGATATGGTTGGCATTCACAACTTCAATCACCCAATGCCCAAAGCTTGCTTCCTGTGCATCAATCATTTGACTACTCATCAAGAAAAACTGCAGCACAAACCAACCTGCATTCATGTTCTTGCAAGAGTGTATGAACCTCAGACAACAACAACAACAATATTTCGAGCTTACATACTTCATCAATCACTAAAATTGTTACAGACATCTAAGACAAGATACAGTCCTTCAAACGTATTTAAGTTGTTGACTCTTGCATCTCGCACCATGTCCCCAGTTCCCCGCTCTAATCCTTGCAATTGGGTTGACCACCAGCAGCACTTCAATTGCAACTTTCGCCATTTCTCAAAGACCCCTAACTGAACCCGAAACATCGATGATTTGAGTTGTAGTTTGAGCTTGGAGACGAGTCAGAGATGAACTTCACCTGAATATATTCGAATGAATCTGCATTGTACCAGAATTATTCGAGCACATCCTAGAGCTCCTTCTGTTTGTACTCTCAATTTCGGCTGCCTTCAATCCTGTAGAATAAATGTAAATGAAGGCAACCGACACTACAACAGTACCATGGCGGAACTGTCGGAAATCTCCGCACGCAAGGCGCATGGAGCATGACAAGACGACATTATTGTGAACTGAACATCATTGATAGATTCTGCGGCTTTCACGCGTCTCCTTCTCTCGCAAGATCAGCGGTTGCTTTTACGCGTCGGATTCACACGCACGCGTTTCTCTCACAAGCGCGTCGGTTGCTGCTGCTACGCGTCTACTTCACCCGTACTCGTTTCCCTCAAAGGCATTCTAAAGCTCACAACTTTCTCATATTCCCTCTCAAGCTCTCGGAAGTAAGTACTAAGTTGTTCTTCTTGTTGAAGTAACCGATATTCTTCACATGTCCGAACTCTGTAGTCGCTGCCATCTTTTGATCTCACAGGGGTTTGAACTATCAATACTCTTGCACTTTTGCTGAATCAGAGCGCGACAAGAGACAAAACAGAAGCGTGTGATACTCTTGGTAGGCATGAAAGAACTCGTCACTCTCTTTGGTACCCATTGGTTACGGGCGTTTCACGCGTATCCTGTTTTTTCAAGCTCTCTTTACTAGGTGTTTGTGTTGTTGCATCACTACTCTCTTGTTACCTGGCATTGTTTCGTTCTTGATTAGCTTTCATTTCCATACTCGCCATCCTTTTTCTTGGTGTCACAGGGTTTTCACTACCGTTGTTGTTCTCTCATTCTAGGTCTATTCAAGGGCAAACCTCTGCACACCTGGTACGCTCACAAAACCAACTGGTGATGGCAGACATTCGACAACTCAGTAGCGCCTCGCAAATGGACCATGACGAGCACACGTCTAGTACAGGAAAAACAGAGCTCTACGTATCAGTAGCTCAGGAGTTACAAGAGAAGACTACCACTACAAGAGAAGAGACTTATTACGGATCGGCACCAGAGGAATATTGGACTGCGGTTCTACCAGAGGAAACGCAATATCAAAATCGACAAGACACTCAGAGGGAGAGCGAGTCAAGTGAGGGCGAGAGTTTTCATTTTGTGCTTCGAATAGATCCATCAGACCTGGAAATAGGACGGAAGATCGCAGAAGGGGGTCAGGCCGAGGTTTTCTTGGCAACGTACACGAACAAGGAGGCAAGATGTAGCATAAGTTTAGGTCGCAAACAAGTGGTGGTGAAAAGATTGAAGAACAGTAGTAGCAGAGCTGTCGATGTGTTGCAGTTGCAGAGGCGAATGGAATGTTTGATGAAACTGAAGAAAGATGAACGCATAAGATCCGTATATTGCTGGGTCTTTGGCGTGTCCGTTGATGATAATGGAAGCCATGAAAGGCGATCTGCGAAATCTCATTGACGATCGTCTGCTCAACGTGGAGGATGGGCAGATGCCGTTTGACTACACCGAAACTCTCTTGATGATGATGGATATCACGTCAGGGTTACTATGCCTGCACAGCAAGGGAATCATACACAGAGATCTCAAGTCCTCAAACATCCTTGTGAGTGCCCGTATCGTTGATACAGGAAACAAAACTTCCGACAAGGCTACTGGATTGGAGACCAATCTAGAGGATGTGCGTTTTAAAGTCAGGCTCGGGGACTATGAGACTTCCGACGGTGTCGTGGGCACAGGTTTCTGGAGGGCACCTGAAGTGTTGCAACACTTGAAAGCAGTACGAGATGGAAATGGGTTGTCTGAACACAAAACACCCACATATTCAGCAGCTGTGGATGTCTATGGTTTCGGGATGCTATTTTATGAGCTCCTCAGCGGAAAAATTCCTTTTGAGGGGCATCCAGTGTGTGACTATGATCTAGTACTTTTAGGAGCAAGACCAAAGCTTCCTACTCACGTAACCAATAGGATGAAGCAATTGTTGAGCAAATGCTGGCATGCAGAGCCACAAAAGCGACCTACATTGCTTGAGATTATGGAGACCCTACATGAAGAATTCACCCAATATCCACCAACAGACCCTAACAACATCAAGAACGCGTATGCAGGTTTGCTGAGGAATGCATGGGTGTGAACCCACTCACTGACCAAGCACCATGCCTTATTTGGTGGTTTGCTGCTGCTCTTGTTGCAGTTGCTCTCAGTCATGGGATTGTACAGTGAGGGGGTGTGATGTTGTAGCAATCTAGGAAAAGCCATGTTGCAGAAACTGATGAGATGATAGTATTCAGGTTTCAGATGGGAATCACATTGTATGTCCATGCCCAATTTTGGGTATTTGAAAAACATGAATAAAAAAAACCATCGGTTTTGGGTATTTTAAGTTCAAAATCTAAATGCAATAACCAACAAAAACATGTCAGTTCTATGAACAATTATTTGATTTTTTCCAAAAACGTCGAGAACTATGGTTATAAATTAAAACCAAGTATTTTATTTTTTGAGAACCATAGTTATGAACCCATGATCTTTACCTTATAAATAAATAAATAGGAGAATTCTGGTAATTGAAAAATGTGCATTGTGAACCTTAAAACAAGGTATAACAACATCTCTTTGCAATGGTTTTATGGGGTTTGAATGTTTTTTTCCCCATTGGAATTTTTACCTTAAAAAAAAATAAAAATCATTTCTTCCCTTTCAATAGAGCTTGAAAGAAATAAAAGATTTGTGGATTGTCCAATCTGGGAAACTTTACAACCCCTATCCGTATGTTAATATCAGAAAGTCACATACATGTACCTCCAATCAAAGGTGAGTTACATCTAACCAAATATTACACAATATGTGTTTTGACATGGAAACCAAGGGCAAGAAAACTTGGGAATATGTATGACATTGAAATAAGGGGAGAGAAAAATGTAGGCAAACCCCAACCCCAAACCCAATCCCACCCATATGGAGGATCATAGCCTCATACCCTAAGTTAAGTGTACAACCATGGGTGGGGTTCATATGGACTTTGCCAAGCTCCTTGTTCCTTCCTCCAGGATATTGTGCCAAAAGCTGGAAAATAATGAATGTACAACCTGGAACCATGCAAAGACAAATGGGTTAGAAACTTCCATTCTGCCAGCTGACACGAGTCGTCTACAGTTAGTTCCATTTATTACAACCCAATAACCCAACAAATGTATAATTGATCGGTTGCATATCTTGCAACAAATTCCAAACATTTTTCAACAATTTGTGCCTAATTTCGAAACTACCGCACGCACAAGTTGGACACAATGTGCCAAAATTGAGGCAATATGTGTGTGCCCTAGCTCTTGGGAGTTCAGAGTGATAACTTATAGAGCTCACCAGACCAAAAGGGGTTTAGGGTTTAAATCTTTGCAAGCCCAAAGATTAAATTGCTTGTGGGTCCATCCATCAACCCCACAAACATTCTTCATCATCATCCATGCAATTACTAAACCTTGGAGGAAAGGGAAGGAAGGAGAACACGAACAAGTTGAACAAGTTGGGTACTCACACACTCATGAATTGCTTGCAAGTTGTTGTACTATTTTCAGGGCTTCTTTACTTTTTGCAGGTGTCCAGGAGGACTAGTTACCCAACCGCGTTGTCACAACTGGGGCTCCAGAGAAACCAGTCACCCAAGGGTGTGCAACCAACCCTTGGGGCTGCTGAATCCTTGTGAGTGTATTATTTTGGTGACTCAGCATTGTGTAACACAACTAGTATTGTACACGTGGGTTCACTAAATTCTTTTTTTGAAAAGATATGAATGTTTGTCACAATTTTTTTTTAAAAAGGAGTGAGGTAAGTCGTGCATAAATAGTTCTCAAGGTGCAATTTTTAATAAGCACCCAACATAATCTATGACAAGGTAGGATTATTATAGAATTTGAAATTTCTAGGTATAATATTTAAATTTAATAAAATACTATAGTACTCAACATTGGAAATTTTTGACGACCTTGGTTTCAAACATTTGAAAGACCTTGAAATCTTGTCAATCTTAACATTAAAAATTTGAATTTTTGTGTTGAAAGTCTGATTCTTTAACATACTTTGTTGATAGTCAAAGAAATGTCTTGACACATTGTGGCCTTGTTACTTTTATTATTATTATTATATGTTGTTATGTTTTGAAAAATTGACTTGCCTTCACCAAGCGGAAAAAAAGACCAATGAATTAGGGAATGATTTAGTAGCAATAAAAAATGTGATATTTAGTTTTAAAGTTTGGATTGATTGAAATCATGTATATATGTCCAAAATTTTCAAGCTGACATTTTAATTAAACCAATAACTTAGTGAAATAACCATTGATACAAACATTTTTTCATTTTATCAATATTAAATTCATTTTAAAAAATAGCTTGTAACATATTTTTATCAAAATATGTAATTCAAATCAAAACGATGTAACCACAAAATAGTTGTTAAAACAACTCCAAATATAACAAAAGGTTCTATTGATTAAATAAAAAGAGAAATGCGTGATTTTAAATTTTTCACAATCTAGTTTAGTCTACTTCACTAAATGCAAGTTCCGCAACAAATTTCACCATTATTTTAATGTTCCTTTGTGTTTGGTCTAGTTTGGAATTTACTTTGCTGGGGATGATGCTTTGATCATTTCTTTCTTTTAGAAATTGACAAGTGTTTGATTTATGATCAATGTTTTGAAATGCATTTTCAACCCATCTTTTTATGGGATGAATTTGTATGAAACATTTCTCGTGACAATTTAATTTTTGTGATATGAATATCTTGTGTGAGTGGCAATGACAAGTGCAAAAATGAACCAAGAATGTTACCCTCTCAAAATTTTGCTACAAAAAAATTCTTACCCTCAAGTTAAATGGGCCTATGTTCTGGAAAAGTCCCCATTGCCAATTGAAAACAATGGAAAAAATTCAACTTTACCCTAATTCATTAACTGTAGCACTTCAATGAAGTCCCTTAGATGTATGATTGGTTAAAATGTGGCTCCTGACCCTATGTAAGTGTTTCTTAGTTCAAGCCAATGAACAAGATTCCAAAAATCATGTTAAAATTGTTTTTACCATAAAATCGACAAGCATGAAATTGGAGCAACCAATTGAATGTGGCACTAGTCTTATACTCCTTTAAGCAAAGTGTCCAATTGGAAAGCATTTTTTCAAAAAAAATTGATTGTATTTGTGTTATTATAAACATTTACACTACCAATGATATTTTGGATAAAGAAAATAAAGATTGGTATGCAAGGAAGGGTTAATAATCAAGTCCATGAGTCCAAGATTTTGGCTTGAAATCTTTTTTCCAACAACCATCTTCTTCTTCAATAACTTCCTTGGATGAGAAGTTTTTAAAAAATCATTTTGGGAAGAAGATGATGGTAAGGATATTTTCTTTAGTCCTCAATTTTTTCATTCATTCATTTTAATTTATTTTGCAACTTTCAGTCAATTTGGTGGGTCCATCCATGTTGATAGGAGCTAACATTGCCCCCTTGGGTGACTGCTTTTAATTGAGAACAAATTTTTAATATTTTTTAAATCTTTAAAAAATAATATTGTTATGTGAAGGTTTGAATTAAAAAGTTGCCAAGAATAGTTGGGTAAAATTCTTTTTTCATTATGCCCAAGGAGGTTACAATTGTTTTAAAGGGATTTTTAGTTCTTTCTTATCCATTAAATTGATTTCAAATCCCATGATACATCATGAATGTTTATATATAAATATATTCTAACATTTTAACCACAATTTAAGTTACCATTTCAAACCATGAAATATAAGCAATGGTTACAACTTTTGGCTCCTATTAACATGATTGCACCCTTCTAACTTTTCCAAATATTGGGAAATAATGTATGTTGGATGAAAAGATTCACAATGGATGAAAATTATATTAAAAATGAACAGTTGGAAAAGAAAGTTACCCAATGAATGAAAATTTAGGAGATTAAGATCATAACATGGATGAAAGAAAGGAAAAAAAAGTTTCATACTGGATGAAAAATCACACAATGATGAAAAAGTTGAATTTCTTGAAATTGTAAAATGGATGAAAATTAGAGGACTAATGATGAAAAGTTCAAAACACATTCATCCATTGTGTACCTTCTTAAAATTGCAAGGTGTTGCAACTCCTGAGATCTTGTTCCCAAAAAGTGTAACCAATTAACTCCCATGGAAAGAATGACACCAATCCCCTTTTCCATTAAGGAACTTTTCATAGGAATGGATGTCTTCTCAAGGAAATAAGTGTCTGCAAGCTCCTCATAGAAAAATGACCCCAATTCTTGTGAAAATGGGTCCAAATTGCTGGAAAAAACATTGGAACAACTAATGTTGTTTAGAGGAAGGTAATAATATTGTTCAGGGAACACTACCTTCCTTGAACAATATTATCATCTTCTTCGCACCTTCCCCAAGCAACAACAGAATGATGGTCTTTCTCAAGGAACATTGAAATCTTTTTTCCAACAACCATCTTCTTCTTCAATAACTTCCTTGGATGAGAGGTTTTAAAAAATCATTTAGGGAAGAAGATGATTGTAAGGATATTTTCTTTAGTCCTCAATTTATGTTCCTTGGGCAGCACAACCATTGTTCCCCAACCATTTCCTGACACAAATTACCCGGGAAACACCATCTCCCTGCTTTCTTAGATGAAATTCATCGTAGATGAAGATGTGTAGGTTACAATAAGATTTGGACATTGGATAACCCCAAAGATAGGAGAGAACATCATCCATTGTGTTCGAGCATCTCCAACGGTGCTCAGCATGTGACAAGAAATTGGTTTTTTCTGCACCAAATTTGTGCAGCTTGTGGTGGCTGGTACAAGGCGCAACGCAGTTGTTCACCTCCCAACAAAAATAGTGTAATAAATTGCACCTGACTGCGCCTCAGTATTTGTGATTTGTCGATCTCAGCGATTGGTCCAGGTGGTTTGCTATTAGTAGTGCCCATGTATATGCACTTCCATTTTCAGTTTTATTGGCGGGGTTGCCAAAAATGAAACAGCCAAACTTAGATATTTAATTTTACTGTCAAGAGTTACGTACTAGGCACCGTTGGAGATGCTCTTACAGTCTTATCTTCAAAAAATAATATTTAAAACAATCCTCATGTTCTGAATTTTTTTGAGAAAATGATTTCCTCTTGGGGATCAATGCTAAATTTTCTGTAGAGACTGAGCTACATTTAATTTAATTGGTTGCTACTATTTACTGTTTGCCAGCCCCATGAGCATGTGGAGTTTTGGCATTAAAGACTAAGCTAATTTAATTCATTGCTATTATTGTTTTGTGCATGCCTCATAAATCTAGTTGTGAATAGGTCCATAATTTTATTTTTTTAGGCTTTTTTATTTTTTTAAATTGATAAGTACAGAACATTTCCATTTAGAATGTTGTAACTTGTTAGCCGCCTTGGGTGAACTAGCACCCACGGTGGCAACATAATAAAAATCTCAAAATCCATTTAAAATAATTATTTCTAAATATTACAAATATCCAACGTTTAGATTAAAGTAGGGTCTCTGAGTTCAAATCTAACATTTTTTGGGGTTAAAGTGGCCACTATTGAGGCCCTACTAAAAGAGGTGAAGGCAGAGGATGGCTTTCATTCGTGTTTTTGGCCTAATGAATGGTTTGGACTTTGCACCTGTGGTTTTTTTGCGAATGTAGTAGGCCAAAAACACAGGCGAAACCACAGTGTAGGCCAAAAACTGTGAGTTTTTAGGCTAGGTATAGGCTTGATTTGTAGGCCCAGAATTCCTCTGAATAAATTTCACGAATCAACTTCCTGGTGGGGAAAAATGGAAGGACTCTTCAGCTTCCCTAAACAGCTCTTGGACTATCAAGCTCTCGAAACTTGAATTGGGCTTTCCGCAAACGAAAATATAAAAATTCCAGCACATACATATCTTCCCTCCAAGAAGCAGTTACCTGGATAGGTGAGGGACCAGAAACCCGTTTTTCGAGCTTATCGATCTTGGATTTGACTGTATTTTGCATACACGCTTCCTCGACAGATTCCTCCCATGCTTGAAACTCTACGGGACTTTCCTCACGCCAAGCATCTAAGACGTCCCGTATCTTGTCCCACAAATGATCGAACGAAATACCGTACTCAACGGTGAAGTGTTCTTCGACTGCTTTCCGACGTCTGATTACTTTCCAACTTTCTGGTTGTTCTCGGGTTAGCGGCATCCAAGTTTCCATTGCAGTATACCAAGCTGCTATGGCCTCCCGGTATCTCGATGTTATGTTTACCTCAACGGCTGCAATATCCTCTAAGGCTCTGGCTACCTCTCTGGGCATCAGCGCCTTGAAGGCTGCTTCGCCATTTGGGATCTCATGTCCTCGGAGAAGCAGCTCCCGCCAGACTGAAATCTTCTCCCATTTTGCAAAATCATAATCTTCCTCCCAAATAATAGGAAGAGCCTGGGATTTGACAGGTCCTGTACCTTGTTGCTGCATCTCAAGCAAGCCCGTAGACGAGAAGGATCCTGGAGTCTGATGTTCACTATTCAGCAGAGATTCCATATGACTACTACCAGCCTGCATACCAAGCGACACTGGAGAGGCCAAGGACGAAGACGACGACGCTACTACTGTGGTTCCATTTTCAGCTTTTGGAATACCAAATTTCATGCGCCTGTAGAAACAAGGACCCTGACCTGGTGGGTGTGATTCGAGTTCTTCGCTCAAGCTTTCTATGATCTCCGTCCATCCAGGGCGTTTCTCTGGCTCCATCTGCCAACAACTGTGCAACAACTCCGTCATCTTAGGGTTCACGTGAGGAGGAAGCTCTGGTCTTTGCCCTGAAAGCACCACATCGTAGGCTGTCGAAAGTTGCTCTTCAAAGGGAATGCGCCCAGTTAGGAGCTCGTAACATAACATTCCAAAACTATACACGTCTCCCGCAGGCAACCATTTTACAGGCTCGGTTTCATCGTTCAACGATTGCAGCACTTCCGGTGGCCTCCAAAATCTTGTACCCTCTATGTCATCCGAACTCTCGTAGTCCCCAATCCTGACATAGAAATAAAATGACTCTAACTCTTGCTCCAATTCAACAGATTCAATCAATACTTCTCCAAGATGTGAGTGTAAAGGCAGAGCCGTGACGAAGATGTTTGCAGCTTTCAATTCTCTGTGAATAAATCCACATCTGTGCAGGTCCTGCATCCCTTGTGAGATGTCTATCATCATCTTGATGGTGTCGCTGTAGTCAAACGGCATCTGCCCGTCCACATAAGGCATCCGCCCATCACCCACACAGCGAACACGATCTATGAGATTTCGGAGATCGCCTCCCATTCGTTCCATGACTATAAACGCGTTGCCGACAGCATCCATTCCGACGCCCATCACTTTACAAACTGCAGAGGCGTTTCTTCTCGATGTTTTCATCACCTTGTCCATTCGCTTTTGCAATTCCACCAAGTCTTTTTCTCCACGTTTCAACTTGTATTTCAATCTTTTGACAACCAGAGGTATAGAAAATTTCTTACAAGTAGCGAAGAAAACATGTGCCTGCCCACCTTCTCCGATCTTTTGAAGTAGAAAAATGTCGAATGGATCTAACAATCGCACTTCCCTAAGACTATCAAGGACAATGTCGAATGGATCTAACAATCGCACTTCCAAAAGACTATCATCCTCACTTAGTGTCTCCACCAGGTCGCAACATAGATCTTGCACATCCCTCGACGAAAGCTCACTCCAAAACTTCTTAGGTGCAGATCCATAACATGAAAGTGGTCTTGGAGGAGCCAGTTCACTCCTCGATCTCCGAGTTGTTGACTTGAAGCTTATGACCTGCCCTGTAACAGTCGGGTCCTCCTCAATCTCCAAGATATTGCTGTTACGAGTGTCCGCCATCACAGATCTTGAACCCTAGACCAAGTGTAGGAGTAATGTCGTGTGAACCTGTTTAGAAACACGAGATGGCGAAATATTTCAGCTTTCCACACTACAAAGCTCTTGGAGTAATCTTGCTAAAACATTGACAGGAAGACCAAATCAAAGCTATATGCGAGATGACAGTAGTCAGCCTGCTCCAACTTGCTAAGCCTTGATGACAGAATGTCAAGAAGAATCAGAGGTAAAACCAGCTACAGAAAAAAAGAAAGAGAGAGAGAGAGAAATCGCAGCAAGAATGTAAAATATCGAATAGCAACCGAGGAGTACTTCAATAACAGAACAACGTTTAGCCGAGTGCGAGCGGAACGGATCTGGCTATCACGCGTGAAAAATATTGAAAGAGAAGGAAACGCGTCAAGAGGAGACATAGAAGACTTGGGAAGAAACAAGAGCAAGATGAACAAGAGCACTATGGAATGCCATAATGGCCACTGCCCCTGACCATAGGAATATTCCCAAAAAACTCTCGGGTATTCTGCCTTACTCCCCAGATTTGATGCTAAGAAAATTTCTATAACCCTAAGTTGGCCGACCACAGTGAACCAGCACCCACCATCCACTGGATGCCTGTCATTACTCAACTGTGGCTGAACTTGACTGAGTTAGTACATGGTTTCACATTGCTAAGCAATTATGTAAGAAACATTATGAAAAAAAAGTGTCTGTTGCAACTCGTTCGATGCAATTAACAAATGTTCGATAAAACTAACAACTAAATAAATTAGTTGTAATAGACATGATTTTCTCATAATACAATAAGTCTCATATATATGTGAATAAATAAGATAATAGATAATTGTTAGACAAGTAGATGATTTATACATAGTTAAAGACTGTTTTTATTACATGCCTACTAACCACCTACTTGCGGGTTGTTAGTAGGTAGGTAATAAAAAGAAGCAACTGAGCTAACCACCATGGTTAGCTAGGGAATTGGAACCCAACATTGTTTCCTGATCAGCTACCATCCATCCTTCATGGTGCAATGGTGGGTGCTGGTTCACTGTGGGCCTAAGGTTCTCCACATGCTTATGGTGCTTTGCATGTCCCAGGGTTCAATTGTCCTGGAACACTTGATCCTGGGTCATCACCTAGTATGTATTTTATGCATCATTCTCACTGTCTTCAACAAGTTCTTTCCTCATCTCATCAATGACTAGTTTCAGCAATTTGTTGTTCTACAAACACATTAAAATTTAAATATTACATGTGCATGTATATCACATTAGAGAACATGCCTGTTTAGTATTGAAGACATTGCAAAACAAACAACCAAAGAACATTATTGTGCTTATAGTCATTTAGCAACAAAAGAAATGCACACACATGCAGCATTCATTAATAATCAACATTTGACCCAAAGACATTCCTCCTCCTTTTATTTATTGGTGTTATAGTTGGTACTAGCTTACAAAAATTCAAGATCCCCAACTCGAAAAATCTCCCTAGTTTTTTTACTTCCCAAAATGCATCACAACTAGATGCACTCACACACCTTCCAAAATTTTCCATTCCTAACATTATCAATATCCACATGTGATGCAACTATCATCTATAAATCTTCATGCAACAAATTTCATCATTACAAATCTAAACATTAGCCTCATTACCATGCACATGTCAATTACAACATAACATCATTAGAGACTAATGATTACATGGTCATCCACTAATGGAGCTTCAAAAACTTAAAGACTTGAATTTCCGTCATAAACAATTATGCAAGTCTGAACCCCAACTAAGATTGCATAAGTGAAATACATTAATCTATAATGTATGTTGTCATGCATATTTTTCAAGTTATGTTGAGAAACTTGATTAGCTTTTCTTATACCTTTCTATTTTAAATATGCAAATGAAAGATGTAGCAAGGAAAAAGGAACCGTAGTAAAAGTGTAAAATACATGTTTTGCATGTTAGAATTTCAACTACAAGTTTAATGATTTAATATCACAATGGAAACATTGGATTGGTGCCACAAAAATGAAATAGGGGAGATGATCACATATTAGTAATTGAAATGTATACAAGCTTATGTAAAATATGTTTTTGTGCATGCCAATTGGCAATGATTTACAATTTTATTCCATATGCCATACATTTGTGAATTATAACTTATTCTTAAAAAATTTTAAAACTATCATGGGCATAAAGCCAACCATGACATAATAATTTCCCAAAAGACATGAATAGACCATGACAATGGTAGGTTTAATTTTAACTTTAACACAAAACATTCCACTCCATTCCATTCCAACATAATCAAATCCATCCATTCATGTATTTCCCACACAAACATCCACACAACTCCACGCTCAAACCTACCACACTATTTATCTTTATGGGTTTATGTCCCTATCTCATCTCTTCCATGTATTCCTTGTCTGTATTTACCTTATTTCCTCTTTGTATGTCTTTGCCATATTTTCACTATATTTATGTTTTGCCATATTTCCTTTATGTTTTTATCTCTACCATATTCTCAACTCTATCCAACCCTTTCCAAACAGCATAGGTGATCAAATATGATCATGAACAACACAAGCCCAATATCTTATTATAGGGTTAAAGTATTACAATCCACGTGGATGTAGATGCGATGAGCATAACCCTACCAAAACTATATAAAAACAATCGTTTGAATTAAAGAACAAAAACAATAACAACCTTGTTTCAAAACTTTGAAAACATTCATCAAAATTGTTGAAGAATTAACAATAACAATGTTGAATCAAATTTTATGAAGAAAATTTGCATCCAGGATCTAGGTTAGGGTGTTGATAAAGTTGGGTTTATATGGGATAAACAAGGATTTTAAACCAACACCTCAACTCAAATGTGGCCTGATGGTGAACAACTATTATCAAATATGATTTGGATTAAATCTGAATAACAAAATCCACATCTTTGGTTTGAATGGAACAACGGTTAGGGTTTGGATAGGATGATCAAAAATTAGACCAAACTAATATGAAGACCATTAAAAAATTTGTTGAAGAAAAAGCAATTGCGTTTTGGATCAAATTTGATGAAAAAAACTTGCATTTGGGATCTAGGTTATGGTGTTGATTAGGTTGTGTTGAGATGGGATGAACAAGGACTACGAAACCAACACTTTAATTTAGATGGAATTGATGGTGAAAAGTAGCATATGAATTGGACCAGACCTAAACAACAAAATCCACATCTTTGGTCTAAATGGAACATTAGTTAAAGTTTGGACAAGATGAACAAAATCTATATTAGACCAAAATGAAAACACCCAAGAGAATTGTTGAAAAAAGCAATTGGGTTTTGGATCAAATTTGATGAAAAAAATATGCATCCAGGATCCAAGTTACGATGTTGATCAAGTTGTGTTGAGATGGGATGAACAAGGACTACCAGACCAACACTTCAACTCAAATGTGGACTACTAGTGAAAAATAACATATGAGTTGGACTAGATGTGAGTTGGCTTCCTATTATTGGGTTGACACTTGTAATGTGAATTAGTGATTGACAACAAGTATTCAAGTGATTCCTTGTTAATTTTTGTTTGTTAATATTTGTTATTGATTGACAACCTTCTATTGTTATAATGGCTTTATGTTTGAAACATTTGAAGGTTATATTTTTTCAAGTTGATTTAATTGCTCTTCTTGTGTTGGTACATTTTTTACCATGGATTGTGGTGCAACTAGTTTCAATTACCCTCTAAAACCTTTTGTAATTACCTTTGACATTTTTCTGAACTTATTCATTTTACAAATAGTGTTACATTATTTTGTTATTCAATAGGGTAAAATCATAATCAAAGGAGCCACCCAAGTGAATGGACACTCTTTAAAACTACAGTTTTATATGTTTGAAAGATCACAAGGGAAACATAATAGTTTGGATTGTCATAATGTTTTTGAGAATATTTTCCATTAATTGCAAAGTTTAAATGCCCAAAGCTTGACACAAATCAAAAATGTTTTTTGCATGTTCAAAGCACTCAAACTTTGAGAGTGGACAATCCTTGTTTTTTTCAAACATCTTTTTTTTCTACCAAATGTGCACCATTCTTTTAAAAATTGGAGAGGATTTTAACAATGATGATTAAAAGGGCAAAAGTATTTGAAGTGATGAAAATTGTTTTTGTAACCCATTTGAACACATTTGGCTCACAATTGCTTTTGACCTTGAAAATTATGGATTTTGAGGATGTGGCTTTAACAAAAGTTGTTGATATATATGTGATGGAGAGGTAAAAGCACATTATAGTGGATGTGTTTGAAGTCATAGTGGTAGTTTTTTCCAAGTGAATCGAATATTGTTGCAATGTATTCAAATATATTTGAGAAACTTAGTAAAAGTGAAATGAAAAATTGAAATCTACATTTTAATCTTTCAAACACAAATTTTTTTTCCAAAAGGATAAATGTTCATCCAAGGTGGAATTTATAAAGGATGGTACATCTAATGTCATAATCCCAACTACCCCAAAAAAATTATCATTATGATTTATTTTTTCTAGTGGAGTTGGAAATTAGGCCTACAACTTTTTACCACCACACATTGAAATATCATTACATTTAAAATGAAAAAATCAAGCAAGAAAAAGTCTTTCAAAAATTTTAAAATTTAAATTGAAAATTAAAAATTCATAAAATCCATTTTGATATCTAAATTGATTTTTTCAAGGCCCATATTTTAAGGATTTTTAAAAAATGTTTAAATTATGGTGGCATGAACTCGGAAATGGAAAAAAATGTGAACTTCAACATCATTTAAATGTTTTTTTTGAAAAATCATTGGATTTGGACTTTAAAAATGGACTTCCAACTACCCATTTTGATTTAATGTAATGTGCATTTGCCTAGAGGGCATGAATGCATAATATTCATGATATAAAATGAATTTGTAGTCAAATTGTATTTACATTTAAAATGTAGTGTTAAGTGTGGTACCCAAAATACAAAATTTTAAGTTATAAACCAATGCAAAAATGACATGTGTCATGTGTAATCATTGGACAAGGATTTTTACCTTTGTGCCTTGGGTTCCTTTGATTGTGATTTCACACAACAAACTTTTTTTACCATTTAAAAATAAAAATTGACCTTTTTCTATAAATTAGATTTTTAAATAACAAAAAATTCACACAACTACTTTCTTCCACAATTACCTTCAAAATATGACAAAAACCAAAAATCAAGCTTAACAAAAAAAAAGAAAAAATCTAAAAATTTTGATTCAAAAAATATCTACAACAAAAGTTGATCAATGATAACCAAAAATTTATCCATTGATCCATTGTGTGGTCACTAAATGTTAATGGGATTCTTAGTTGTTTCATTCACCTAGAAAATGATTCCCATATGCCATTATATGTTGGTATCTCAATGTTTTCATAAAAGGGGGTATTTTAATATATCAATGTTGAGATACTTCATGACCATCTCAAGGTTTTGATGGTTTTAAATTATGACATGCCACACATTTACAATGTGTTCCTTCAAGTTTTTTTCTTGTGCTTTGTTGTTCTCCTTTTCATAGTTATTACACAACAACTTCAAATGATGACATCTAAAATTTAATGACTAAGAAAATGATCATTGTCCATGCAAGAGCCATTAACTATAAAATAATTACAATTTAGTGTAAATTTTATGCCACAATGACAATTGATTTTTTAAGAGCTTTAAGACTTTTTTTTTCTTGGTAAAGTTTTGTTAAAAATAAAAGAAATTGGCCAATGTAAATCCTTTTTTGGTGATATTTTTTCAAAATAATAAAAATTAAACACAAATTTAAATCATTAAATAAGAAAATTATTTTTGAAAATTTTGTTTTTGAATGAATTCTACCACATATACAATGATAATGTATGTCAAATTGATCTGATTTGTTGACAATACTTTAATATCGTATTATAACATTGTTGATTATTGTAAGGTAAAAACACAACCAAAGGAGCCACCCAAATGAGTGGACATTCCTTAAAACTACATTTTTGTATATTTGAAAAATCACAAATGAAACATAATAGTTTGAATTGTCATAATTTTTGTTGGAATATTTTCCATTAATTACAAAGTTTACATGTTTCGAGTTTGATATAACTCAAAAAAAAATTTGCATGTTCAAAACACTCAAACCTTGAGAATGGATAATTTTTGTTTTTTTAAACGTCCTTTTTTTAACCAAGTGTGCACCATTCCATCTGAAAATTAAAAAGGATTTTAACATTGATGATTTAAAAAACAAAAGGACTTGAAGTGATGAAAATTGATTTTATAACCCATTTGAACACATTTGGTTCAAAAGTGTTTTTGAATTTGAAAATTATGGATTTTAAAAATGTGTTTTTAATAAAAGTTGTTCATAAATACGTGATATAGGGCATAAATGCATAATATACATGATATAAAATCAATTTGTAGTCAAAATGTATTTATATTTAAAATGTAGTATTAAATGTGGTACACAAAATATAAAATTTAAAGTTATAAACCAACACAAAAATAACATGTGTCATGTGTAGTCCTTGGAAAAGGACTTTTACCTTGGCGCCCCAACTCCTTTGACCATGTTTTCACCTTACAATTAATAAAATGCATAATAGATTAAATAATAATAATAAAATAATAATATAACTAATTTAAGCTGAATATTCATTATTATTATTATTATTATTACTATTAAAAATTAATGATGTTATTTAATAATAATAATAATAATTTATTATTTATATTTCATATTTCGTAATTATAAATTAATTATTAGTTAGGTAGCAATGTTTTTTTCTCTCAAGTTTTTTAGATACCATCCAATGTGAACATCTCAGGAGGGATTTAACAATAAATTGTGACCTTTTCTTACAAGTTGTTTGAAGAGTACAACCTTGTGATAATTTAGCTACTTGTAATAATCAACAATAAAAATTTAGTTAAATGGACCCAAAATAATTACATTTTTGACAAATGTTTTTTAAAAAAAAAGGAATCTTAATTTTTACAAAAAATTCCTTTTGCACCAAAATATTTCACAATAATGTGAAGTTTTGCATTAAAAAACGATAGTTACATAGTTATTTAATCACTTACATAATTAGTTTGATCATTTACAAATTGAAATATATATATATATATATATACATGGGGAAAGTCATTGATGTTTAAATGTAATTTATGGTTAAATTGCAACTTCCAATTATCCCATATGTTTTTTTTATTCTATTCCCATTTTCAAAGGACAAAAATGTTCAATTTGTGAGACATGTGTGGAGCATATGCCAACATCCATGATGCGAACCCTAAGTCACATGCACCGTGAGCATGATCTCCATTGGCCCGAGTGTGAGTTCAATGGTAAGAAATGATTTCCACCACATTTGGTTATGTAAAGCCTTTTGATGGAAAAGTGGGCCAAACAATCGCACTTGATTGACCTCGTGGTTGGGGTCTTTGCAGTGGTCTTCTGGCCCATAATCACATTCATACATACAAAATATAGTTTCCATTCAATGAAATCAAAAGACACAAGAGCAACTAACGTTAAATTTTGCAAAAATGACCAATGGAAAGGGTGTATAGGTTTTGAAACCATACCAAATATGTCCAAGGTGATTCTTTATCATCAATTTTTTTTACATCTTGTTGAAGGACAAATCTTTGGAGATGTCCCACTCGACAATAATTTGCATATCCCCTGTTCACGTTGCAAAAACTCAAAGACACGAGCATGGGGGATGTTTACAATTTCAATTGCCACCTTGTTTTGGTCTCCATGATTAAACCCATCTTTCCACACCAATTTCACATTCAATAAAGGTGATTTTGCTGAGTTTTGGATCTCGTTAGATTGGGACAATGGAATTCACTCCATGCTTTGAATTATCGAAGGAATAACCTTATAATAGGAATCCCCAACTTGTGAAAACCCATGAAATACCTTCACACAAGTTTACAAATCGTATGTCGCAACTCCACTTTGGGGCTAAGTGTGAGAATGCAACTCACACTCCCAAAAGTGGGAAAATGGAGTCCTCCGGGACTCCTGAAAATTCAGAAGACGATTTGAGGGGCCAAATCTCCTTGCATTGATGCGTTCTTTATATCAATGGAAAGGTCTTGAAATTTAGATGCCCAAAATGGCCTCGCATGGGCCATTTGGACATATGCAGCCCAAGTTATGGGCAAAAGAAGGGCCGGGAGTCAAACTGGCAGTTTGACTCCCGACCACAAAAAGTCAGGAATCGACCTCTTTCCGACATCGCCTCAAGGAGTGCAACATGGCGTTGGAAAGCTCTCAACATGAGCTACAACTTTGGTTGAGACCTCGTCCCGATCCGAGTTCGGGGAGAGGAGTTATGACCGTCCAAAGTCTTGGGATTCCGACCCGGGACATTTTCGGGACTCCAACTTGGGAGTCCTGGGAAAAAAAGCTATTCAGATGTAGCTTCTGCGGTGAGATGCAGAGAATATTATATGGGGGAAGGTGGTGGCTTCCTTCGAGTCCGGGCCGTGGTGAGTCTTATGTGTCAAAGTGCACATGGTTCGACCCAACACCCAAGGGTGTTCGCAAATGTTAACTAACCCTCTTGTGGTTGGTTTTAGATGCAGACTCAAGCTTGATAATCTAGTCCCCCTTCCTAGTCTAATCTTGGGACTTTTAGCACGCCCCTCTACCCCTTTTAGTGCTGGAAGTCGAGAGTAACCTTCAAGTCCCAACTTTCCACAACTTTACATAATTAGACCCTCAAGTGGGTTCAACAAGGGACTTGGGAGTGCGTCATCGTAGTAACCCTAATGAACAAAACCTTTAAACCTTACAAGAGAACTAATCACAACCCAAAAACAAGCAATATTTTATAAATGAAAAAAAAAAACACATGATTATCTTATGTCTATGTAGACTGACACCAAAAAAAAAAAAAATCCCTCTCCTCCTCAAAATAATCAATTGGATATATGTAGGGCTTTCAATTTAGATGTGCAATACCCACATGCAATTGATATTTCCATGACCATCCATATGTAAGGGGGAACAAAATACCCTAAATAAAAACAAAATAAAAAAAGACAAAATAAAATTATTATGAGAGAATATTGTATCGTTGATGTTCAAGGGCAATGGCACTAATGCTCAATGAGGTTTTGGCCTTATATGAAAACACATTCATGGATAGATCAACATGGATGTCATTAAAGAATAAATTTTAAACCCTAAATAGTTCCAATGGTGGATGCCATGAACTATGATCATTTTAAACAAATAACTACACATGATCCTAAAAAATAAAATACACACAATCATTATTGAAGCCAAACATTCAAACACAAATTAAATGAAACCTCATTAAAATCACTCAATAAACTTTAATTTGAAAAAAAATGAAACAAACAAATGAATAGAAGTCATAGTGTGTCTTTTACCTTTTAGTTTGATTTTTGCTTCTGAACCTTTCTACATTCTGTTTGAGAATATATATATATATGACATATATGTGCAAATGCCAAATCCCTCCCAAAATCCATATTAAGCTTAATTTTAATTAGGTTTAAAAGGTGCTAAAAGTCATAAATGTTTATTATCTCCATACCCCAAAATTCTAAAACCTTATGCCAACATAAACAATTGTTAAATCTAATCCACACTGCTTAAGTACACCATTAAAACAAGCAAATCAAATTGTTTTATCTAGGCCCTATTGTTTGATCTAGACCCCCCATGTGTAGAACATGCATTAAATGTCTTGGCTTTGCAATAAACCCCGCCCCCCATCGTGGAAAGCATTCCTAAAGCACAGCCTACAATACCCTAATTGGGTGATTTCGCATACTTTAGATTTTCAAAAGATTTTGCAATATCCTCATAACACATAAAAATTGCATGTTAACAACCAATGTCTATTTGCAATACCCTTACACAAGGGGTGACAATTACTTTAATCTTGCCTTCATTAATTTTATTTCAATGAACAAGACCAAGTTCCATGCGATATCTTCATATTATTCTTTTCTCATTGTTTTCGATTGTTGGGGGTCTATTGGAGTGCCAACCAGGTAGGTAGTTGTAGCTATGTAGGTGGGGTTTGGTGGGTACCTATCTAAAGTGTTGGTAGGTAGAAAAATAGATGGGGGGTGAGTAGATGGGTGGGGATGAGAGTAACACATTTTAAATATACAAGTGAGTAGGTAGATGGGGAAGAGTCTACTTTTAATTTAAATATGTATGTGAGTAGGTCGGTGGGAGACAGTGGGGGAGAAGTAGTTGGGTTGGAAAACTTTCAAAAGCAAAAAAAAATCGAAAAAGAAACCGGGTGGGAGGCGGGGAGAAAATAAAATTACAAAAAACAAAAGCTGACATCAGGGCTGAGAAAGGGAAAATTTTTAAAGTGAACCTGAGATGGCACAGGGATAGAGAAGAGAACCCTATCAGTGCACGATTCATCTATGTTGGTGCACTGGTGGGTGCTGGTTCACTCTGGCCGCCAATCTTTAAGCTTGGTGTGCCAGAGGCCAAAGAAAGGGGCATTTGGAGCTGCTGCTCACATACCGATTTTTTGGTACGTTAATGACAACTCACATGTTGGAGATTGTATTCAACTGCTTGCCGCAGGCTAATTAACGTGCTTTTTAATGCCAATCATCGACGTACTGCAGGCTTTGAAACCTGCACAATGGCAGTGCCGTCTGTATCACAAAACTTCTGTAACCGACATTTACATCATGTTACGGCTCAAAAATGTAAGCCAGCAACATGATGTGGGCCACAAGAGTACGTGCGGGTTCACCCAAGGCTAATCGACCGTGGTCATCAGGATTTCTACTACTCAACCTGAGTCCAGGAGCGCCGGCGAAGGTGGATACAAGTTTAACTCAGCATTGATGTTTGATGAAGGGGGAGTGTGATCAGTATAAAAAATCAAGGTTCTCACAACATGCAACCGTCTATCAAAATGTGACGCATTCATTTAGTTTCTTCATGTGTTGCAGGATATTGAATGAAATAAATGGGGGCAAGGAGGTACATAGCTTGCATCGCTTGCAAGGTATGCAATGATGTGGGGAAATTCTGGAATGTTGAAAATGATCTTTTAATGTATAATAACTAGTGTTAGTTATACTAATTATGATAATAATAATAATAATAATACAATATTATTACCTATTAACTTTTGGTACTTATATAATTGATATAATTAGTAAGTAAATTATGTTAGTATAATATCGGTATTACAAAATATTGCAAATAACATGTGACTAAGTTGGTGACGTTTGCAACTATAGTGTTTAACCCATATTCTTTGTTTTCTTTTTTTTAAATGTGTAATATATAACTAGGTGTACTAAAAATGTTCAAAATGCAAATGTTATTCAAGGGATGAGCCAATAAAAGAGGCTCAACTATAAAGGCTAAAAATTAAAATAAAATAATTTTTTAAAAACCTACTTGATTAAGTTAAGGCTTACCTACTTACATCCTTGGGCCTAAATCTTCCTTATCTATCATTGTGTTGACATTCTATTGACTTCAATTCAAACAATCCTAATTAATTAACTAATTATAGATATTTAAGATGTTTAGTTTAAATAAATAAATAGGTAAATCCTACCTACCTATCTACCTAAAAGGATTTTGAACAAATTTAACTAATATGCAACATGGCACATTTTGATTGTGACATTTTGTTATAATCTAAAATGATCCAAACATATAAATTGGTAATCTTAAATTATTTATGAATTATATTTAAAATATTTAAAATATGTCACATGTCACAATCTAAATCCATCAAAACATATAAATTAGATGTCTTAAATTATTTCAAAATTATGTATATTTTTAATAATTAAAAGATGGACATATGACAACACATCATTTTTCTTACTGTTCACCAAAATAGTTGCATTTTAGTTTCAAACAACAATATGTATACAATCAATCAAAAGATGAAGGTGCATTTCATTAACTTCTTTTTCATCCAAAGTTTATTGTCATTTGTAATTAATGCCAATTTGTTCGATGCAAGTAATAGGATTTCACTTGTAAATGTCGCTTGAAATTTTAAAAACTAATTGCAATGAATCATAAATTGTCACTTCTCTTTTAATGTTGCTTAGTCATAATTTCTAAATTTACATCTCTTGAATTCATATTGAAAATTGGCATTGTGGTAATATTAGCATTAATCATTTGTGTTATTACTCTGAATGCTTTGGTAGAATACACCTTTCGAGTTACCTAGCCAACCTTCCTCCCTAAGGTATAGAGCAATATTTCTTCATCCATTACCTCCGCCTAAAGCAAAACAAAATGGACGTCTCCTACCCTGATGAGGATTTTGGTTTCGCTCATTAGTTCTATTGAATAGGGGCTCCTCGAGGATTAACAACATTTGTTCCCAACCATTGCCCAACTTCTTTTTTGTTTTTGAAGGTCATGGTAAGTTTTTCATCACTATCATTTTCCATTTCCTCTTCCCTTCATCCATCCTCTAGGCTCTATTAATTGTACCAATACGGAGAGTGCAAAACCCCCAATCGTTTCATGGTTATGGTCATTGAAGTGGATGACTCTATCAAACGTTCCCTCAGTTGCCATTTGTCGGATGGTAATTTTTCCAATTTGTTATTTTGCCTGGCATCATCTTCTTTTTCCACGATCTGGTGTAGTGCCATTTAAGGTTTCTAATCACTAATTTACTCATAGTAGGTAATCATTCTTTTAGTATTATTAGTTTTTCTTCCCTCCCCCCAAGCTAATGGTAATTCTTCCATAATTAGTTCCAAGGATACGAGTAAATTTTATTTCTATTTTTAAAAGTAAGAAAGGGCCCAAAAGAAGAAGAAAAACAAAGCACATAGAAAGAGTGTATGTGAAAGAAAAAAATAAGATAGATATGAAAAAAATGACAAAAACAAATTGTGAGAAAGAAAAATATAGGGCGATCCCTTCCCCTAAATCCTCCCCCCATAAACATTCCTGAAAAAAAGTATCATCAAAATCTCACTAAACTAGTTGGTCTTTCAAAATCATCTCCAAATTAGCTCCTACCTTCTAAGCAACTAAGTAGCCAACTATCACCTTTTTAAAGATTAGGGTTGGTTTCCTACCTACCATTCTTAAAAGTTAGCTAAACTAATGGACATCACCTCCAAAAGTGGAAATAGTAAAAAAATCTAATACTGATAATAAAAATTATCATGTTACTCCTCTGATTAAATTAACTCTTAGATGAAGGTAAAATCTAACCTTAGGTCAATAAAATCATTTCAATTCCATACGAAGAAGAGTTCCACTGTGTGATTTCATAAAAAACATATCAATGAGGTTCTTCATTTAAATGAATGCAAGTGTGTGGAAACATAAAAAATTGTTGAAATTTTATTTTCATTTGAAAAATAATAAAATTATATTGAAGGTCTTTATTGAAATTTCATTTTACGTGTTTCTCAAAATAATAATAATAAATAAAAGAAAAAAAATCCCTCAAATAATATTAAATATATATTTTAAAGAGTACATTTTTTACCCAAGATCTACCCCATCATATTGTGCTTTTGCCTTGGTGATGTTTATATGTTCAATTCATGAATTTTGGTGATTTCATTGATGATGCTAAAATTTATGTGATTTATGTGCAAAAAGGTTATAGTTCATTCAGGCATGGTACTATTTATGGGTTAGGTTACAAATCCTATTAGGTATTGTTTTAGCAATTTCATTAAACATGTTTGTGTTCAAGAAATTTGGCATTGTATACAATGTCCTCTATGTTACAAGCATGTGCAAATCACTTGTGTTTTTCCAATTGCTGCAACACTTTATGAAAATGAAACATAAAAGCGGAAGGGAATTAATGCATTGGCCAACTCAATTACCAATCACCAATTGGTCACCACAATAAATGATGCCTTGTCGTGTGAAAGAACCATATGCTTTCAAGGAACTTTCTTCATCGTGACTAGAAAATGTGTAGTACTTGGAATTGTGTTTAATTTGGTGCTCATTACATGCACCCAACATGCTACATCACACTCTATGGAAAGCACTGGGAAGATGGGGTGATGATCAATAGTTCAAAGGGCCAAGCTCCATTCAAAAGGACCAAGTTATTGTCCATGTTTACACATAAACTCTAACTAGATGTTGAGGCTACTAGCAAAATGCAAAATTATAAAATCAATTGTGATTGGAAAATGCAAAGACTCATTGGGTGATCTAAATGCAATTGCAAATGGTTTAATGCAAGTGATGAATCAACTTTTGGGAATTAGCTTTATCGTAAGTATATTTGAAGGAGGTAATTGAAGGAAGATTGGATAATGCACATACTTGTGTGTGATCAAAATTTGCACACTGTCCATATGCAATAAGCATCGATTTTTGAAAAATATTCTTCATATCTTGGTATTCCATTACCACAAGTAAATATATCCTAAGTTAAATTGAAAATAATATTCTCCAATTGTCAAGCTATTTGACCTTAGCCACAATTTAAAAAGATCGGATTTTTTAAAAATATTTTTCATAACAATGGTATTCCATTACCATGGATCAAGATAACTTAAGCTTTTGAACAAATAATACCAAAAATTTGAAATTAGCTAGCCTTGCTCAAGGTTAAGAAACTTGAACTTTTAAAATAATATCCTTCATAAACATGGGTAATTCATAACCTCGGGCAAGGTAGCCTAGGTTTTTGAAAAGGATGTTTCCAAAAGATTGAGCTTCTTAGCCCTAGAATTAGAAGTTGGGTTAAAATGAAAGAAAAATAATCCATGAACAGATTGAGGAAGATGGATCGAACTTTGGGATAAATATTTTCAAAAGCCCAAGCTAACTAACCTTGGCCAATGTTAGAAAACCCAATTTTATTTTTTCAATTCTCAATAACAAAGGTATTGCAAAACTAGGTGCAAAATTGTAGTCTAGGCTATCTAACCTTGGCCGAGGTTAAGAAGCTCAAGGCTATCTAGCTTTTTAACCCTAAACATTGAACATGATCATAATGAAAGATATGTATGAAAAGCCTGAGCTTTTTAACCCTAGACATAGAACCTTGGTTATAATGAAAGATATCTGTGAAAAGCTCAGGCTTCTTAACCCTAGATGTAAGAATATTCTCATAACTGAAGGTGTTCCCACCCCTGACTATGGTGGAATATGGTCATGGGTACCATGGCCAGTGGTAATATAACCTTCTTGCTATTGGTAGGCAAGGCCTAAACTTCTTGGAAACAAGGGACATGGATGGAAATTAAACTACATATGGATGAGAAAATATGACATATATATTTTGAAATATATATATATATATATAATACTTACTAGGTGATGAGTAAGAATCATGTGTTTAGGGTTTAGTGTTTAGGATTTAGGGTTTTTCCCATGCCTTAGTCATCACCTTGGCCATGTTTAGGCATGTGGAAAACTTTAGGCCAACCTAAGGTTATAGAATCTCTTTTGGCATCAGTTATGTAGTAAGGTACCCTAGACTTTTATGAAATAATGGTCCAGAGTAATGGCCATTTTGCTATTCGATAGACATCACTCTATAGGTATGTAACCCATCCTCGATGATGTGAGATTGGCTTGGTTGCACAGCCGAGGAGCATGCACATGCTCATCTTCTCATCCACCTTCCTAGCATTCATTAATGGTTTTTTGGGAAGATACCATAGCCTAGGGTCAGTTTCCACAATTGACAAAACGAATAATTATTTTTTTCCCAAAAAATGAATTCCTTTTTAAAATTTAATATTTAAATATTTTTTCAACATCTACTATAATAATATTGTGATATGAGTAATGAAATTATTCAGAGTGTAGCCTATGATAATTAGGATGATTATCAACATGTCAACTTGATATTGTCACAAATTTTCATTTTATTATTTTGAGGATTATTTAATGACAAAAAATGACCTTAGGGTAAGGTATTTGACAATATGGACCATCACAAATTTAATGCACTTGTGATTGATTTTTCATTTTTGCAAAGGGCATACAAAAAAATTATCTCAAAAACATAAAAATAAAATTCTATTTCATTTAATTTCCTAGTAAAAAGAAAAGGGGAGCCATGACCCTAAACCCTAAACCCTGTTTAGTGGAAACATCTACTCAAATTTTCTCTTGTAAATGCAAGGAATCAGAACATTGCTCTCATTTCAGAGAGCTTGCTCTGCACCAACACTGTTGCTGATCAGCTTGGTTTGGATTTCTGGTTTAGGACTGATGTGGTGTCTTGAATTCAAACACAGGTAGACACAGAGAGACACTGGGTGCTCAGCAACAAAATGAACTGCCACCCATGGGTGGGAAATCTTTCAAGACATCATGTTAGGGCTGGACAAGTTGAGCAGGTAATCGAAACTTTTTCAACAAATGTAATAAGCATGAGTCCTGTCAAGCTTTTGTCAGAGTGCTCAATGAAAGCGCTAATTTGCAAACATTTGTAGAAGGCAGACACATTAATACACAGACAGGCTCAATATCGTTGGGCTGCTTTTCAGTGTAAATTTGCACTGTCCCGATGTTTAGTCGTCAATTATCCGAGAAGTGCAACATCAAGGGTCAGCCCAGTCCTTGTGATCCTGTTGCAGATGCTGAATGTCTGTGCCAGAATAGCTGCACTTGGAACAACCAGAGATATGCATACACTGATTGTCCAAAGTGAGTGTGAATCAGATCTGTATGTGGGTAGTAACATTGACATGTGTGTGAAATGCAGGCTTGTGTAGAAGATGCATGAAGATTATCAAGATTTAACAAGTTGCCAGAAAAGGAAGGAAACTAATTCATGGACTGATTGCACAGAATTACATATAACTCACCCAAATGAATTACAATGTTTAACAAGCACATCTATTGAAATGACTTCAAGTATGCAGGTGTCAATCCTCCTCCAGGGAATCAAGCGTCAAAAAAAATAGAGGATAATCTGAAGCAAGATACTTCCTGTGGTTTCCACAATCCACCAGAATCAAGTCCCGCTTCTGTACATAAAAGATTTATGACTTTCTGACCTTCATCGATGGCCAAGGTTGGTACAGCTACAGTCTTCCTTGCAGATTATCTCACATGATTGGAATCTGGGTTTCATTCTTCAAATGTTGTCAAGGTGAGGATAGTGGGGCTTTTTTGTTAAGCTAGACACCCCATCAAGTAACCTCACCATATTGCCAAGAAACCATTCAGTGGGCAAGAAGTGCCACCTGCTGCCTCATCAGCATGCATGTTCCTGACAAAGTCTGGAAAGAAGGCTAGTCTTTTCATTTGTGATCAATTAATGGATTTTGTGGATATGATTACAAAGCTGCCAAAAGATTCAGATCTTCTTCTGATTTCTCACAATCTGGATCTACTATGGTGGAAAAAGATGTTCAGAATAAACTTGACACACAACAGGCACATTCATCCAGATCTTTCATGCATGGGGCAATATATAAATATATAGCTCAAGTACTCTACAGAGGAATGCTCTTCACGTACAGACTAAGCAAAGCTGCTAGTTTACACCTTTTTGTGTTTTTTTGTGTGTGTGTGTGAACAGGATTTTGGGAGTCACAATGATCAGTGATTTTAAAGGAGCAAGGTTGAGACATTACTGTGCAGATGGGGCACATTGTGAATGCTGAAACCATACCGAAGCCCATTCCAACTGTAGCATCGGCAGGTCTGATTGACTCATGGCTCTTGACACTAAATTTTGGTGTAAACTAGATGCAATCTGGAGAGAGAGAAATCCCACCCTCTCTTTCATTTGGCTCCTCTGTGTGTGTGTGTGTGCAGGAACTTCAACAATCTAGAATTTTTTGAACTTTACTGTGTACCCACGAGATGCAAGCTATATATCTCCTTGCCCCATTTACCATAAGCATAACCTGCAACACATTGTTGCCGGCAGAAACTACAATTATATTGTGTGGAAGGGTGCTAATGATTTTTCTACTCTCATATTTTGAACATTGCCAAATTTGGCTAAAAGTATTCTTACAGACAATCACCACTTGAGCAAAAACACAAAATTGGGGGACCAAAAAAACACTGCTTTGAGTATGGACTTCAGTAGTAGTCAGATTTTGGTGTTTCATGATAAATCTTAATAAATTTATCAAAAGATGAAAATGTTGTCATAAAACAAACACAACTTGATGAAATCAAATGGTTTCATTAGAAGAAAAAAATCAATATGTGACCAATGCATTTACAATTACTTGCGACTATTTAGTTTTTTCAAGTAAAGTTTTGCCTTCTGCGACTAATGTGAAATCATGCTAATATCAACCGAATCACCTAGGACTAGCTTACAACTACTCTGCAACTAAATTGGTTTACATCTATATATGGGTAGGATAATCCAAAAATAACCATCTAAAGTCCCAATAGTCGCAAGCGAAATGGTGCTTAGTAACCATCAACATATATTTATATACATCAATTCTATAATTATTTGATTTATGATTAAATTTAATATTCATAGTATTTTTATTGTATTTAATTTATAATTATAATAAAATATTAATATTTAAAATAATTATAATATATACAGAATTTATAATTCTGCTTAAATATTCATATTTTTAATTTTTATATTTTTCAAAATTAAAATATTGCCACTATAATTAAATGAATTAATTTAATTTTTATAATTTTAAGAATTACATTCCAGTATACAAGAATATTTAATTATGTACTCACAATATATAATTTTTAATATGTCATAAAATTTTAGAATAATTTTACTGAAATTTTAAAATAATTACAATAAATTATTTTATTTATTATTTGTTAATGCTTATATAAAATGAATAAATAATATTACAACATAATTTTCACATTAATTAAAATGCTAATTGCCAATCATAAAAAATAACTATTGTATTTACAACATTTATGTTTTAATAATAATAATAATAATAAATTTTATCCTAATTGAGAAGTTATGTCTTATAGTTAAGATTTTTATTTCAGAATTATAATAATCTTAAAATAATGAGCAAAGTTGTTCTAATTATTCTATTTTTAAAAAAATATACAATAAAATAATTGTATGTATTACTCATTATTTACTTATTTACAACAAATTTTTAATATAAAACATAAAATAATTAATGTTCTGACCATAACTACATGGATTTTAATATAATAAACTAAATTATTTATGTTTTGTAACTACTTGTTCATAATATATCACATTTATAAATAATTATAACTTATTATATTTACTAATTATAACTTACACTAAATAATTATTGTTACAACATAAATTTTATATTATATAATTTATATTCATACAATAAAATAAATCAATTATTGTAATTAATGTTACATTACTTTAAAATCATTGTAATTATTTTAGATAAGAATTAGTTATAATAATTTTATAATAACTTTCTAATTGAACATAATTATTCACAATCTGTAATTTATAAATTCAAATCTGAATTTAAATTCTGGAAAAATCAATAATGTAGTTAAAATAATTATTGTAATGATTATAATTGCAAGAATTATTGTACATTAATATTTTTAATAAATTTTTTTAATTACTTATTTATGATAAATATTTTATAGTAATATTACAGTAATTAAAAATATTAATATATATTCAGTAGATTATTGTATTCATAGTTATTAATTACCAATAGAAAAAAACATTTACTTGATCAATAACAATTTTTACAATAACAAATGTAATTATATAATAATTATAGTAATTAGTTTAATGTTACTTTTTAAATAAATAATTTGTGTATGAATTTACTTTTTGATAACAATGATTAGTTCATTAATTTTAATTTTAAAATAAATATTTAAAAGATTTATTTTTAAGTATAATTTTTTAAAATTGCATTAATTATATTATCTATAATTTGACCAGATTTTTTTAAGTAATTTTTTAATATTTAAATTATTTATTTACCTATGAATTATGTATTGACAAGTTGTGAGTAATCAAATAGCTAATTAGTTAATATTAAAATAGTTGAATAATGAATACTTAATATTTGTAGTGCATAATTTATATTTTAAAAATTTTTAAATTTTAATCATTATTAATTAAATGATTGTCTAATTATTTAGTGACGCATGTACTTGAATTGCTTAGAAATCTAAAAATTAAGAAAAAAAACATGAATAAAGTTTTGAAGTTACAATTTAATTTGTGAGGAAATGCAACTTCAAAACTTATCCCATATTGTTTATTATTCATTATTAGTTCGAACACTATATAAACAGAGGGTGTGATCATTCAATTTCACATTAAAAACATGTGCACATGGATGAGCCATTCAAAAGGTTTAACTTGAAACAAAAAGAAAAATTATGCACAATTTTAAACTACTTGCTTCCCCAACCTATTTTTCTACTTACTTAAATAGGTGTTTAATTTGACCTACCCACTTAGGTTGACCTATGTACTTACCTACCTAAGTACCTACTTATATGAATAGGTATTTAGTTTAGGAATGTAAGACTTACTTACTTACCTATTTACCTAAATAAATAGGTAGGTATTTAACCTAAGTTTATAGGCACCTATTTATGTACGTAATTAAATACCTACCAATTTAATATTAATATTTTGTATTAAATTCATTTTAATGTCACGTGGCATATTTACATTGGGCCACATGTCATAATATGAATCATCCAAGCATGTGAATTGAACGTCCTAGATTATTTCAAAATATTATTATTATTATTTTAAATAATTAAATATTGCGATACATGGCGACGCATCATTTGCCTTGAATAGTGACAAAAATAGTTGCATCTTAATTACATGTGACAATATGTATACAATGGAGTCAAAGGATGAACTTGTATTTGTTGACCTTTTCATTCATCTAATACCATTGTTGTTTGTGACTAATATCACATGTGACTTATCCAAGGCAACTAAAGGGATTTTAGTCGCAAATGTTGCTTACAACTAAAATTTAGTTGTAAAAACCAATCGAAAATATGTTTCTTCAAATGTTTATATGTATTTTAAAATTTGTTTGATGATCTTTGTCCCTTATGCAAATATGACCTACTAAAAAAAAACAATCAATCTTGTTTATTGCATAATTTATCGTACATTGATTTCATTTTTATATTTATATACTATTTATTATTATAGTACCTTGGCATCTTGACACAAATTATATTCGTAAAAACAATGTAATTTTTAAATTAAATTTTTTCAAAGAATTTTTTTTGTGAAGGAAAATACACAATCTTTTGGAACATTCAAAAATATTTTATTCTTGACATGAAATTTTCAAAACTCATTAATTATTTTTATAACATGTTTTGAAACTGCCTTTGTACTACATTAATCAAAAGTATGTAAATAATTTTGAAAATATTATTAATTTATTAAATTATGCATGTTTTCTACATCCCATGAATATGTTGGGGTTTGACGTTATATGTGTGTCATTAATTGAATCCATCAGAGGATGAATGAATTGTTGCCATAGAAGTTTTACAAGAAAGAAAAAAGAAAGCAAAGAAGGTGACAAAAATGGAAGACAAAAAAAAATTGATCTAGTTTATGGGAAATGCACCAATGTTTGCAAATTAGGTGCAAAATGAAATGGGCAAGGCTTTAATAACCATAAAAGTCAATCACAACAATTTTTAATTTTCAATTATAAAAATTTGGGTGAATCCACATTATGGTGACCCTCTTTGGGATGTCACATTGTACTACTTTCCAAGTGTGTGCATGTTTGAATGTATCCCACCTCAAACTTTTAAAAAAAATTTACAATATTTTTGTATATTATGTTAGAATACAATTTAAGCAAAACATTAGAAAAAAATTTATTTCATTTCATTTTATAAAGTGGGATATTGGAATATATTTATGGAAATGAATGTAGTGTACCTATGTATTAAAAAACACAAATATATTCCAAAAATAATTTTAATGATTTTTAATCTTTATGAAAATTGAAAGTATATTGAACCATGTCATTTCACATAATTTGACCCATGTTTGGATACCATGTGACTAATTTGAAAATTTTCATGTCAAAAAATGAGTTTTTCAGCAATGATGTAACAAATGTGTAATAAATTAAAATTTTGACAAATAATCACATTCACATGGAAGATGACAAGCATAGTTAAATGGGCCATTTTTAAATTCCATTAAAATTGATTATTTTCATGACTAATGAAAATTTAAAGTTTATGCAATCAAAACGAAACAATGGCCCTATTATACCAATGTATATTATAAATATATTCATGGATCCTTCAATATGCATAATGAAATTTATTATTATTATTAAAATAATATTACATGACATTTTTATAAAATAATAATTGTAGGTCCTAAAAACCAAAATTGATACCCAAAATTAAATGTGCCATATTTTTGGAACAATTATATTGTATGTACTATAGTATTAGACCCAAAAGAGTTCCAAAGGGGGTCACCATAGTGTGCTTTCACCCATTCCCATTTTTTATGTAGTTGAAATATATTCAAATTTTGGCCCTTGATTTCAAATTTAACATTACTCAAAGATTTAATATTTTGGTTAAATCAATTGAATGTTAATTATAAATCACATGTCTTTCGACCTACTATTATTATGTGATAATAATAGGTTGAATAGCAGATAATAGTAATGCATGATTCACATTCAAATGCATTTGTGTTTCACCATATCATTCAACAATTAGATTTTAAAGTTAATTAATGGCCTATTGAATAATACATTATTTATGTTTTGAAAGATGAATCTTAAATTATAATTAAAGTTTTCGACTTACACATCATGAATGTGAATTTTTTTAAATGTCTTAAATTTCAACATATTCTTTTCATATGAAAGGAACATGTCTTGGTGTATTTTCAACCATTAAATCACATTTTAAATCCATACACTCTTTAACAAATTTGATATAGATTAATTTTCATAATGTTCATAATTCCAATGAGTGGCAATAGTGAATTTAATGTGATGGTAGCTTTTGGTTTGTATTTGAAAAATAAATAAAAAATAAATCAAGATGAAATTTCATTATAATTTTAATTTTAAAATTAATTATCGAGTTTTTAATAATGAATTTTTAATTTAAAAATATATAAAGACTTAAAACTATTAAATTAAAAAAAATTAAAATACTTTAGTGGACACCTTTTAATCATCAATAAAAACATTGAAAATGAAACATCCATTATAACAATTTATCAAAATTGAATAAATCTACATTTTTTTATCAATGTTATGTTTATGAAATTAATTAGATTTAATAAATTCATTCTAAACACTGATTTTTAAAATACTTAATAGGAAGTGGTGTAGCCGAACGACGGGTGGCAGGACAGTGACTCCATGACTGTGCAGTTTGTGTGAACACAAAAACCTTGATCAGGGTAATCTGGCCGCCTCTATTGATGAGTGGCGGCGGATTTCTTCTTCATTAGTGTGAGAGGGAAACTAGATATGCATGGGGTGCATGGGAGAAGGTGGTCTGTCTGTGTGGGATGAGAGGACAGGAAGATGACGACGCGTTTGATGAAGAGGAGTGGCGCCACATTGATTAAGGATGGAAGGAAAGCTGTTGGTGAGAAAAGCGAGAAGGAGGAAGCTTGTGCAGGAAGCTGGATCCAAGGATGTAGAGAAGAGGATGATCAGTTGGAAGGATCGGTGGGTTTTTGGCAGAACAGTTAGGAGCTTAGGGAACTCTCGTCTGGTTGCTCTCTTTTTCCGCTGCGATTAGTGACCAGAAACATCTCTGGCTCCTTGATCTAAGAAAGCTTAGTGGGAATTTAGGATGAAGGTGATCGACATAGATATTTTGGGAGGCAGGAGAGTTGGTTCTGTACAAGACATTATGTGAAATAAGAGTTATGGAGTTTTGTCTCTGAGATCTATTTCGCTTGAGTTGTGTGTTGCATAGTTGTGAGATTGCATTGTGCTCGCTCTATCAGAGCGAAGGCAATTCAGGAGAGGTTTGGTTATTGCTGTGTCTTCTCTATTTCTCTGGATCCCTCCTTTTTGGTATCAGAGCAGGTTGCGTAGTTGTGACCAGTATAGAGCTGATAACGATCGAGGTAATATGAGACTTGAGAATAATGTCTTCGTCTAGTGGAGAAGAGATTCCTGTAGAGCTCGTAACACAGGAAAATCATGAACTGAACTTGGTTCGTAGGTTCGATTTCGGGACCATTCAGAACGGACCACAAAGGGGAGCAGTGATCTTATGATTTCTGGGTTTTGATATAGTTAGAGTTGTGGGTATAAATCCTGACCAAGCACGGGTAGGGGACATCGCTGTGGAAGTAACCCACAGTGGATTCTACACCAGTGCACGGGTCTGGGTGACAGTGACAGATGGAGCAAGGGGGTGGGCATGCACCTCGGAACTTCAGGACAGCTTCTACTTCACCTCCTACCTTGCGTAGGGTTGCTCCTGACCTTGCAAAAAGGCAATGCAGTGTCCCAAGGCTGGGGGACATATGGATTCCTAGATCGGAAGTGTCGCCGAACCATTTTGTGAGGCTGTACATACCTGGAGTGGAAGACTTGTTTTAGGAGGGAGATCGCCTGCTTCGGGTGGAGCATAGCAGATCCAGATCCCGCCTGATTAGCTGGAGGGTGTGGTTAGGACAAGAAGGACAATGGCGATTTCAACAGCAGTCGACAGATGAGCAACGTTTCTCTACCCTCCCATCAAACTTTGAACCTCTGAGACCTGTGTATGAAGGAGCTTAGTCAGAGTTCAGTGTGTAGTCCGACGTCTGTGTTTTTGTAATCCGAGTTGAACTGCAACAATAAACAGTTGTTGAGTTCATACATTTTGTCTGAAGGGCTTTGTGTCTATAAGCAGTTTTGCTATTTTTTCTGTCCTAATTACGCATCTTCAGGATGACTAGTCCACAGCATGGACGAATTGTTCTGGGGGCGCGATCATGAGGATGTTAGCGATTGGGCTGAACGGCTCAATATGGTGGCAGAGGTGCGCAACCTCAACGCGGACAAACTTTTCAAGATTGCCAAGCTCAATTTGAGAGGCAGAGCCAAGGAGTGGTTCAAGAGGCTGCAACCTGTACCAGTCGATTGGGCTGAGTTGAGGACCCTGATTGTGCAAAAATATGGCAATGTCGATACTGATGACATCCGAGTGAAATTGGATGCCATCAAGCAAGAACCCAAGGAGCGGGTGCTGAAGTATTTCGAACGCCTCGACAAGTTGTTTCAGAGAGGCAGGATACCAAACGCCGAACAACGAAGGTGGTTTTTGGGCAGGCTGAAGCCTGAAATTCGAAAATTATGCATCGTAAGAACTTTTGCTGACATTGAGGAGCTGGTGGGTGCAGCTACCGAGCTCGAGCGAGTGTTGGGTGAACTTGGGGAGACTCCATTCGAGCCCCTTAGAGAGGAGCAAGAAGAGGGAACAGCTGAGGCGTCCATGGAACATCAGGTTGTCGCTTTGAATAATACTCTGATCAATTTTTTTAAGGGAGGTGTGCCGAACTCTGTCCCATTGCCTTCTTCTACCCTGCTTAGAGAATGTCAGATCTGTAAAGGAAGGGACCATATAGCCATAGCATGTCCAAGGTTGAATGAGCCACGGCCAAAATGCGCCAAATGTGGCATGCCTCATAGGACAGAGAAGTGTGGTGTGAAATGTTTTTTCTGTTCAGGTCTTGGGCATTCAAAAGACAGGTGTTTGAAGAAATCCAAGGATGGGAGATCAAATTCTGGAGCAGCGAATTTCCTTGAAGTATTGCTGGATGACAAAGCAACAACTGTACAACAGCTCGATAAGTTCTGTGAGAACGAGAATGTGTTCTCATACACTCGCATACCCAAGCGAAGGCACCTTGTTGAATTACCACCAGCAGCTGCTGTACCATCGACCAAGGTTGCCGAAGATGGCACTGTCACAAATCGAGAGCATTCCATCAGGTCAAAGATCCTTTCTCATTTCATCAAAGGGAAGATCTCCCTGACACCAATGGAAACTGTGATGATGATACCAGGTGAGTTAGAGCAACTGGAGAATTTGGTAAAGGTTGCTAGGAGGAAGAAGGATGCAGAGATCAAAGGTGCTTAGGTATCGATGGTATCCGCAGCACCGAGTGTGAGGAGAATCTGTGTCAACAAAACACACAGGAGTAAAACTTTGCATCTGTCAATCGAGATAAACAACTACCTTATTGAGGGACTTGTGGACACCGGCGCGTCCATGTCTGTCATGGCGGCTGCAGTTGTCAGGGAATTGGGTTTGATGCATTTGGTGTTTGGGTCTGAAACATACAAGACGGCTTCAGGTACCGTAACACAGGCACTCGGCCGGATCGGAGAAGTGCCAATTAAAGTTGGAGGAGTACAATGCAATATGACCTTCATGATTGTGGACACAGACAGCTATGATGTCTTGCTTGGGTTTGATCTGCTGATCAAAATTGGCGCGATCATTGATGTTGAACAGGGGTTGATCCAGGTCAAACGAGGTCCAAGTACTGATGTAGAAGTGCTACCACTGACCATGGTGAACTTGATGCAGAGGTCGAACTCAAAAATTGATGTCTACGATGGTAATAGTGCTATGAAGCGTGTGATTGGAAAATTGAATGTTGAGGACGGATCGTCGTCTTAGTATGCGCATGGCATTGGTCAGCAAATGATTGCACATGAGTCTGAGTCGAAATCTGACTCAAATGAGGACTCCAACGAGGGATCTCGGCCGGGGATACAGGTTGAAGGTGAATCTGAATTTGGGGACACCGAGTTAGAGAACTTAGTAATGATGGAAGGACCGCAACAAATTCTGCAGCTGACACTGCAGAATCAGGCTGATGATTTTATGAAGGAGGAAATTATAGATGCTGATGATTATGCTGACTGGATTCAATGGGCTGCTGATGGGGAGCATCACAAGCAGAACCTCTCCGAAGCAGTGAGTGTAACAGGAGGATCTGTGTTGCTACAGGTTCAACGGATGGAGATTACTGCCACTAGCGGCAAAGTTAGGGAGCAAATCATTGATGATCTCAAAGGGGATACAAGGTGGAAGGACATTTGCCAGAAGCTCAGAATCGATCAGGACCTCGACGAACTAAAGAGGCCATTGCTTTGGAAGCTTTTGGAAAGGTACCAGGATGTGTTTGCCTGGAACAAAGGAGAGTTAGGGTGTTGCACAGTCGGGGAGCACTCGATTGACACGCAAGGATTTCCACCTTGTCGGGTAGCTCCTGGACGACTGTCATATTGGGAGGAGGCGGAAGTGAAGCGCCAGATAGATGTGTTGGTGGACCTAGGCAAGATGAGACCAAGTGACTCA
>Ga0116231_10000729_pt1 | contig 61351 bp, 68 predicted proteins | sample S1TSphgellanicum_2_FD_89695 | JGI IMG/M metagenome (GOLD analysis project Ga0116231, IMG submission 89695) | Host-associated microbial communities from peat moss isolated from Minnesota, USA - S1T2_Fd - Sphagnum magellanicum MG | ecosystem: Host-associated > Plants > Peat moss > Unclassified...
AAAAAACAAAAAAAATAAAAAAAAACCCAAAACAAAAAAAACAAAGGTTCAAAAAATTAAAAAAAAAAAAAAAACCAAAAAGGTGTCTAAAAATTTAAAAAAAAAAAAAAAAAAAACACAACACGCACAGATGGTCACAACACAAAAACCTGGTAATAACTCAAAATAACTCAAAATTTACAAACCTGATGATCAAAGCCGAAAATCAGTCAGACTTGAAGAAGAAAAAGAAGCTGCCAACTTCGAATTCCGAAACTTCAAATCTCTGCAAACCCACAACAACAACAAAAAAAAAAAAAGCAGCCACCTCAAGAAGAGCCTTACTTACTTCCTTAATTTCTCACGGACGAATCTGAAGAACAGAAAAACCGGATGCAGTTTCCAAATTGTAGAACCCTTTCTTTTGCAAATTGTTGCTCCTCTTTTGTTTGTTTTTTGGTGGTTTTTTGGTGGGGTTTTTTTTTTTCTTTTTTTTGGGTGGGGAATTTTTTGTAGCTCAAGGAAACTTCCTGACATCAATCCAACAACAACCCATTACTTATTAGCTACCATATTTGACAATCCCGTCCCTTCTTCTTCATCTTCTTCTTCCTCTTCTTCTTCTTCTTAAAAAGAGAAGAAGTTGATGGATGAGAACATTGCAAATGGAAAAAGAATATACTTGGAGTGCGTTATTGGGTCTTTTGTTGGCCTTGCCCTGGTGGGCAAGCATATATTGTGTTTAGATTCATTATAGAGCATATAGTAGCTTAAGGGATTTTGGCCCTTAGGTAATAAATAATAGGTCTATTTCTATATGAGGATTTTTGAAAATTGATAATTTTGGCTTGTGTTGAAACTTGAGAGATTAGTTATAGAGTTCTAATATCTTGAAGGATTTTGGTTTCTTTTCAAGGATTTTTTGAAGATTATATTTTTGCAATGGTGAAATATTTGAGTTTCCATAATTCTTCTTCATTTGCCTTAAGATACCTTTTTAATGTAAATGGCAAGGCCACAGTGTGACTGACACACCCCTTGTTTTAGGTAGCTTCCTGATGGCCATGAGGAGTGGGCCCTTAAATATGGCAAACCCTAGACTCTCTTTTTTTCTTTAAATTTTTAATTATTAAAAAATTATTTTCTTCCAATTTTATTTTTTTTAAATCACCTTCCTTCTCACCTACCCATTGCAGCCCATAGTTGGGGAAAAAGAAGGAGGGGGAAAAAAAAAGCCCAGGAGTCTGGGAACTTTAGTGTATGGTGACGCCCAAGGATGAGGGCATTATCCATATAAGGGCCCCATGGGGTATAAGGGCCCCACATGGCACAATAGTGGAGCCCTGGCCCAATTCTGGTAATGCCCTTGTCCTCAGGCAACAGACCATGGAAAGATGCTGCAGAAATTTTCTTTTTCTTTTTATGAAAAAGATCTGGAAAGAAAATAAATAAATAAATAAAAATTTAAATTTAAATTTAAAAATTGGAACAACCCTTGCAATAATAGAAGAAGCTGCTCAGAATATGGAAGATCCCACCATGGAATAGGAGACCCCATTTCAAGAATGAAATAAACCCCTCCCCTTTGGGTGTCAACTGGAGATTACAATTTAGAACATGGCATAGAGATTATTAGTCTTCGCTTCCTCGGGGCAGAATATGAGCCAGAATGTTCTCAGTGGCCAGATTACTTTTTATAATGGTCTGAGTTGGCACATGATGGTTGTAATTGCTCTGAGTTGGTGAGTTCACACAATCTTTGTAATGGTCCATAATTTGATAATAAAGGAAAATGAATTTTTCAGAAAAGGATTTTAACATGCAAAATGAAAAAAATATGATTTTTTTTTTTTAAGTAATATTTTTTTTCATGTGACCTCTGACCAATAATATTTGGAACATTTTCAAGAAAATCAAAATGTGAAAATTGCACACCTAACTCAGATGTCATGGTTGACATCAAATGTTCTAGAATGATCCGTGCCACCTCGGCTTACATACTGGAATGGGCTTGGCCTGGCCCATTGTGGCAGCCAATTTTGGACTCTTTCACCCTTTTCATACTTAAGTGCAGCTCCAGCAGTTGCAATAAAATTGGCTTGTATTGCAAATTTTGAATGAAGTCAACATCTCCAATTTTCTGAGCTCCGTGTTGTGATATGAAATAAATCTATTCTTTGTGTGATTCAATGGCTATTCACCTTGGAATGGGAGAATTGAAGAGAAACGTAGGCATAGTTAATTGCAAGTTCAATCCTAAAAAGTGTGATGATGAAAACATGCCAACCATCGATAAAACAAAGCATCCAAAATACGGGCAAGAAAAGGTACAAGATGAAAGGACCCAAGTCCAAGAATAAGCCACCAACATGGGCAGACCACAAGGGGAACATGACCAAATCAAGTATTTAAATCTCCTCAGTAGCAAGGAGCATATGAGATAAGGAGAAGCAAAAAACACTTACCCTAGAAAAACTGTCACCAAAAAAAACAAAGTTACTTATTTAGTTTAGGAACACCCTGATGTAATGAACATTACAACACTTGGATCACTGATAATCCAATGATCAATGGGAATTATCACAAGACAACTTTTTCTTACCTTGTATTCCTACAACTTTTATATCAAGAACAAAACAAAAGCTAAGGACCTCAAGGGATCAGAACTCTCATGATTTCCTCTCAAGAGCCAACTAGTCGTGTGTGATAATTCATACATGATAAAAAGATTTCGAACTTTAAATGACAATTTCATTCCCACCAAATCCTTCACCATTAGAAGTTGGATAGAAAAGCAAAAAGAAATTGGATAGAACAGTAGACTTTTATCATAACACCCATATATGTCCTTTAAATCCCATTTTTTGAAGTTCCCACAACAATGTAGGTACTCTCTTCCAAACCCAAATGATCTAATAGTTTCCCTCATGAGCCCCAAAAACACACAACATAATTGAACAAGCCAGGGTCCAACCATGCTATTAGAAGCCACATATGCCCTCTTAAATTTTTATTTTATTTTTAAAATATTCTTAGAATTTTTTTAATACATTTTTCAAAAAAACATTAAAAAAATTTTAAGTTTTTTTAATATTATTATGTTAAGGTGTATATTAAAAAAAAATCCCAAAATATGTCATTATAATTTTTTTTCAAATTGTGCTTTTAATGTCAAAATTGCTTTTAATCTATTTTTATGCGGTTTTTAACAATGAATACAATAGGTTAAAAGTCTTTATAAAAAATTTTCATTCATTAAATTGATTCCAAATTTTTATTATATGTACATAACGTATTCGTAATAACATTCTATAAAATTTTATTTTATTTATTCTTTTACTTTTACTTTTATAATCCAAAGTTCAAATAATTAAACAATGATTATGATTACTTTTGGTATATGTTAGTATGACTGCACCCACCACCTAAACCGTTCATGAAACCTTTAGACTCTATCATCATTTCCCTTGAATTATTCTCTAAATCTTAACATTAAATTTACATCTCTTAACCTAAAGCTCATAGCACAACAAAATAACTTGTTTTAAGAAGGAAAATGAAAGACCAACAGTGGGGCATTCTTCCCCAACTACACACAAAACAACACACTTTACTTTAACCACACCGAACTGCACCTCTCTCACCCCTCCAAAACAACAAGAAAAAAACTTAGATCGTTTATGTTTAACCATTGAGATTATTCATCCCACTAGAGAATGTCACTCCTTGTAGCATGAGTGCAACCATTTTTTGCCACCATAGAATCTCAAGAACCAACCATCACCAAATTCCTCAATCTACCTTCACCCATCTTCCACCAAGAACCACTAGAATGTAGGAATGAAATTGTTCCATCACAAAAATTAACTCAACAATGCCACTCCATTGAATTACAACCATCAAACACACTTCACTTACAAAAAAACAAAAACACCCAAAAATAGAAAAAGAACAAAGAAAAATGGACCTTCAACATCCACAACCATTCATGATGATCAACTGTCCCTTAACTTGGCACTTTTTGCTAATCATTTTCCTTTGACATCTATCATTAATTAGGGTTTCCTCTTTTCATCCTACAACATTCACATAGAAAATTTTTGACACCAGGTTTATGTTACAAAACCTTCATTTATATAAGTAACAACATGCTTCAAAATAAAGGTTGCATGCACCCATTGCAATGTCATTGACACCTTTAGCCTATAAAATGAATGAAAAATCAAAAGAAAAGGGCGTCCAAAGCCTTTTATGCTCCATGCCATGTTGGCAAATTGATGGAAAAAACATCAGCCTACTAATTTAAACACCCAAAGACCTTTATGGCTAAAAGGAGAAACTAATCCATTGGGTATTTGATTGTAATAAAAGTCATCTTTAACCTTAACCACAAATGTAGTGGCAACCCCACGAAATACAATTGCCCATGAAATCAAATACTATAAACCCTTTTTATAATCATGCCCTTGGTGACCATTTTTTTATAACATTAACGAATTGTGATTTAAACATGTATTATCACATTCCACATATACCTTTACAAGATTGTGACTATAAGCAAAAAAAACCTTACAAAATAGTTTTTTTATGTTAGAATAAAGGTGCCAATTGTTTAAATTTCCTACATAGGTTATTCTAAACTCTATTATGCACTATTAGACTTGAAGAAGGTTGTGATTTCTACTTATTTTAATGTTATGATTTACATTGAATTTGAGTTCCATAACTATTAGCTTGTGTATCTTGTCAATTTTTTTTTTTTAATTAAAATTTTATGTTTTCTTGGCAAGTTCACACATGTTTTGCTTGTTTACATTAAAAAAAAAAAAATTCCTTTCTTTCTAAATAGATTCATTATTGTTAATTTACACAAGTTGAACACAAAACAAGACTAACAATGCCAAAGGGAACTACAATTTACAAAGCCTTAATATTTGTGCTAGATTTCCCCCATTATAGTCACATTTACAAATAAAGTTCTCTAATATTTTATGCTACGAACAAGTGTGATAATGATTCTAAAAAATGATGTTTCTTACAAAAATAGATGGTTACCAAAAAATGTCTGACACAAACAAGAATGTGACTAAGATGGTTAACTATATGTTCAAATGGGGTTAATGACGACAATGTCAACCAACATACAAACACCATCCATTGAAATCACAATGTTGACTCGCCAACATGTAAACTAAAAAATAAATGATGAAAGAACGTGGGTCTATTAATGTACAATGTGAAATATTACATCCCTTGTAATATATGTTAAGGCATTCCACATAACATCATGGGAGGTCGTCCTCTCCTTGCCATGGGTGCAACAAAGAAGGTGGAAACCCATAAGGTTCAAAAGTTGACCACAAATGCAATGTGACAAACCAAGGGCCAAGGGATGGGAGAGGCTCAACCAAGTGTGTAATGCAATGGAAAAAGGCTCTAAAATCAAACCAAAAAGTGGGATCACGAACAAGCAAACAACCATGCACCTGCACCTAGCCCTGCACAAGATCTCAAATGCGCCCAATATGAATTAGAAATGAAATAAAAAATGATGCCAAAAAAAAATGGTCATGCAATCTCTGTGAAATATTCTCTTGAAGTTGATTTTATCTTTTCTTTGCTAATTGTTCAAAAGGGGGTATGCATACCACCACTGTTAAGGGAAAAAGTTCCTACTTTAATCTCAAATGGGTTTGAAATGATAATGAACCTAAGTTGCTCGCTCCTATCACCTCCAATAAGAATGGGCAAAAATCCAATAGGAACCTAAAGGCAATGACAAAGGCAACTAGAGCCTAACTCCATAAATAGGCCATTGGAGCAATGCCCTCTACCAAATGAGGCCTAACCTTCCATTAGAAATGGGGAGACAAACTTGTGATCAAACTAAAGGAGCCTAAAAAGACTCAAAAGAACCCAAGCCTAAAAGCCTTTCAAAAACTCCCAACAAAATCAAATCGAAAGTAATAAGCTAACTCTAAAAATCCAAAAGAGGGGGGAAACAATGAAGTAAATAGGAAGGCATTTAAATGAAACATTAAAAAAAGATCCCAAATGCTACTTATACATCCCTTAACCTCGAGAGTGCATCAACATGACAAACATCCTCATCCAAACCTCCTATGAAAAAAAGGAAAAAAAACTAGAACCAAATGAAATGCCCAAGATCCTAATGTTGTCGATAGGCCAACAAAAACCAACTAGGAGGGCAAACCTAGGAAACAACTAGAAAGGCCCAAGTTTAACACTTGCAAAGATGAATGACCAATTGCATAAAAGCCAATTAGGAACAAAATGATTAAAGGCAAGGGGAACAACATGGGTAAGGTCAAGGATATGGGTGTCATTAATCAAGGAAGGGAAAAGACAAGATGGAAAAATGTTCAAAGAATAATGCGAAGCACAAAAATGAGCATACACAAAAAGAGGCCTAGCAAAAGGGTCACCTTGACATGTGCCCATAAAGAAAAGGATGATAGAAAAATCTCCCGAAGGGGAATGATGACTTAAGAACAAAGGAAGTTGAAAAGCATATAAGGAATGAACAAAGAGGAAACTTTGAGATAATTAATCTCTTGCCACTCAAAGCTTATGGAAGATGGTCTTACATGATGTGGTGTTGAAAGCATTCATTACATCCACCTAAAGCACCACCCAATCAAAGTGAACATCCAAAGCGATTCAAATACCATTGACCATTAGCTTGCAACCACCTTTAATTACCACACCGAACTAATGTAGCAACTAATGAAAAGAAAACACATCACAAAATTGTAAACATAAAGCCTTTTTACCAATCGATAAAATGTTTCACCCATTACAATTGGTTGGATGCCACTTGAAGGTTTGGCAAAAACCAAAAGCTTAGTAACACCAAGGATATACAAGCCATGGACTATGGGATGCAATTAACGGTCACATGGGAACTCAATTGATGAAGTTGAATGAAACCACTAGCTAAATCCTTGAAGTTGAAAGAATCCTGAAAATTATGTTCGATCACCATGCCTAATGGATTGCTTACTAACAAATGGGACATGTGCAAGACAATTCACCTTTAAAAAATTCATGGAAAGTTCCACATTTATGTCCAACTGAAAGTCCATCAAGGAATCTGAACAAGGGGAATCCAAATCCAAAGGATATAAAGCTTGTACTGCGTAAATCATCTTTGATGATGTTGAAGCGAAGCAAAAAGGGCAAAAACCTTAACTAGATGCACAAACTCATCAGCACACCCAAGGACTAGGTTTCATCTTAATTGACACAAAGGGGGCACAACAAGAGCAAAAATTTGAAGAGGTAAGGTTGTTAATAAAGCCCAATCCAAAGACAACATTGCTTCAAGCACACTTGCCTAAAAAAAAAAATCATTCTTAAAGATGGTGGTAAAGGCAAATGTTGGGTGGGTATCAAACTACCATTCAAAATTGGGCTAGTTAACCAATTCTTTCGTAAAGTTCAAATCAAGTATAATCTAGGGTGTTACTTGGGTTGATATACCCAAAGCGCAAGGTATCATTTTTGAAGAAACTGGTTCACAAATAATTGGGTTTTCATTTTAAATTAAAAATTTCATAGCCAAGTAAATTATATGGATAATCTCAAGTCTGGTTCTTACAAGGGTTTGAAACATATGGAATTTAAAGTTAGGATTTTATGCTATCTAAATTTAGGTTAGGTTGTATTTTAGGGTTTAAGGAAATTGACTAACATTGGAGGTGCATTTTTCTCATGTGGGGAACAAAAGATAAAAAACTCAAAGTTTCTTTTTCATGTTTTTTCTTTGTTTGCTTATGTGCTAAAGGCTTTTTTACCTTTTCTACAACATGTGTTCCCCATTTTTTATTTTTTATTTTCTGTTGTTTTAAAAATTTTGCATGTAGTTTTTTTTCTTACTTGAAGCATTAGTTGGGTCCTTCATTATTTTTATTGCAAGAGTTTTTTGCATTTGCTAGAAGCATTAACAAATGATTTATCAACATTGGTGCTATTCATGGGCTTTCAAAGTTACTCTTGGGCTCCCAATGTTATTTGGGCATTTTCGGTGTTGTTCATGTGTGTTACCAAGTGTTTTTAATGTTGTTTGAGTGTTTTCAGCACTATTTGGGCATTTTTACTACTATTCATGTTTGCTACTAAGTGTTATTAGTGTTGTTCAATTATTGCCAAATGTTGTTCAAGTGTTACAAATGTTCATTAAATGTTGTAGTTGTTATGCATGGTGTTTTTCTCAATTACCACCATTGATTCCTTTGTTTTTTGGTGTTTTCTCCTTTTTGTGGTTGGTGCTACCCCTTACCTTGTTGTGCAAGTTGGAGATTTGTTAGAAGTTGAAGCTTTTTGGTTCTTATTGACATGTGTTCATTTTTCATCAATATTTTCATCTAAACAATCACACATTGTAATCTCATGTACAATTAGAATTTTATTTTGTGAAAGTTTAATTGTATATGCAACTATGAACACTTGTGAGCTTCATCATCAACTTTTGCATTTTAGGTATGTTTTCAACTATTTTCCCAAGTTTGCTTGCTTTATTCTTGAATTTTTGTTTTTGTTTGTTTTATGTTATTTATGGCTTCTTATGTGTTTTTTTTTTCTTTATTTGGTTTTGTATGTTTTTATATGTTTGAGGTAATGTTATTATGTTATTTTTGTTTACTTATGAAAAACCAACTTGCAAATTTCAAACTTTGCTTAGAAGTTTGAAATGAAAGTTTGAAAAAACTTTTGACCTGTACTTTTTAAATACATTTGAGGTAGTTTTACACTTGCATATCTTCATCAATAGTTTGTTTACATAATGCATCTTGTGAAAAGTGAATTATATCATCATACATCATATACTTGTAAATGTTTTCTAAATGTTTCTTTTATTAGCTTGTTTAGATTTCATGAATTATAAAAAATAAAATATAGAAACATAATTTATAAAACTAGAAAGAATGTAATTGTTTGGATTTTTCAATCTTGGTCCATTAACACTTCTTCAAAAATGGAGCTAGGTCTTGCAAATCAAGTCCATGTGATTTTTTTATGAATGAAAATGAAATAGCAATGGAAAAGAGGAATGAAAATGACAAGTTTGAAACATTGCCAAGTTCGCAACTGGAAAATGATGATTGTGTTGGAACTAGATGGAACTTTGTAGCTATTGAACAAGTAGATAGGATGAAATCTACTATAGCAAATTAGAATTATGATTAGTGACTAAAAAGATTACTATCTAATCAAAAGCTAATCATTGAGGTCTATCTAGTGGATACTAACCTTTTGTATATGTTGTTTGAATCACCATAATAATAAACGCTTACATCATTCAACCATCATGTTTATCCAATTCAATGTAGTTAATTATGAAAAATTAAAAGAGATAATTGGAGACCCATAGAATATATTCTTCAACTTGAGCATTTTTTTGTGTCAATGATGAGCCAAATGTTGATGTCAACGTGCCACAAGTTATGTATTGTATTCTTTGTTACAATAGATTAGAAGGTCATACAATATTAAAATAAAAAACAAGGTCGAGAAAAGTTTTTGTTTCAGATTTCAAAAATAAAGGGATAATTACATTGAAAAAACATGTGAATGCAAACCACGAATTGATTGCAAATTTTTTTGAAAAAGAAATGAAAAAATGAAAAGTCCAATGGAAAAACAACTTGGAATCTTCAATTTTTTGGGGGCCATATATCCTTTCAAAAAATATAATGTGCACAAATTGTTTTCATAAAGAATCTTCATTTTCTTGCTATCAAAAACCATTTGCCCGTTATTTGTCGTTTAGTAATGTAGTTATGTCTTTGTGTTGTTTTCATTTCCAAAAAAAACCTTTAATTAGGAAATGCTACCAAACTTAGTTGAGAAGACAAAAACAAATATATGTTTTATTAGTTTAACAAATTATGTTCATGTTATAATAAGTTTTAATCTTTGGATGTCTAAAAAGGCACATGACATTTGTACATTGATAGTGAATTTATTTGGAGAAAATTGGGTGCCAAATCACATTACAATTGGTTTGTTTGAAGCATTATGGCAAACATCGGCAAGAAATTTGCAACACGTTTTATAACAATGTGGATTTATTAAAAAAAAATTGCTTATGTCAAAGATGAAAGGTCAAATTTGGATATCTTGACAACTATTTTGAAATTAATTGTGAAACAAATGTGGTGGAAAGTTTTCAAGGCACATGTTTTGGACATGCCTTCTCTAAGACTTATCAATATGCAACTATTAAAAAAAGAGTGTAAGGGCTTGAGATGTGTTTCAGTCAAATCTACTAAATGGATGTGCAAAAATGTATAACATGGCTTTAAAAACCAAGGAAAAGACAACAAGAATGAATGAAAGCTTGCATTATTGCAAGTTTGAGACCCAAAAAATTGAACACACTAATCAAAACAAAGTAAGATGCAAGTTATTTTATTTTAGTTTTTTAGTGTTTCAAATGTTGTATAAGATTTTGACTTATGATTGGAGATTTTATTTGTGTAGGTTGACAAGCAAAGTGATCATTTTTCAAGAAGTTCTTCAATTTCAAAAAGCCATTGTTTTTTATTACAACAAGCAAATTGATCCTAAGGGCACTAACCATGTACCCCCTTCCTTTCACATGGCATATATCATAAATTATTCTCTAAACATTTTATCTCATTTTGTCACTATGAATGTATTAAACCAATTTTTAAATCATTGGTAATTGGATGATGCCTTGCATGTAACCATATCCATGAGCCTTAAACTAAAAGAAGAAATGAAATGTCCTCTTATTTTGAATACTTTGATTGATGATGATTCAAATTTGGATATTCAATTGTGTATTCTTGTAATGAACATAAAGAAAGAAGTTTGTGGGGTCATTGACTCTCTTTTTTTTGACAAAATATAAAATAATGATGAGAAAACTCACAATATGTTATCCTTGATGTTAAACCCTAGATTCAAAAATTTAAGAATTCTTCTTTTGTTAGTTATGAGTAAGGGGTGCTAGCCATAGCTAAAGAGTATGATAGAGGATCCTTGTTTGATATGCTTTTGAAATCATTTGCATCCATTGTTCAAAATTGAAAGTTCTTGTGGATAAAAATGATGAAAATAACAACTTAGACATCTTTGGAATGATAGCAAGCACGACTAAACTTGTTAAATTCTGTTAATCGATCAATATTTCGAAGATATCAAGTGAATGTAAAAAACATCATATGCTCTTTAGAGTGGTGAAAAAAGCACAAATATATGTTCCCAATTGTTGGTTTTTTAATTCAACAAATATTGGGGATTTTCAATTCTCAAATTGAAATTTAAAAAATCTTTTCCCTTATTGATATAAGTTTAACACTAGTATCCAATTTGAGGAGAAACCAATTACAATTTGATGACTTTGAGAAGTTGATCTTTGTGAGTAAGAATTGACCAACTCATGCAAGAGTTGATTGAAAAGCTCCTTCTAGTTTGATAGTTGAAGTTAACTTAGAGAAGGAATTAAATGAGTTTTCAAACTCATTTAAGAGAGGTAACTTGAAAGTAGACTAATCTAGTGTTTTTTTCCTTAGTATTTTTGTTCTAAACATTAGATCTTTGTCCTGGTTCTTTGCCAGTTCTTTCATGACAACTGCCAGATTTTCGAAAAGTTTTGGAGGTTGTAAAACTTTCACAAAAATCAGAACCAGAGGTTGTGTAATTCTGAAAATTTTCAGAAAACCAGCACCAGAATGTATCCACAAAATTGCAGAACTGCACAACACTGCTCTGGTCCTTCCCTTAACTCTCTTTTTAAAATCAGCAATCAAACACAAACTTCTTCTCTGCCAACTCCTGGGTTAACTATATAAGGCTCAAGATTCTGCAAAGCTCCCCTGCCTTTCCTCCCTTCCTATCACCAAAATCAGTCCTTGACAGTGCAAATGTGCCAGAATCTGAGGATACAAATTATCCATCATTACACCTGCACAGGAAGAGCTTCATTCTCTATTTGGCACCTGTTTGTTTGTCCAGGTGTCATTGTCAAGTTCCAAAGCTTGCAAAACACAGATTCTATAGGGACCGTCTTCCCTTGATCAAAAGAAAGAGAGGACTCCTCCATATTATCCACTTGAACAGTGGATTCCCACCTCATTCACTCGGTGTGGCACTCTTCGTTTTGGTAACAAATCCCTTCACATCTGAAAACTAGCTCAAAGCTGACAACATCTGCTGTCAATATGAGTTGCCCTTTTACAACTTTCTGACACAACAGACCTAATTGTAACACTGTAGAACTAGTTATTACCGAAGATGGGTCATGCTGAAATAGCAATTTTCATCTGGTGCTCTCTTGTGGAACCTTCACAAAGATACTAGGCACTAAACACAACTGAAGTTTATGTTAGATTTTTTATCCACATGTTCTTTTTTCTTGTCTGCAGGACAACATGACAACAAAACAGTTTTGCAATCTGTGCTCATTTGGAGTGTTATGGTATTGAGATTGATGGCCTCCTCTGTGGCCATGAAGGGAAGTGCTGGATAAGAAATGCTCCCAGCGACCACAAACATAAAATGCCCAGCAACTGCAGCACTGAAAGAAGGGTCTGCAATGACCCATTGATTGTCATGGTTTCTACTGTCACCTCCAGACCTTTTAATGAGAACAAAAGTCCTGCCACCAGCTGTGCAGCTCGGTTAAGCTGGTGCAGCCTGTACACCTGCCAACAAACAGAAAACTTTGTCATCTTCCACTCCCTTTTGAAATCCAACTATCAGAGATATCAAATCTTATTCACTCCCTTAACCTGTTCAAATCTGTGTACCAGCATTTCAAACACTCGTACATCAGAGAGATCAGCACTCAAAACACTGCTATTTTCTGAAGGAAAATTCAGAATAAAGCCACAAGATGCAACTAACAGCTCTCACAGCATTCCTTGTTGGGAACATATATGAACTTGATTATCTGAATATCAAAGCCTGGTTTAATTGCCTACCGAATTGGTTGATGGGTCAAACCAGTGTCAGATTTGACTCACAAGAGTTATCCTAAACCCTAAACCAGACATCTAAGTTTGCTTCCCTTAACATATTTTCATTGTACATGTCTCGACATATAATAAAAGCAACATTACAGCTAAGCTCAAAGTTCATTTTACAACTTATAGTACATAAACATAAAATTGCATGATATCAGAACTCTCAACAATTTGACAAGCTTTGTACAAATGATGTCTATAACACCTTTGGACAACCTATTTGAGGGAACTGCTCTGTGGATTGTATTCAGTACCTGAAAAGTTATTGGCACAAGAGGCCACACTGGAGACTGCTTGGACTGAACGACCTTTTCACAAACCAACTGGACAGCCAAGCCAACCAAGTATGGAAGAAGAGCTGCAGCAGCTGCAGGGCCTGTCCAAGGCCAGACTACTGCAAAGCTTACAGCCGGTAAGACCACTCCAAGGGCCACCGAAATGATCATTGACACTCGGTATCCCACTAGGTTGTTCCGCTGAGATGAGAGCTTGCCTCCATACACAGACGCCCAGGCTGGAGCCTGCTGGACTTGTATCTTATGTGCAATGAAGAGGAACAATGATATGCCAACATAGAACAAAATTTCGGTGAAGAACAGGATCACAAAATCTGCAAAAAATGGATTCAAGCGGAAAAAAACCCAACATTTCAAATTTCCAAACCAATTAATCCATTATTCCAGCATCAGTCAGTGGCACAGGAACTCGCAAATGGGTTTATGATGGGAAAGCAAGATTTACTGAATTTGCACAGACCTGTAACAAGAGAGTCTTCAAGAATGGCCTCAAATATTTTCCGAAGATACAAAGGGGGCCCCACTACAGACAGGACTAACAAAAGTGGGCCAACCACCCATAGCCGTGAACTCCAGTCTTTTCTTGTGTCATATGCTGGTGCTGCTGCTGGCAAACCCTCATCAAAGTGCAGCTCTTCTTGACCCTTGTTGTAGTAGCTGACAATCCCTACCTTGCCACCAGGCTGACCAAGTGGAGTATCCCCTGTAACCCTGGTAGTAGTACTTGTAGCCACAGACTTTTCTACCACCTCTTCTACTTCTTGCTCCTCAAGATCTGCTGCTGCTGCTGCTGATTCCACCACCGGTGTGATATTTGTTACAATTTCAGATGACTCTGCAGAGTAAAGATGGGAACCTAGTCTCGTGTAGTAGTAGTCCTTATCCTGCAGAAAAAGCCTTGAAACAGAGTGTGTTTGCAGGGAAGTTCTGTGCTTCAAACTCAAGAATGGTCTAGTAAGAGGGTTTGAACTACTGTTGGTGATCCTTTTTGAAGCAGCAATATCTCCTGCTCCTCCTCCCCTTCTTCCTGTATTCAAATTTTGTCGAGAAATTCAAGGTTCCAGACAAATCACAAAACAGATTGCAACCCAAAGGCAAAAAATGTTCAAAACCCACCAAAAAATTCCTCCTGCTCCCTCTCATGAGTCAGTTCACTCCCCCCCCCAAATGTAATGTGTCTTCCACAGAATTACAATCACCAATGTGGAGACCAAAAAAACACAAAATCCCAAAAGATGGAAAAGAAAATTCAACCCACCACTACTACACTGATGATCTCCGATTCCGTCTCCCCAAAAACTGCTCCTGTTGCTGTTGCTACTGCTGAAACTATTCAGCTGTCTCCTCCTCCTCCTCCCCCCACCACCACCGAAGTTGAGGAGGCCGCCATGCAGTCTGTTCAATTCTGTCACCGTCAGATTCGTCCCTTGGCTGGAACTCAAACATAGCCTTCCTCCGAGGCTCATACTGCCGTTGTTGTTGCAAAGAAAATCCCTCCCCTCTCTCTCTCCCTCCCTCCAACTCAATTCTTCACCGCCATTTCCTTCCTTCCTTCCTCCCTCCACTGTTGCAGCCAAAACCCTCCGCCCTCGAACAGCAGCACTGCAGGCCAAACCCTAGAAAACCCCCCTTCTGTCGTCGTTACACCTCCCAGGGTTCTCAATCCGGTTATAATCAACCCACCATGAACTTCCAAATAATTTCATTAGTGTCGAAGCTGCCAAGTATACTTTAAGCTTTGTTCCAGTTTTGGAACAGGGATTGCTACAAACGATTGAATCTTTGGTAGGGTTGTTGTTGTTGTTGTGTTTTTCTGTGTGTCTTATTAGGAGGATCGAGAGCTGATTCTTCTGCTTCTTCTTCTCCTTACATGTCTGAAGAAGCCTGCTTTTTTTCCTTTTTCGGAGCTGCATCGTGTTTTTGGCAGATGGGTTTCTTCTTCATTGAAGAACAAATTCTTGAAGTGAGAAAGTTGTAAGTTTGGAAGATGTGAGCTTTTATCCAGTTAGCTGCAGAAAGTCTCAATCACTATGAACTGTTAGTGGGTGTTGGAGACATAGTGTGGATCTCTGGATTAGGGTTTTGAAACAGGAGGAGACAGACAAGCACAGACACAGAGATACACAGAGACATAGGATCTTTGAAGAACCCAGCTGTGGTTTATTGCACAGACAGATTGAGGACTGTGGTGAAAGTTCACAGACCTGTGCAGAGGAATTTGGTAGTCAAAAATGGAGAAAGTCGGATCCAAGAAGAAGACGATGATGATGCAAAGAGTGGCCAGCTATCCAGGTTAGTCCGCACTTGCACTTGCTTTTTTTACCCAACCTCTCAGGTTTTCTTTTGCTGTTGCTTGATGGGTGTAGTAGCCCTGCAATGCTTTTGGCAATTGTTTGCACTTACTGCTAGCTTCAGTCTTCTGCCACCTTCATGTTGCCAAGTCTCCTTCCTTCCTTCCTGCCTCTCTCAACTTCAAACTCATTTCTTGCACCTACAAGGTATGTCTTTTGTCTTCCAAAAATTGTACTGCCATGCTGTGCCTGCAGTCCTGGAGGAGCAGTTTGTATACTGCAAACCCTAATACATCACTGGATTCACCTCCTCATTTCCACTTCTGACGCTTTCTGACATTTGACTTGCATCTTTTAAACCAACCTTCTGGGAAACACATGGTTATGAGATATGGTTGTTGTTGTGCTTTGTTGATCATTCAATTGCCTCTCAACTTACGCTCGTCATTTTTTCTCTGACTGCAGGCCTGAAACAAGAGAACATTTCAGTGTCAAGCAACAATAGAAATAAACCTGCTTGTTCCAATCCAAAGAAGTTCTCAGGATTGCATCACAGGGAACTTGCTAGCAGCAAGGCTGGGGGGATGTTGTCTTCTTCTTCTTCATCAAGACAATCAGCTTCAAGGATGCACAACAGCTGCAATGATGATGATGATCTTAGTGGTATGATGATCTTCAAGGAAACTGCTTCTCCAATTTTCTCTCGACAACTGACACCAAAATCCTCCAAGCTGCCTTTGAGAAAGTCAAAACCAAAAAGCAGAACAAAGAACAGGTCAGAGATTACTGCTAGCAGTACACTCTGTGATTCTATGTTTTTTTTTCATACCCTCTGTGTTTGAGCTTGCAGAACTCTCTTTTGCATAATTGTAATCTCATCGATACAAAGCCACTGACGGAAGAAGTTATTCTGTCAGAGATACAGCAGTGACAAAAGAAGTCGTGAGAAGTGAGGATGCAGCAGCTTTGCTTATTGAAGAGTTGGATACAACCAAGGAGAAAGCTGGCAAGGATTATGATACTTGGACATGGAACATGTATTACAGCAAGTCCATCCCCAGATCCTCGTTGTGCAGGTATTTTTATCACTGAATTTCTCTCCTTCTATTTCAACACATCCAGATACATGCCTAAGTATAGGGTAAGGCATGCCTGTCAGGGGATTCTGCCGTGGGACACAAGAGCGGAACCCAAGATCCACAGCATAATCACCTGACAGAGGTGCCTTACCCAGCATAACAACCAAGGACACCCTGTTTGAAAATTGCAGGTTACAAAAAAAATCCCTACTTTCAAGGATCTTCAACAGAAGAACCCCCACCCTAGGGCTCTCACACACCAGCTCTAAAAAGCCTTGTTACTGAAAGTAACCCACCCTTCAACTACACTGGGTATTTTTCTCTGAGGTTGTTATGATCCATTCGAGACATGCACGAGATGGATAGCTGGATCATCAGGCAGCAGCTAGTGTTTCCAGTGTTTTTATTTCTTTGCTGTGATTACAGTAAACACCCCCCCTGACAGTTGCATACTTAGGATAGATCCAACTATCTCTATGAATGAATTGGTGTTGAGGGTATTCAGTTTCTGTGTACTACTGTACAGATTCTATTACAGATGTGCTATCAAGGGCTGTCCAGGAAGGAAATTGGTGACATCCCCAAAAGAGCGACATCGATCTTCTTTCATGGAAGTCGTATACATCTCAAAACACACCTGTCATATCCGGCCACGAAAGCGACAAAGAGTCCACACTGAGGAGGTTCCAGAGGAGGTCTTGGACAGATTGTTGGTCACTGGATTATCAGAAAGAGTAGGAGCTGAACTCAAAGGTGATGAGGGATTAGTCTTGAGGAGTAATTATACCTTGCCAGATGCACAATTATCAGGAAGTAAGTTTGCAGACTCTGCAACTGCCGAAAGTGAATCAGAAGGATTGGTGTTGGATGAGCACTGTGGTGACAATGAAAAAATGGGTGTGGCGTGTGAGAAAGATCATGATTCTAGTATACTCAGTGAAGAAGAAGGACTGGGAGGAGGAACTCAAGACTGGGATTACTCACAAGTAGAGACAAGTACTCAGACATATCTGGGATGTGTGGAGGACTCTCAGGAGGAGTGGGCATTCTTGCCAGAGTTCAGAATAGACAAAGGTGATGACTGTACTATGCAACGGCTGGACCATTTTCCAGCCTTGACAGAAGAGGACCCTGAAAATTTATCCTCCCACACTGAGCTGTCTCATGTGCATGATGAACATGAACAGGTATTTGAGAATGTAAATGGAAATTTTCATATGAAGGAATCAGAGATGGCATCAAAGAAGAATTTGCTGGCAAATTCCATGGACATTTCTTCGAAAGGAAGAGATGCTGTGTCAGGGCGAGAGAGAGATGATGATGATGATAGTCGTGTCAACATTTTGGAGAGGATAGAGCAGCTGCTGCATCATGCACAGAGCCCAACAGAGGTTTTGGTTGCTGGCAGAGAAGCACCTCTTGGTGCAAGTGCACTAGAGTTCCTGTTTCTGGATGCAACAAGTATGTCTCGAGTTGTTGGGGTGGGTATGGACAATTCGAAGGTCTTGCTGACAAGCTCTTCAGAGGCTGAGGTCATTCTGTGCGGAGAAGAAGCATGGAAGGAACTCTGGGCTGAAGCTTTGAATGAGCAAAGCTCTTTCAAAATCATGGCAGTGAAGCTTGCCCAACAACAACAAGCAATTGACACAGTTTCCAGGGATGTTGTAATGTCAGAAAACGAAATGGCCATGAAGTTTGGTGTGGGTTTGAAAGGCATGAACAGCAGTGGGGTGGTGAGCTATGTCTCCGACACTCATCAGAAACCAGGTGATGAGAATGGTGCCCATATGGAGCCATTACTTTTGGAGATTGCGCAACACATGATGATGAAGAAGAAGATGCAAACTTCAACCACCACCATGTGCGGCAGACAGCATACAGCTTCTGGTGCAGATGGAGGGAACCATGATAGACAAGGCATCCGGGGGTGGGAGACAGGAGAGGCAGGCAACGCTTTCAATCTACCGACTTTTTTCACATTGAAGTTAGACTCAAGAGGAGGCAATGGTGGTGGAGATGAGGATTCTTTTCATGGAATAGTTCCCCAGGAATCAGCAACTCTGCATAAGAAGCCCTTGGCTTTGAGGGTGAGAGTTCAACCTGGTCGAGGCGGCACAATCATAACCAGTGCGTTTCATCCAAAACTGCCTGACTCTCTCTCCAAAGTGTCGGCTATGTTTCCAACTTTCACTTTTGATTTTAAGAAAGACGGTGCATCAAGAGCCATAGACGTTAAGATTTTGGCAGAGTGCGCTCTTGGGGATGGTGGGCCAAAGCCAAGGGAGAAGGACCGGTTTGGATGGTACCATGACAATATAACAATCTCTTTCAAATGCTTGGAGTTGGATGAAGCTGTTCTTCATCAGTATGGGATGCAAGATATGGGTGACATGGTGGGTGGTCTTTTGACAAAGAGCACATCTGACAACTCTGGGACTAGTTGGCAGTCACAATTGACTGGCCAAGCAACCATTCCTATCATAGGTGGACTTAACGTAACTGGATCCGAGACTGCAATTAGGACATCTGCAGGTACTTCAATGGATGGACTTGCAGTTGACATTTCAAACAGGCAAGTCTCAAAAGGCTTTAACTACCAAGATGCATCATCTACAGGTGAAGCTCACCTGTCATACTGTTTCTTTTTCCATCGGGAAGTCCCACCAGATGTTTGGAAAACAATACCAATACGCCGATGGTTCAACCAGACTGGGATTTGTGCAACCTTCAGACGCACAATTTTTGGGTCATGGGAACCTCGAAGCAATGCAGAGAATACACCCTACTTATTTAAGATGGAGAGGGAGCTGTGTGAGAAATTCAAAAACCCGAATTGCCTTGCTGGTGTGGTGGGGGTTTCCGAGAATTCAGAGCGCAAGTATATGCAGGAATATATGGTGCCGTTGTATGTGAATCATGCCATGACACATCTTGACAAAGTTGGGTCTCGTGACCAAGTCCTCAATGAGAAGGTGAAAGAAATCCCCAAGGTCATGCTATTAGGTCAAAGAGTTTTGTAGCATTTTACATAAAACAATTAGTTATTTACTAATTACTATCTAGTGCGGTGCGGATGTAAAATGCAGTATATTAACAATTTAGGTTTAGCTCAACTTATGACTCCCCCAATATACAGTATTGATGAGCGCTATTTTGCCTCTCAGAACACAAAAGAGTTCTCGTGCAGCAAAAAAAAAAGCGTTATTTCCACATTACTTGTAGGCATAAGGTCCCCTCGCACACTTTGAGGAGTTGGTATAAAAACCCTCCCCTCCTACGGGCTTGTGATCTACTATGGAATGTTTAGGTTCATGATAGTGTTTGCCTTGTTGTGCTTCACAATGGTGGTAAAGCCCATGGGTAAGGAACACCGAGCGTCTTTCCCAAGGGCAGGGAACATTCGGGTGTTGTGTGGTTATTTCTGAAACATCAAAGAACCCGAGGTTTTCATGAAGGAACCAACAAAGAACTGACAGTTTTAAAAAGGGCTGTTTGGTTTGGTATTTTTTTCAAAAGGTTTGAGAACCAAGGTTCTATCACATGTCTTTATTTGCACTCTAAAGCAGACAAAAAATGGCATAGCTAATAGTGGTGTATTCAACAATGCACATAGCAAGCCACTTTTGTGGCACCAACACTGATACTGTTTTTCTTTTTTTTGGGTGAAATTTTGCAAAATGTTGAAGTATTCTTCTGCCAAAAAGTCCCTTTTTAAAAAAAAAGAAATTGCCAAATTTTTGAGAAAATGGTATTCTTGGAGAAACTTTCACCACATTTTGAAGTATAGGGTTCCTATTAATTAATTAGATGAGGTGCCTACCAAGTTTTTCTTTTTCCTTTTTTTTCTGCAATGAGCCAATTTGATTGGCCCATCACTCAAAAAAAATTGGAATCATGGAGGCTCCCCAAAAATAGAAGGTTCTACTTTGAAGTACAGAGTTCCTTCCCTTTGGCCCAGCTATCTATCTATGAACAAAGGTAGTTTGTTTTGTTTTGTAGTTATGAGATCCACCAATCCGGGATTGTTTCAGATTTGTGTTCTTGGTGTCTTTGGAACCCTCTCAACGAGGATGGGTGCATGGGCTTGGTTCCATGACATTTGGACTTGTGGTGCAAAAATTCTTGAATATTGAATGATTTTTTCACTGAAAATTAAATCGTAGCTGAAAACCTTGGATGAATTTAAATGTGCCTTTGGTGTTGTTGGAAAGATTTGGTGAGCAGGATTTAGTGGAATTTAGTTGGTAAGATTTGGATTCATAATGTGGGAGATATTTTTAAGTGATTTCTGCAGCTGAAAATTCAAATAAATTTCAAAAATTCAGATTCTGGAAGGAAAAATCAGTTGAGAATGTGGTAAACACTTGAAGACTTACATTCAATTCAAGCGTGATTTCCTTTCATATTTGGTTGTTCAAAAATTCAGTACATATATTGCAAAACAATGTTCGCATGTTGTGTTTCCCTATTTTATCATGGGTTCACACTTGGGTGAACAGCACAGGCCACACTACTATAGGTGAAATGAAAACAACATTTGGCAAAGCATATGGGATAAAAGTGAGGTGCTATGGAGAACACGTCGGGGAACACATTGGGAACTTGAGAGCATGTTGAGAAGCTAATGGGAACCCATTGAGAACTAAAAGGGAACATATGGGAGTCGTGGTATGCGGAAACAATGAAGCATCAAAGCATGGATTCAACAAGCTAGATTATCCTCCCCATCTGGTACTACTACAAGAGCATCATCTAAACAAGGATGAGTGTTTGAAATTTGGGAAGGTAGTGGAATTCAAGAACATAGCAATTATGTGGAATCCTGCAATACAATTGGGGAGGTCTTTGAGATGGAGCCCAGGGAAAACCATTTTAGTATCACCTAAGTTGACTCTTGCTATACTTGATCATGGGATCATTATGCAAGGTTGAACCCAATTTTTGTTGCTCAAAATTTTAGATGGGGATGTTTTAAGAATTGTGAATGTGTACGTGGCTCAAACATCATGTGAAAAAACGTGCATGTAGAAGGCAATATTCAATGCAAACTTGGTTGCTAAACGCATTGGGTATTGGTGGTGATTTCAACATGTTAAAAGATGTGCATCAAACGAACTCAGTTGGTAATAAGTTTATGAGGCAACAAGAGGTGGCCATATGGCATCACATGACCATTAGTTGGGTCTACAAGATGCTTGGTTATTTGATAGCTTCAAGATGTCTAAAAAATCTTTCACATATGATAATGGTTGGGAGGGAACAAATGCGGCACTAACAAGACTCAACAAATTTTACACATACAAGTTATGTACACTAGGTGGGAGGATTGGAGTTTAGTTTCATTAAACAAGATCTCTGATCATTCTCTATGAACATTGTGGATCAAACCTACATAGGATAGAATGGATTTGGGACCACAAATGTTTGATCTAACATTTCTTGAAGATGAGTACATGAAAACCAAGCTAATGGCAACCTAGAAAGGCAATGGAGAAAAACCAGCTCCTACTACAGATTGGGCATGGTGGTTCGAGAGATCTATTGGGAGAGTTATGTGTTATGGCTTTGAGTTGTCTAAACAAAGATGCAAGAAAAGAGGCCAATTAATAAAGATTCATTCAAAGAAGGTCTCTCTAGCAAAAATTCAATTGCAGAATAATTCAACAAATATAGAAATGAGAGCTATTCTCTTAGCCTCTCAAGCTCGACTAATAGAGGTTTTTCAAAATGATTTGCATCAAAGCATGCATAACATGGCAGTTCATTGGTACTAGTATGGAGATACATGTTCTAAGGTTTTTTTCAATTTTCACAAGGGATGTCATAGGCATGTGCTCATCAATGAGCTTGTAGCAGATGGGAATGTCTTAACTGTACAAAACGAGTTAGATTTGTACATACGGGGATTTTATGAACACTTATACTTAGCGAAATTGGAGAATGAGGAAGTGCGTGCTACTTGAGCAAAAAGCTTTGCTTTTGTTCCCAATATGGTTACAAAAGCAACGAATCAAAAGTTAATAAAAGATATCACAATTTAAAAACTAAAAAAGGTTGTAATTACACTACCACGAGGCAAGGCACCAAGGCACAATGGATTCCCAACTGAATTCTTTTAAAATACATTTGAAGAGATAAGAGGAGACTTACTTGAGGCTTTTAAAGCAATGTTAAACCTTGGACAACTTTTAGATTTTCTCAATAGAGGTTTGATTGTGTTAATCCTTAAATCTAGGGATCATTTTCAGATTGGAAACTGGTGTCCAATTACGCTTTTATTTACAAATACTTGTTAAGTTACTATCGATATACATCTAGATTTATTTACCAAACATTATTCAACTAAAGCAAACAAGGTTTGTAGCAAGGAGACACATCCTTGATAATGTTTTTTTTAGCTTGAGAATCAATGGAATGGGTTGAAAAGAATGATAAGAAGTTAGTCCTATTGCTATTAGATTTTTAAAAAATGTTTGATCACATTAATTAGGACTTCCTTTTCTTTGTTTTTCAGACGTTGGGATTTTTGCAAACAATGGATTCAATGGGTTTCGGCTCTATACAAAGTTACAACGTCTACTATCAAAAGTCACTAGGGAGGTGGGAGATTCATTTAGTTTATTTAGGTTGATGCGACTAAGGTGTCCACTTTCACCATACATATTTAAATTAGCTACAAATGTATTTGGGTATTTGTTATGCAATCCAATTTGAAGTGTGTGTGGTTTAATACTACCAACCAATGATAAGCTTACGGATCAATCCTTTGCTGATGACACAACCTTGTATCTATAAAAAACCATTGACAACCTAAAAAGGACAAATCAAGTCGTATCCCTCTTATGTATAACTATAGGTGCAAAAATGAATTGGAGGAAGTCGTTGGTAATTTGGGCTTCAAAACAATAAAGGGACCACGATTGGGGAAGAAATGCAAGATTAATGTGGGTATCAAAAGGACAAGGTATTAAATACCTTGGTCTACAAATCGATTACCATCTACCCATTAAGGCCAATTTTGATCAAATAATGTTATTTTAAAAATCAAAGTTGATAAATTGGGGGAATAAAAAGGTTTCTCTAGCTAGTATAGTCTTAGCGGCTAATCAAATCATTTTAGTTTCTATTTGGTATATTGTTGCATGTTGGAATCCTTACATGTGAATGTGCGATCAAATGAGGGGCTTAGTAAAAAACTATATTTGGGGTGGGAAATTAGAAAGGACACGCATGAAGGTCAAATGGGACATGATTACACCTCTAGTTTGCAAGGGAGCAATGGAGATCATTGATCCATAAACACAAGCTAAAACCTTATTGGCAAAATTGATACTCAAAGGTCTATCACCGGGGAGAGAACCTTGGAAGGATTTACTACAAAGGAAAGCAATGTTGACACAACCCCAAGGGAAGACTTGTTTCACCATGCCTCCAAACATAAGTTGGCTTTTTACTCTTCACAAATTTTGTAAAACAAAATTCTCTTTTTAGAATTTTTTGTTGAAGGTGTGGAGGAATGTAAGAGGCAACTTGATTAATATTGAGCCCACTATTATGGATGAAATATTCAAACAACCCTTTTTTGGCAATCCGCACATTCCTCACCCAATTCCTGAAAAGCTTAATACTAATGTTCATATGGGGAGAACAATGGCTCTAGCAAGATGCACATGCATCAAAGATTTGTGGAATTCAATTACTCATTACTGGAAGGATTTAAAAGATCTCAACATAAGGCACACAATGGCCTCTATTGTAACTCACAATAACCTAATGATGAATGTCCTTTGGGTCCCAGGTGTAGTTCCCTCAAAGATTGTTTCGACTAATTAAGTTGGATTATGTCAAAGAAATACATTGGAATGGATTAACCTAGTATTTGAGGTCATTGGAACATTAATCTTGACTTACAAGTTCAAGATTTGTTTGAACTCCAACAAGTTGGAGTTCATAGAATCACATAGAATCACAATTAATTCAGCTAATTACTATTAAAATTCTAAAGGTGATAATATTATTATGCAAAGGCCACAAGGGGTATTTTGAGTTAACTCTCTTAAAAGACCTTGGGGACTTTAGCATCTTTGAAGCTACAGTAGAGTTTCCTGGATCAATGGTTCACTCAAGAAAAAAGACAACTATAGTAGTTAATGTGGAAAAAAATCAAACCTAATAATTTTTCAACTTGGATTTGTGGTAGACCTTCCATGGGATCCTAGCGAATGGTCATGGAAAGCAGTTGATGGTCTAAGTATAACTCTATTCTTTAGTTATTCAACAAAAAGAAACTACAAAAGGAACAAAACCCATTATAGGGAAACTCAATCCTTTGTGTCTAGGTTATAGGAGCTTGAACTTGACGATAAACAATGTAGCACATTAATATGGTGATTCGAACATCATTTTAAATCGAGGAAGGTGGTGATGTTAACATGGTTGGTGCTCAACAAAGGCTCACCCACTAGTTTTTAACTTGCCCAAATGGGGCTAAATATAACATGCAAATCATGCAATGAATGAATTAAAGAGACTACTATCTATCAAAGACATGAAAAAACACAAAAACAAAGGCTAAAGGAAAGGTTTAAATCTAATTTTCAAACAAGGAACAAAACAAAATTACGTGATTAAAAGACAAAAACATGAGACTTAAAAACAAGAATACAATATGTGCAAGACAAAAATGGAAATGAATGTTTATTATGCTAACATATGCAAACATGAACATGAAAAGAACATGACAAGGCTATGGTGCAAGATTGTGCCTAAAATTAATGTTGAATAGACTAAAAGAAATGAGGAGTCATACTTTTATTTATACCCCTTTGGGGACTTAGTTCAAGGAAGCTTAAAAGAAGGCTTTTATGTGTGCATCAAGTAAAGAAGCTTTTTGAGAAGCTTCCTAATTAAAAATCAACTATGAATTAATTGAAACTTAACTAAAAGTTAACTAGAGTTAATTAAGACTTAACTAAAAATTAACTAGAGTTAACTAGGACTTAATTAAAAGTTAACTAAGATTTAACTAAAAGTTAATGAAGATTTAATTGGAATTTAACTAAAAATTAACTAGGAATTAACTAAGACTTAATTGGAAGTTAATTAGAATTTAACTTGGACTTAACTAAGAGTTAGTTGAGAATTAACTACAAATTAACTAAGATTTAACTAGGAGTTAAAGATGAACATTATGGATGAATTCCATCAATTGGAAAATGACTTTTAATTTTCGCATTCATCACACTATCCACAATCCAAAAGATTGTTCTAAAACATGTTGTGCATGGAAAGCTTTTGAAAGAATTTGGGAATTGCGGGGAGATTGAAAGCTAACAAACTCAATTCCTTGGGAATAGTTCATTTTGGGGGACTTCGCCTATGAAAAAGGAGGCACAGTTGCACATAATAGCATAGACCATTTTGGTGGTTGTTCATTTTCTACTCAATCAATTGACATAATACATGCAATGATTATGTTATTTATTTGGTCTAAAAAATGTAGATCACATTTCAATGGGCACCATTCAATGAGGAATTTGTTCAAAAATGCATGGACAACTACAATTGAAGTAGGGATTGGCCACATGGGCCGCAATTAGGAAGCACAAGTCAACTCAAAATCCAAAATAGGCTTAAATGGAGGCAAAGTTTAAAGGGGAATGGTGTAAAAACAATGTGTTTGCAAATGTTGATGTTATTATACAATGGCACTTCATAGCTCACTCAATTTTCTTTGATCCTACCATTACATGATTTTCTTAACGAATTTATTCATGAACTTGCCTTATCACTATTTCTTAGTTATCATTGATGTCACAATTAGGACCTTTAGTTTTCTCATTAGTTTTATTTTCAAAAATACTATCATTTTGGTCCATTGGGAGTTGTTCCAACCATCTTTCTTTGTTCTTATTAACATGTGTGGTCTTTCCTTTACTAGCTTTTACGTTTACTTTGGCTATTTTTTCTAGATTTCTTTAGTGACTATTGTTTTTGACCACTTTGATAACATGGTTCTTGTGACTTTTCTAGTTTCACTTTTAGTAATTTTGATTTTAGTCCTTTTTTGATCCTGCCTTGCCCGATGATGCAATGGCCCATTGCCAAGCTACCACCTGATAATGGTTCTCTAATGTATTTTTTGATTGTTATGTGATGGGTTTTTCGCCCCTTCCCCTTTGGGGTTTTCCTTTGCCAATTAAAAAAATTTCCAATGGATTGGTTCTACTTAAATTTCTAATTTTTTAAATATTAAAAGTGGGACTTGATTTTGGTTTTGATTTTTTAATTTAAGAAATGGTTTTTAGTTTTGATTTTTATTTTATTTTTCAAATTAGGTTGGTTTGATCAAGGGGTTAGTTCCCACCTAGTTTTAAAACCAAAGCCCCTCTTTAGCCAATTTTAGTTAGATTCCTTGGTACCAAATTGAAACTGCCTTCAAATAACTTGTTAACTTGAGTACCTGGCCAACATTGCAATTTTCCTAATAAATGAAAAATTGACAAGGATATGACCTTAAACCATAAACCCCATTTCATCCTTACTAATAGTATAATTTATAAAGTTTTTAATTATTTATTCCCATTTTTGTCCCATCATACCCAATAAGAGGGATCTTACACATATCATACCTACTAATAAGCATAAGATCCATCCCACTCTTAAGGTGTAAGCATAAATAACCTCCATTTGTAGCAAAAAAAAAGGGTTATGTACACTTCTACGAATTTTCATAAATAATGATCTAACTCACAAAAACCACACTTGAATGAGTAAAAATCTTTGCAGTATTGATTGATCACATAACAACATCAACAATACAAATTTTTGTACACTACTTCAATGTTTGTTTCCCAACATCAACAACTATTGTCAATGCAACTACTTAAATTTGATCAATAGGTCTATAGTATAAGAAGGTGAAATAAGATTGTACATTTGGTCAACTAGTTCTCTTTGGACAACCTTTCTTTGGGCTATCATTGTCTCACTTGACATCAATTATTTTTATCTTCTCTTGTAACCCAACATTAACCCCACATATGCACTGAGTTTTTTTTGACAAAAATAGTTCAAGCATTGACACCACTAGCAAATTTCCCTCTTTTTTCCTTAATCCTCAAAATGGTGCAACACAATCCTCCCAAAGTTCCCAACAAATGAGTTTTTTTCCTAAATGCATGTTCCCTAGGTTTCCACCTCACACTCCCAACATCCCACAAATTACAAAGTTAATATACATTATTCAAAGAACCCATTAATCCTTTTGTGGTCTTCATCATTTCCACTATATCTACATATTTTATTCATGTTCTTGTTCTAAACTTATTTGACCTGCGAATTCCAGTATGTAATGAAAAGGAATTGAAATTGGAGAAACTTAAATTCTGACTATGGACATTCCTCTTAAACAATCACAACAAAAGAAAATCAACACCCAAATTAATGCATTCACATCCCAACAATCTTTAAATACAAAGAAAAGGTGTTTAGTTTTTCACATGTCCAGTCTTTTATCTTTTCCATTGTGCACCCATTTTCCAAAAACATCCACCAAATTTTCATGGTGAACTCACCATCACCAAAGATCATAAGAACTCCAAAACAAAAGCATGGTTCATCATTAGTCCATTGTCTTGCCATTACTCACACAAAGGCAATGCCACATGTTTCCCATCAATATTAATTTACAACAAACAAACAATCCCCCCTCCCCCCTAACACACACTCACACACACACAAAAGAAAATTGCACCAATTGCCCACTTTCTTGTCACTTTTCTGCCTTTCGTTATTATTTCCGCCTTTCATCCATTAGATGTTCATCTTGCTAAAAAATCTCATATGACTCCATTTCATCTTACACCTCTTCTTTTTTCATAGAAACATTCATGGATGTCAAGGTGCCCTCCAAAATGCATAGAAATTTTTCTTTTGATCACATTTATCAAACTTTTGGTTTCATTGTAGAATGAAGGGAAGTCATGATGAGTTTGTTTGATGGATGAAAACCTAATGAAGAAGAATAATGTGCCAAATATGAAAAAGACAAAAGAAGGGACGGTTGATGGAAACCTCTTATGCTTCTTAAAAGTTGTGACTAATGTTGTTTGTCTATTGGAGTGATATGGTGGATTAGGAAACGATGGTGCTAAGTTGGGAGGTTTTAATGTATGATGGCCACTGGATGGTGGGTTGTTCTTTTGTGTTAATGGAGTTTTTGCAACAATGGAAGCTTGGCGGGAATAATGGAATTCAATGAAAGGGAAATGATGGAGGGGATAAAAAGGGGCACTTCTCAAAAGCTAAACATCTAGTTTTTCAGTACTTTTTCTTATGCATGTTCAGTTGTTTTGAACATTATGCATTTGGTTGTTAGTGTTGTTTAGGTTATCGAAAAGACTTTGGTATTATTTTGCTACAAACTAGAGTTGAAATCTAGGTACATGTAATAGAACGATATGAAAATGCATGTGTGTTTGGTGTATATGATGAAAAACTATAGGGGATTTAATGGTTGGTTTGTAGCAATTAACATCAAGGCCATGTGCTAGTGGAAAGTGCATAATGAAAATCTAGTGAAGTTTGAGAGACCGAAATTGTTTAGTGTTGGGAACTTCGCGGAATTTGGGATTGGGTATTGCAAGAAGTTTGGGAGACAAAAGATACACATATCCAAAAAAAAAAAAAAGTGAATTTGCCTAAAGATTATTTGTTGAGAATTTGTCGTTGAATTAGAAGGATCCTTGATGTGAGAAAGAGACCATGATAGCCACAAGGGTGATGTTCAGAGGAATCTTATACACTAGATCATATGAAATTCATATTGTTGTTGTGAATCCTTTTAGATTAGTATGTTTATTGGACTTGTGTGCAATTGTTGTGGAAACATTGAGTTAAGCATTTCTACATTTTGCCATTTGTTCTATGTCCACTCTCACCATGGTCGTGTATGGTTATGTATTCAATGTTATGAATAGATTGACATTTGTAGAATAATGGGATTTGTAGCAATTATACAGCCCTGCTTTTTTTTACAACATATCAACATGATGCCAAATCTGGACCTACATTCTTGGGAATGAGATGGAAATGAAATTTTTCTCCTTGCTCAAGCAGGGGGCAAATTCCATTAAACAAAGCACCTAGCAAGGGGGAAATGAAGTTTTTGCACCCAACAAAAATGCTGATGATGGGCATGTTTTTCCATTTTAATTTTGTGATGTAGCCAAAATGGCAATCATTCACAAGGGGAATTAGCCACATTAGGATATAGGTCAGAAAGGAAATTGAAGAATCATGCTCAGTGTATTTTAGTAACCTGTTGGATTCTCTTTATACAACCCCCCCCAAAACATGAGTTTGTAGGATGAAATGAGGTGGAACAAAATCTTGGATGAAAAGAAAAAATAATGGATGAAAAGGGATCAGTGTAGCCAAAATGCAGAAGGCGACAGAAGAAAGGGTAGTTAATGGATGTTTCTATTTTTGTTGTTGTTATGAGTGCGTGTTTGTTTGATTCAGGTAATGGTGTCAAAGGAGTTTGTGGTGTGCTTTGTGTGAATAATATTCAAAGATAGTGGGGAAGTCAGACTCTTAACTTTTTGTGTGAATGATGGTCTTTTGGCTATGGCAGGATTGGTGGAAGGATTGATGTTGGAATCCAAGGAGGGGAGCACACAGAGGGTAGGATAAAAGACAAAAGTGTTGTAAGAACTAAATGCCTTTTTTTTTTTTCTTCCTTGGTCCTTTGATATAGTGTTTTTGGGTCTTGAAGACGTTGAAGACCTGTGTTTATTAAATCTTTGATTAAGTTAATGGTTAATGGGAAGAATGCCCGCAACACTTGTTCTAGTAAATTTTGACTCCAAGTATTCTTTCTCTGTGTATTACAATTAAAGTTTAGATGACAGAAAACTAATGTGCATGAATAAATACAGTACGTAGAAATGTTGGAAGTGATAAAGCTCCATAGTGGACAATGATAGCTGGTTAGAGAGAAAATTCCTGAGAATGTCAATTGGGAAATTGAGACTCATTTGTTTTGGGAACTCCAAAGATATGGTATCTGCAGTTCATCAAAGCAAGAAATTGTGAAATCTATGTTGATATGAGATTCTGTCTTAATCTTTTTCAAAGGTCGGGATGATATTTATGGGAAAGATTCTGTGGGGTTACTATGTTAATACTGAATCTTTGTAAGACCATGATGAGCTACAGAAAGGGTCTCGAAAGATCTGATCTAAACATCTCTACAACTTCCCAAACTTAGGAGTAGGTGTTGATAAGAAATTTGGGTTCATAATCTGGGTTAATATTGGCGCACTTTCTTTATAGAAAGTAAGGCTCAACAAAGATTTAGTGGTAAGAATAATTGTCAAATTCTAAAAGGCATAATTGTGGTGAATCAGTTAGTGATATGTTGTAGAGAATACCAACTACATGTATGGAGTTTTAGAGGTTTTATGTTGCCTCCTTTTTCATTACAAGTTCTTAGAATTTTGGAGTTTTTTCAAACACCCAGAAAATGTTGTTCACTGAAACATTTGTTAATGAACAATGGAAACCGGTGGTTATTAACCAAATCAAGGATTCAGCTAGCAACTTGCTAATTATTAATCCCCTAAACATCTAATCCAGTGGTACCCAAGATGATAACCTTGCTTATTGGATGATGAACAAACCAGAGTTGAATGGTTCTTTACTTTGAAGCAAAAACCTTTAGTTTTGGTTCTCAAAAAATAAATTGGAATGGTTTTGATTGTGGTTTCGGTTCCCCCATAAATGGAACCACAAATCTGGTGTAATGAAAAGAATGGGAAAATAATCATTACCCAAATGCAATAAAATATTGTTATAATTTGGTCATCTAAAATTAGAGAAATAATGATCACTTCGATATCATGAAAGTGACAATAAATTAATGACTAAATACTTGCAACCTATCTAATTAAATCTATTATCACGAGGGCACACTCCGATTGTTCTCTCAATGGGCCCCTTGTTGTTTGTTTTTTTAAAAATTTGACAATTCTTTGTAGTCACTAAACCTTTCCCTAGAGTTTAATGAAATTGTTTCTCTCATAGGCATGATGAAACACATCCCCATGCACATAATAGCTCAAGTTTTTGAACAAAGGAAAGAAAGAAAGAAAAACAATTCTGACACAATTCTAATGACAATTGCTCCCACAACGGCATGATGAAATATTTTTCTCCATATACATAACAGTTCTAAAAGTCTGACAAAGGAAAAAAAAAAAACAAAGCTTTAGATAGACCATCAAACAACATTTCCTATATAGCACACAAAACCCATCTCAAGAACCAAATTTCCCTTTGAAATTCTCAGTATAATGAATACTATTTCTCATAACAATAGAACCAACCCTTCTCCCACGGGATTCCAAAGCTGCTTGCAACACAAATTGTTGCTCTAAACGCTTCTAAGAAAATTCTTAGGGTGCTTCATCATTTTCCTTGATATCATCACTACACACACACTCTTTGTTATATTTTATCTCCTTTTTTCTGAAGCTTATGGTGCAGCAACAAAAAAAAAAAACATAACTCCATAATCAAACCGAGTAATAAGCTATAATACGGCATTCTTCCCATCGCATTATTCTAATGCCCCTAAAAACTTCACCCATGATCTACATGACCAAGACCGAACCCAAAAAAACCATCAACCCAGAAGCAAAACAAAGGCATCACAAACATGCTGGCCCTGCCAATAGATAAGATGACATACATCTACATACTGTGCCCAATAAAAACTTATCTCTCTAATGCCCCATTCACATCCCTAGTGCCATACATACATACATACATGGTGAAACTCTTCACTCCATAATTCACATCCTCCAAACAAATAGCATAACAACATTCACACCAACACAAATCCTTCAATACAAATCCTTCAACATCAAGAACTACCAGACACAAATTAACATTGGGTGCCATCGAAACACAAAGTAACCATAATAATGTCGCCCTTCATAACTTGCAAGAAACAAACCAGAGAAAGCAAAGCTAGGGTTTAGGGTTTAGGGTTTTTCATCATGAAACCCTAAATCCATGTCACATGGGTTCCAAGTCCAGTTCTTTTTTTCTTTTTTTTTTAATCGACTCTCATTATTACAATTTTGAAAATTAGACCCCATTCTGAGTAACCCGGACTAGAACCAGCAGTTAACTGCTTGTTAACCTCTGGTTAACCCCTGGTTGTCCTAGTCTTCTTTTTTCAAAATTTTCAGTTCTGGTGGTCCCACAAATAAATAGAACCGGGGGGGGGACTTGATCCATTCAGATCCGGTTCTTAAAAGGTTCCAGTTTCGATTCCAGAACCCCGTGTGTGACCTAGATCCACCCCATCCGGTGCTTAAAAGGTTCCGGTTCCAGAACCCCCAGTGCAACCTGTATCCACATATCCGGTTCTTAAAAGGTTCCAGAACCCCGGTGCCACCTAGATCCACCACATCCGGTTCTTAAACGGTGCCATTTCCGATTCCAGAACCCCGTGTATGACCTAGATCCACCCCATCCGGTTCTTACAAAGGTTCCAGTCCCGGTTCCAGAACCCCCGGTGCCGCCTAGATCCATACCGATCCGGTTCGTAAACGGTTCCAATCCCGATTCCAGAACCCCCCGGTGCCGCCTAGATCCATGCCCATCCGGTTCAGAACCCCGATTCAGGTGGTTGGGTATGGAACCGGAGGTTCTTACAGCCGAGCCAACACCAGGTACCCGCCCAACAACGCGGCCAAATATATATAGAAGGCAAACACATGGATAGATAGAGACCCGGGCCTCCCTCCCCATTGGCTGCTTGCTGGATAGCAACTGTCTGTTTGGCTTGCGACGGATCGCGCTCGCGTCTCTTCTGCCTAATCGCCGTCTTCTTGCTTTGCTTTGCTTGCTTGCTTGCTTGCGCGCGTTCTGCAAATCCCAGTTATCATGTGCTAGCCAAGTTGTAGATCCCATGTACAAGAAGAAGAAGCATCGGTAATTTTTCATGCCCAAGAAGAAGAACAAGAAAAGAAGAATCGCTTAAGAGTTTCTGCTGCTGCTTCTGTTTCTCATTTAGAATTCACTCAGGAGGAGGAGGTCGAGAGCTAGCAACAAACAAAGATTGTCTCTCGGAACCCATCATGCAGCTGAAATCCGTTTGAAATCCGTTGATGCAGGCAGGGGATTAATTTGTTTGCGGAATTTGGGTTTTGGGTAGTGGTTTGGAAGCTGGGAAACTCAGTCTGTTGTTTTTGGAGAAGAAGAGGAAGAGATTTGCAATGATGGGTCATGTGATTCCTTCTTGCTGCTCCAGCTTTGAGCTTCAATTCTCCCGGGTTGAAGACAAAAAGGCGGCGTCGGGTTTGGCAATGGGTCTGTTTGTGAGGAGGAGAAGAAGCTGCGTGCTGCAGATGCAGGGGATGTGGGTCCAAGAGCGGAAGCTGGAGCAACGGAGATTCTTGTGTCATGTGCGAGCGTTGAAGGATCAACAGCAGCTTGAAGGGAGTGAAGCTGTGCAGGAAGGGAAGAAGAAGAGTGGGAAGAGTTCTAAGCTGCTGGGTAGTAGTCAGGCGGAAGATGGGAGTCGTAGCAACAACAAGCATGGACTAAGCAGAAGAGCTTTGGTGGCGCTCATCGCCCTTTCTGCACAAGGATTCGCTGTGTCTCCTTCCACTCGGCTGGTTTCTGCCAAGCTCATCAATGGTGGGTGTCGTCACAGTTCTCCCTTTGTTTTTTCTTCCCCTTGGCAAGAGCAAAAACCCACACTGGAATTTTGTGGCAATTTTTGCTTTGGGTGGTTTTCGTAGAAGGTGCTCCTTCTCCTCCTCTGCAGCCTAAGTCTTGCCTCATTCTATACATTACAGATACTGCAAATCTTTCCCACAAAATCTCGTGAGAAGCTGAGTCTTAGCTGCTGTTGTTGTTTGAAGAAGCTGGTGCATCCCAGGAACCTGCAGTGAAGCAAAAACTTGGAAGCTTAATGCAGGTGGCAGCAGAGGGAGATCAAGCAGAGGTGAGAACCCTAAACCCAAATCATCTTTCTTGAGCTTTGTCTTAGCTGAGAATCCATTTATGCACAGCAGCAGCTGCTGTTGCTGCTTTATAAAACCTTGTGTGCATCTGCTGCATGTGCAAATTCTCTCTGTGCATCATCATGCTCCTCAGGACTGTGGTTTTTTGGGAAGGAGTCTTTTGCTCTTTCATTCCTGCAGGTTATCAGAGTGAGCAGTTGTGTGGGACAATTTCAGGTGGATGTTGGAGCTGGAGGTATACTGAACCCTGTTGGAGTTGTGGGTGGCGGTGTGCTCGGGATATTGTACTGGCTCGAGCGCCAAGCTAAGGCATCATCCACTTCTGCTTTGAAAGAAGTACATAGCTCCTCTTGCACTTTGAATCCCCATGGCGATCCTTTCTGTTTGTGCTCTCCTGGACATCTAGAAACCCATCAACATATCTACAGCCGGAGTCTTGAATGCATCATGCATGTGTGATTGTTATGCTGTTGGCACACAGGGGTTCTGAAGAACTGTCAGTCTTTGGGTTTTAGTCTCATAGATGTGCAATATTGTGCTCTCTCTGTCTCTCTCTGTCCCTCTAGTCAAGAAATTGTGGTCTCAAACTCAAGAATGTCTGAGGGATGATAGAACTGTCACCTTTGGTTGCCAGAGTCTACAAGAATGAATGCAGGAGAATATGATAGGTAGTAGTCGTCATCACCTTTTGGTTGCCAGTGTACAATGCTCTGATTTTAGGCCCCAAGTTGGTTTGCAGGCCAATTTGAAGCTCAAGCAAACCAATGCTACCATGGAGTCTTTGAGAGAAAAATTGGAGGGTGACCTCTTGGCAGGTAGTGACCATTTGATCATGCAAACTCAGTAAATCCTAAACCCTAGCCTGTTAAACTATGCTTTAGACTACTTTTTGAGTATAATCAGGAGGAGAGTTCTGTATAATTCATGTATTGATCCAGAAGAAGGCTGGCCGCCCTTTTTGGTGGTATGTCATTTGCAGAGAGGGCACAAGCGCAAGAGCAGGCAGATAAGGCTCAGAAAGAACAGATGTCTTTGTCTCAAGAGCTCAGAAAGGCCAAGCTTTCAGCTAAGGAACAACAGGAGAAACTAGAGAGTGAAAAGATTGTTGTTTCAGAACTGCAACAAAGAATAGGAGACCTGCAAACAGAGCTCTCAGAGACAGATGTGAAGTACAAGTCCTTGATGGAAAGCTTTGAGGAGGAACAGAAGCAGACAGAAGGCTTAGAGGACAAGCTTCAGGTTCTTGATCTCCAAATCAAGGAGAAGGAGAAGCAGATTGTTGATCTGAGCTCGACAGTTCAAAACATGGAAGTGATTTCAGGGACACATTTGTCACAGCTCAATGCAACAAAAGAGACTCTTTCTAGAGTGGAGACCAAGGCTGCCAAATTGGATCAGGAGCTCACAAGTGTCCAGAAAACCTTGACAGACAAACAGAACGCTGTTAAGGATTTGAACAAAGAACTTGCTGCAGCAACGGGTGGCCAGAAGCAAGCCATGAGCGAGATAGCTGACCTACAAAGGGAACTCAACTCTCTCCGGGTGTTGCTTACAGAAGAGCAAGAGAAGGAGGCCATACTGACTAAAGACCTCAAGGAGACAGCACATGGTCTAAAGGAAGCTTCAAGTGAGGCTAAGTCATTGCAACAAAGGCTTTCGGAGACTTGTGCAATCAAAGACAAACTTGAGAAACAGCTTCTCCACACCACAAAGGAGCTCAACAACAACCTGGGAGCTGTGAACCAATCCTTGGCTGCCAAAGAAGAGGAAGTACAGGCCTTGAAAGAGTCATTGAGAGAGGAGGGTGCCAATGTAGCGCGACTGACTGATGAACTTTCAAAAGTGGCACAAATGCTGAAGGATGCTGAAAGAGAAGCTGCATCTGGAGCAGAAGAGTTGTTAGCAAGTAAGTCTGCACAGAAGGAACTTGAAAGGGAATTAAAGCAGATGGCACAAGCTTTAGAAGCTGCCTTACAAGATGCATCTTGTTCAGCTGAACAGCTGACTGCTGCAATTGATGTGAGCCAGAAACTGGAAACTCTCTTGGCTGATGCAAGGGCAGCAACAGTGACCATCAATGCTGAGCTTGCAGAGGAACGCAAGGCAAATGCAGCTGCAAAGAAGCAGCTCACAGTCTCCAAGAAAGCTCTAGCAACAGAAAAGGCGAATGTAAACACTTTACATGAGAATCTATCACAAACCCAAGAGACACTTGAGAACTTAAATCAGCATACACTTTCATTGTCTAAGGAGCTTAATGCAGCCAAACACAAGATTGCTTCCTTAGAGTCAGAGATGGCATCACTGCTACATAGTCTGGATGAAGAGAGAAACAAATCAGCTGCACGCCAATTGGGTACAAGCCAAATGGATGCCATCATGAAGGAAAAGGAGTTAGCATGTGGGAAGGTGGAGCAGCTGGAGAAAGAGCTTGTAAAAACCCGAGCTGAATCAAAAATACTGAAGAAAAACCCAACAGCGCGGAGACGGATAGCGAAGGCAAGTCGCGACACCCCCTTCCTCCCCACCTGTTCTGAAACATGCACTCTTGTTCAGTGATAGGAATGATTTCATCATACCCAAAAAAGTGAAAGAAAAAGTTTTCAGGTTAGTCTCAGAGTAGTGAAGAGCTTAGAAATTCATCCTTGTTTTGTGCAAAAGAAGTCACTCTCTCTCATATGCTATTTTGCATCACATTAGTCAGGCCTGTCATCTGTTTCAAACTCTGTTTTGATGTACAGAATGGGCAGATTCAGCATTCTGAGAGGACCCATAATGGTGATCTTTCCCACAGTAAACAAGTAAAAATCTCCGACCTTTCTTTCTCTCTCTCTCTCTCTCTCTCAATTGCATGTTTTTGGGGCATCTCATTTTTCACTGCAGAAGGCTTTGGGGGTTGGTGGTAAATGAAATGAGAGCTTGTTTTTGTTGTGGATATGTTTTGAGTTTTGTGTCTTTGTTTGCAGCGTGTAGATGATGAAAGATCAGCACGAAGGTGAAGAAAGCAGCTCTCCTAGATTCTCTGCAAGAAACGGTGTGGAAAAGCACAGTTCCACAGCAGCAACAGCAAGAGACAGGAAACAAATTGTTGCCACATTCCTCCAAAACTAGAAAATGAGAATGGAATCCCGCACTGGGCTTTTCTCCAAACGGTGGCAACAGCATAGAGATGATAAAAGACTCCTTAAAACTCCTCCAAAACAGCTTAACTTGTCGATATTGCTCTACTAAACTCATATTTGCACTTCATGACTTTTTGTCACAAATCTTCTGTTGAGAGAGAGATCATTGGCTCCAGCATTGTAACACAGGTACCCACTCGGGTACCAATTTTCTTTTGGGGAGTTGTGCCAATCAATGACATGGAAGACAAAATTTGTCGCCGATGAGCCAGGCACGTGAGTGAGAGGCACCCACAGATTAAGAAAATTCTGTTTTGCATGTGAAGTATACATATGTATACCTTAGTGCACAACTTTTGACTACACCTTGTGTGTACAATTTTTCTTCTGACAGTGATTATTTCTGTCATGTGTATTTGAGGCTAATGAACGGCAATAGTAACTCCCAGATGACAGCAAAGGAAAATGTTTCAAATTGTTGGGATTTTTATCATGCACAATTTTTTGCATTGTGAACTCAGACTTGTATATGCGTGAAGAACTTGGACTTGTGTGTTTATCTCTTATGACATCCAAGGTCCAAATTGAAATTGACTTTCAGCTAAGTTGCAATTGAATGTTAATCTCTTGACTCAAATCGTGGATGGGATGTTCATAACATTCTCTTAACAAAGTAGGTGAGAGATGTGCTTGAGAATGTGGACAGGTGGTTTATGGAAACTAATAGTTACCAGTGTGGCCTGTGCCATTGGCCCAAGTGTTACCACATCCGCAACTGATTTTTCCTTCCAAAACCTGGTTTTTTGGAATTTATTTGAATTTTCAGTGGCAGAAATCACTTGAAAATAAAAATCAATATCTCCCACATTCTGAATCCAAATCTTACCAAATAAATTCCATTAAATCCTACTCATAAAGATCTCTCAACAACACCAAAGGCACATTCCAATTCCTCTGAAATTTTCAGCTACAATTTAATTTAATTTTTAGTGAAGAAATCATTCAATATTCAAGAACTTTTGCACCACAAGTCCAAATGTCATGGAACCAAGCCCAGGACCACCTCCTCAGTAAGAGCTTTCCAAAAGACACCAAGAACACAATCTGAAGCATCCCAGTTCGCCGGATCTCATAACTACAAAACAAAACAAACTACCCTCCCTCACAGATAGATGTTCAAGTATTCAATTAAGGCATATGTGTGATGGTGTCTGGTTATAAGCATAAATTAGGTGTTTTAGCTTGTCAATATGGACATGACATTGATGATTTGGGTATCAATTTACTTCAATGCCCATGCATGAGTGAATGTATTATAGTACACAATATTTTTTGGGATATTGTCACAACTATTGCTTTCGAAACCATTGCTTTCGAAAGTGGAAGACACATATAAAGGAAGGTGTCCCACCTTTTCTTCTATCACATTAGACAATGAATTGATCTTCTTATAACTAGAGATTATTTTTGAGTCTTAGTGGACATTGTAATAGCCGATTTGACCCACCTAAATATGGTACAACATGTATCATCCATGATGGCACATGCAAACATAGTTAGCATTGAAGAAAATACATGATCATACGAAAAGTGTGCCTCAAGAGATGGCTTCATTCCCCTTGCCAAAGTGACTTATAGTTGTGTTCATTTTTGTTACAACTCATTTTTAACTTCTTTTGTTCAAGCCACTATAACCTATCATCAAGGGTCCTCTTTAGTTCCCATGATGTTTATTTCTTATTATCAGTAGTGTGTCTAATATAACCTTTCAACATGCATAGCCATTACCAATTTTCAATGTGCTATTGTGTTTAAGTGGTAATCTTCATCTTTTCCACACTTTGTAACCAATGCACTTCCATCACTAGTCAATTTGTGACAAATGACACCTTTTAAATTTATAATATTCTATTTTATGAATGTATTAATGGTGTCGTAGCTGATTTTTGGCAAATGATTTTTTTTTACGATCTTTTATTTTATTAATGTTTTGATGATGTTTTGATTGTTATGTTTTTAGCACCCCATTTTGTCTTGCATTACTTGGGTCAAAAATTTGAAGGGTTAAGTTAAAAAAGTGAGAAGTTAGATTTTAAAAACCCTAAAATGCAAGAGATGAGGTAAGGATTGATGGTTGTACCAAGGATTTTTTTTTTTCTTCTTATTTTCTTCTTTCAAATGCTAGCTTTCTTGAAAACTAACTTGATTTTGGTTATATGGGTTGAGAAATTGTTAAGAATAGGTGTCATAAAGAAAGGTAATTGTTATTTTACTCTTGTTTGCAATTTTTGTTAAAGAAGAAAGATGTGCATAAAAGTTCTTCTTAAATAAACTTTTTTTTGTTGTTGATTTGTGTGTTTGAAATGTGCATGTCTATTCATTGCATTTTTTTTTCTTGTTGTCATTGTTGTCATATATTACAATCTTGTTTTATCTTATATATATATTTTTGGGTTTTTGATTTGTAACTTTGAAAATTGTGCAAATGCCCAATCAAGATTGAGAATCATTCGACAGGATTAGATCAAAAGAGGGGTGCCATTTGCTAGATGAAATACAAGTTCAAAAAAATTCTAACCCAAATGATGGAAGAGATGCAAGCACATCATATTATGATCACACTCCTTGCAACCTCATTAACAAAAAATGTTCCAATGAAAGTTTTTTTCCACAACTTGCTAGAGAGCAAATTTGTCATTAATGATTAAATTTTTTAAATTTGCTAACATTTTATGCTTTTCTAGCATTTAATGTCACAAAATGAAAGGCAACGTGCAAGCGATAAAGATTCACTTTTTGCAAGCATACCCAATCATGTCACATGCAACTCTTGTAAAAAGTGTATAAGGTTTATAATAAATGGTGCAATGTATTACCATTCATAAGTGTGAAGGACTTGTTGTAAGAGGTTGAAAGAAACATATTGTTTTGAAAATTTAAGCCATTACTCAAGTCATGGGGTTGAAATAGGGTTTAAGCAAGAAGAGAAGAACATTGACATTATGAAAAGACGTGGAAGGTTTGATTTTCAAATACTTGTATGGAATGAGACTTTGGAGTCAACCACTTCATCATGACATGTTACGATTATGTACCCAATTGGTTATTAAAAAAATGGCTCAACCTTTCAAGAATTCAACCTAAGTAATTTGCTTTCGCAATTACAATGGAACAACCCATGTCCATCACAAGGATGCCTCATGGCCCCAAGCTTTGCAATCATTTCCCCTTTACATTGTTCAAGGAGATAACATTGACAAATTAAAGATAAAAATCATGGAGTTTATAAAACAATTTTTAGAGCTTCAACACATCATATATTTAGATTGTGTGCATATAGATTTAGATTCATTTCATGAAAAAATATGTTGCTAAGAATGTACATAGATTCACACATTGTAAATAGAAAGAAATAGTTGTAATATATTGTCATGGTTGTTGGCATAATAAACTTGGAGTACAAACATATATTCTATTGTGTTGAATATTAAAAAAAACTACATTGTGTGTATGTTATATTTTACTTCCATTTAGCATCAAAACTTGACAAGATTTTTTTTTTTTTTTTTTTTCAAAATATGTGAAACAATATTACGATTTTGGGTAGGTCACCACAAATCAAAAGCCATAGAAATGTTGGTAAAAACTTGATAAAAAGACCTTTTTATTACTTTTTATAAGTAATAATCAAATTAACATAACAATTGGCAAATTGGTGTGCCACAAATAGTTCTTCTAGAGCAAATTTTGTATATGTACTATAAGCTTCCAACTCTATAGTGCTCAATTTTTAAAATCCATTCACTATGGGTGTTCCTAGTATGTCCTTACTTTCACAAATGAGCCACTAGGGCCCTCCGTTGGTGGGAGGAGGCACATTGCAAGGGATTGATAATCATGCATTATCCCATCGTAAGAAAGGTGATAGTATTGTTATTCCATAAACACCTTATTGTATAAAATTTAACTAATTTTTTTTTGTGTAGTGAGACATTCAAGGTGTATTATGTTTGAAGTGATAATGTCAAATTTCTATGATCTTCCATTCAATAATGTATTAAAACTTGGTTTAATTTGTTTTTTAGGATTCAAATGGAGAGACTATGCATAGCTCAAGGAGTTCATTCCTCCTTGCAATTTCTATAGATAAATATAAATTGTTGAAAGTTAAAGTGTAGTAGGTAACTTTTTTTCATTGACTATGAAATGTTTGGCCTTTTCCTTTGTTTTTCTTTTGTTGTTTTCATGTACTTTTGAATTGATCAAGTGACTTTTGAAAGCTTTCTTTCAATTTCTCAACAATGATGGGTTTTTTAAAACAAGTGCAATAACAATTTTAGTCCAACATGAACCACTAATTATATATAGTGCATTTCACATAGTAATGTGTATGAGCTTTGGTTTTTGTCATTTTGCCATTCGATATTGAACTATTGTACTTCACATGAATCACCCCCTAGGGCAATTGGTTACAACACATTGAAGCATGCAATGACTTAAGCGAATGTCATTATTGCTTGTTCCAATGTCATGGCCACAAATAAACTAGATGTTTTGGATGCATCCTAACATTCATATGTCATTAAATCAATTGAAAAAAAGAAAGGGTGAAAAGACAAAATAAGTAATTGACATTAGGATCACAAAACTTTTATTGTTTTGAGCATTGACCTTTTGCAATTGCATACCCATTTACATGAATGATTGAAATTTACTTTTGGAAGAATATAAAATATATATTCACATGACTAAGTTTTTAATCTAATACAAATGGAGATTCTTAATACAAATATGCAATGTTTGCCATTGTATCATCATGAAGGATGACCTCATATATTTTAAAATACCTCCTAACTTTGTAATTAATTATGAGAAAGAACAAAGGTTGCCATGTGATGTCGATTTTATTTGCACAAATTAAACTTTACAAAACCTAAGTTTGAGACTTTGGTGAGGGAGGGGTAACTCATGAAAGCTTCTATAGAGCTTCCACAAGATTTTATTTTTCAAAGAATTTTTTCAAGTAATTTCATCATGGTTGAATTAAAGTAAATGATAAGATGATAATATGGTGATGTAAGAACTTGGACACACACATGCAATTGCTCTTTTTATATTGAAAAAGATTTTTTGAGAAGATCCAAATTTTATTTTATTTTATTTTTTAAGCTTTAATTTTTTTACAATTTTGATAAAAAAATATGGTTCAAAGTTTCAAGCAACACATCATAACTTGCTTCAAATATCTTATTGAGTATTCTTGTTATTGCATTACTTAACAATATAAATCCCTTAATTAAACAATTGATGTTAGCCACCATGGAATTTGATAGCATGAAATGTACTACATAAATGTGCAACCTAACATCACCCAATTTTATTTTTTTATGAAATTATTTTCATACTAACCTTTTCTTTTGCATTTATATTGATTTGACATTTTGATTAATAAAAGATTCACCAAATTAAAAAAACTCATGAGACTAGGTGGGGCAACAAGTCTAGTTTCATGACATGTGTTCTTGAGCTTTTATTTGCCTTGTACTTATTGTGGATGGGTTTTCATCCTTGCCTTTTTTTATATACAAGAATTTTCTTTTTGGCTATTGTTAGTCTCATTAAGATTAATTACTAGCATCATCATCAACAAATGAGATTGTTATGCACCTTAAGCAAAAATACTTTAGCATGAAATTTTGCAATGCATGTACTCATTGATGTTTTTTTTTTCTTTTTTTTTCCTCAATTCTCAAAAACCAAAATTTTGGTCTTTTTTTTTTTACAAATGTTTTGCAGAAAAACCATTTGCAAGAAAAACCACAGAATATATCAAATAACATTCTTTTTGTTGCCACAAAAAGAATTGGGTTGTGAAACTTTGCAATGAAATGTGCACATTTAATCAGGTTCATTATTGCAAAAAATCTCTTTCATGAAAGGAAACAAGGAGAAGAAGAAGGAAAATAAGATACAAAATGAGTGCATTTTCAAAATTAGGTTTATTGCAACAAGAAATTTCATAGTACCAAAGGTGCACACATTTTCAACCAGATTCATTGCAACAAGTAACTTCATAGATCCAAAGATGAAGAAGAAGAATGTGCTGCAAAATGATGATCTTGATCACATTCATTGTAACAAGTAACTTCGTGGATCCAAAGATGAAGAAGAAGAAGAATGTGCTGCAAAATGATGATTTTGATCACATTCATTGTAACAAGTAACTTCATGGATCCAAAGATGAAGAAGAAGAAGAAGAAGAAGAAGAATGTGCTGCAAAATGATGATTTTGATCACATTCATTGCAACAAGTAATTGCATGGAACTGAAGACAATGGAGATGTAAAAATGCACAACTTTCAATTAGATACATTTGGTTTCAATACCGATGATGATGATGATGATGATGATGATGACCCTCCTTCAACAGAATCAGATCAGAAGAGGATATGGATTCTGTAAACAAACTTTTTTGTGGGTTGACTGATTACAAGCAGTTCCTGTTGTTGCCATGATGATGACTCCAGATGATGATGATTCTGAAACTCTCATCAGAATGCTACACACCAAAGCAAAGGTTAAAAGCAGCAGCTCCTGATGAGGAGACTAAGAGCTTTCTGGGATGATCCCCAGCTCCAATGTAATGTAAGAAAGAGTTTGCAAAAGAAACAGACCTTTGAATGTACCTTTGAATCAGGATTCCTCTTGGAAGGCTGGCAATAAAAATGCAGCTTTTCTGGACTGTTTCCTTGGCTGTTGTGTAGTTGTTTCCAAGACCCCAAGAGTCTGGTGGGTCTTCTTCATAAACTCAAGAGAGCAACACAAAAAGCCATGACTACCATCACCACATAACAGCACGCAATTCATGCATGCCACACTCACTACTGTGAACATAACAAGAAACAGTTTGATGCTCTACTTCTTGACATACACAGTAACCCCATTGCAGAGAAATCTCCACAACAAACCCTTTCGAAGGTAACATGATTTCAAGGTTTTGCAATAGAAAAAGGAGTCATGTCCAAAGAAAGTCCAGTCCAGGAGCCATTTGCATGGGAGAACAATGCCTCTGTGGTAGATGAAGCTGGGAACAGGAACAAGAAGAAGAAGAGGAAGAAGAGCCTCGCCGGTTCTCTCTCTGTGTGCTTGCGTCTCGGAGGAAGAAGAAGCGGCCGTGACATGCTTCGAAGGCACGCGGTTGATGAGCTGGAAAGAAACGGCAACAAGGAAGGAACGAGTGCCGACCGCGGCTTACGCCACTTGGAAGAGAGAGAGAGAGAGAGAGAGAGAGAGAGAGAAGAGAGAGATCCGGCGTTCGCTCCATTTGTAGGGAGGATGCGCTGCTGTGTGGGTCGGAGGCATTCGGGACCCACCAAAAAGAAAACACATCTCTCTTTCCACCGAATCCCACAATCAGAAGATCGTAGCTACAATCATCTCCTGCGATCTTGAAACATCCAGAGAGAGAAGAACATCTTCAAGCACCCATCATCATCTCGCCCGCCCCGACCCGACCCAATTGCTGCAGCAGCAGAGTGATGTGAGGAGGAGACTCTTCTCTTCGATGCTGCAGCATACCTCTTGGCAATGGCGGCAGTTGCAGAAATGATGATTCCGGGGGTTCATACGTTGTTGGGATTTTGTAATGGGCATTTTTTTTCTCGTGAAGGTGGTGATTGCGAATCAGGAGAAATAGAGAAGCAGCTGCTGATCTTCTTGAATGTTGCTGGTACGTTTTTGCGTGGGAAGGTGGAGGAGCTTTAGGGTTTGAAAGTGTGGGTGGGATTCCTGTGCGAGAGAAGAAGCAAGAAAAACACCACAATGAGGGATGGTGGGTGTCGTGGTGAGAATGAGGGGGGATGGGTGTCTGTGGGATCGTTTGTGGGAGGTCTCATAGCACTGGCAGTTGTGGAGCTGCTGTTGCTGATCTACGTGTTTGCGAAATTGCTGAACTTCCGTGCTCACAAGAAACAGCAAAACTCTGCTTCCTCTTCGGCGGTTGGAATTCACACTTGCGGTACCACCATCAGTTTTAATCTTCAGGTTTCTCCGCTCGCTCGCTCCCTGGCATTGTTCCTTCTGCTTGACCTCTCTCGCTCTCTCTGTCGGCTGGTTTTTGCTAGAATTGAGAATTGCCATCATCAATCCAGAGCAGCTCTGTGCAATTGCTGCAGCTGGGTTGCTGCTGCTGCCATTTTTTTCAGACTTTCTTGCAATTCCAGAATTAGGGTTATGAAGAAATCTGAATTGTTGTTGTTGGTGCCAATCTGCAAGCAAAGAAGAAGCAATGGTAGCTACAGATTCACCATAGATAGTTGTAGCAGTGCTGTGAGAAGAGGAAGAAGAAAGAGTGGAGAAAGCTCTGAAATCCATTGAGATAAGTGCAAGTGTGAAGTTGACCTAATTTGCAGTGGAGAGCATCATCATGATGCTGTTGTTCTTGCTTTCTGCTGCTGCATCATCTATGCAGGGCAATGTGTGGGTGGCACATCTTCCTCAAGGAGATTGGAGTAAGCTGACATTGAAACAAGCCAGCAGCAAAGACAAGAAGAAGGAGAAAGAAGCTCTAACAAAGGATGCCTCCAAGAGGGAGGGGCTACAGGACTGCTTGGAGATTTGGCCTGTGCGGAAGCATGCCATCTTGAACAGCAATGTCCTCTACTTGAGAGCTGCAGATGGAACCGAAGAAAGCATTTTGCTGGATGGCTGTGAAGTGTTAGCTGTCTCAAGTGGCCATGGCCCTGGTGGAAAGTGGTCAGTAACTATTCTTCTCTCTCTCTCTCTCTCTCTCATATCCTCTGGTCTGGTCTGGTCTGGTCTGGTCTCTTGTTTTGGTTTTGGTATGAACACGGGTATCTTTGTTGCCTCTGTTTTGCATCTAACTGCATCCAGGATTTCTCTCTGGAGTCTTGAGTACTTGTGAAGAGTGTTGTGGAAATGCAGATTCTATCATGCTACCATCTGAAAGACAGCACCAACAAGGGATGTGAGGAGGAGCCTTTGACTCACAAAATGTTTGTCGTTCTGGTTGTGTTGTTGGGGGATCAATTCCAGGGCAAGGAAGATGCCTTTAAAGGTGCACCATGATGAGCGTGCTGTTTATCATGGGTGCAATGATTGTCTTCTGTACTTAGACACAGGATGGGAGAAGGAGACATGGTGTGAAGTTCTTCGAGCCACTGCTAAATTGGGTTCTTTGTCCAATGACTGGTTTCTCCAGACCAAGAGAGAGTATCAAGACTACACGCAACGTGTTGAAACTCACCTCCCTTATGTAAACAAATTCCATGCAACAGCAGCAGCAGCAGGAGGGGGAGAAGTCACCAAATTTGGTGCAGAGATGAATACAGAGGAAAAGTTGGTGGAGAATAAGTCAGAAGAAGGACTCTCGAGAAAGAAGCTGATCTGGAAGAAGTTGACTCGACGAAGTTCAAAAGGCAAGGAAACCAAGGACACAAAGTCTCTGGATGCTCTTGAAGAACTAGCTGATTTCACAAGACGAATTTCTGCTGTGTCATCATCACAGGGACAAGATGATGGAAGCTCTAGTAGGAAAAAGGATTTGAGCAGCAGTATTGATTCAAAGAATAACATCTCCAGCAGCAGGGATGAAGATGTGAATAATGCAGTTCATGCGAGTTCAGTGGAATCAAGAAGTGGGGATTCCATGGAGTTGGCACAACTGGCTGACAATGAAGGAGAGAAGAAGACACTCATGGGTCCTCAGAAAGATGAAAAGGATGCCTCTTTTGTGGCTGCCCTTGAACAACACACTGCAGGTGAGCCTGCAGTGAACTTGTCAAAAGAAATTGACCAAGGACTGCTCTGCCTAAACATGATAATCGGGAGGATCTATTTCGATTTCTATCACAGTCCAAGCAGAGTTGCAAGTATCCAGCGACTGATTCAGGCAAGTAGAGAACACCTTCCACCAAATGAGCTGCACTGATCAGAAAAAATCTTTCACAATATTGACAGTAGTAGCACACAAACAGAGAGCAATCCTGGGTGTGTATCGCCACAGAACTTTTCTTCATGTTGAACTCTTGGAGACATGCAGGATTACCTTTCAAAATTATTTGTTGTGGAGATTCCTCTGATCAATTTCATAGATATGTTAGCTAATGTTGCACGGGTGACTGTTTTCTTGACAACAAAACCACCAGAAGCAACTTTCAAAGATGAAGACTCCAAGTTACATCAAATCAATCACAATTGCAGAGCTTGATCTTGGGAAGTCACCTCCCTATGCCACTGCTCTTCGAATGCTCCCTGCAGATGCAGCAGGAGCACTGGCTCTGGAGTTTGACCTGCAGTGGCAAGGGGTTGGATCCATCACTTGTGAAACCAGGCTGGAAGTGAGGGATGCTAGTGCTCAAGAGAAGGTTGCATCTCAAGTTGGAGAGCCTGGCTTGGCAGGAGATGCTGCTGCCGCCCTACTCACTGGGATTGGCAATGATCTCAATATTTCTGGTGTTACAACAGCATCAGGAGTAATAACAGATTCAATCAGCTCAAGAACAGGTACTGGTGTCTCATTTTGAGTGCTTTTGCTTCATTTTACTCAAGATCATAGGTGATAATAACTGGTGTGTTTACTGCTCTGTTGTTTGCTCTTCTTTCTACAATTCGGTCTGTCCAGAGGAAAAAAAAATTATTGTATAGGAATGAACACGTATCTTTCTGCTTGGTTTTCATTGTCAGGAACTACACGAGTTCTGGAAGATGGTAATAAGAAAGGAGGATTGATGCAGTCTGTGAAGTCCATGATATCACGTGTTGCAGAGCAAGTTTCTCAGGTCAGTAGCTTCTCATCTTGCTTGTCCGTGTCATGACTTGGGGTGTGGCTCAATCAGATTCTGTTTGTTTCAGGATCTGTGCTTCTTCTGAAGATGAACAACTCTGAGCATTTCTCCCTGACTCTGAGCATTTCTCCCTTTTGTGCCAGAGTCTGGAGAATAAATAAAGGATATAATGAAACCGGTGCTTTGAGGAAGGAACAAATGATAGAATTGATTGAACAAGCCTCAACCCACAATGGTCCTTTATGGAAAGGGTTATTATTATAGAGGAAAAGGAGGTTTGCCTTGTGCACTGCTGCTGCATTCTGTGACATATGACTGACTGGAACAGGTGCCACTAATATTGAAGATTCGGTGTGAGTCTATCAAGGGAACAGGACTCTTGAGAATGCGAGCACCACCAACAGACCGTATTTGGTTCTCCTTCAAAGAGATGCCAGAGCTGGATCTAGTGCCAGAACCTTGCATTGGCGAGCGTCGCTTCAACAGTGGTCCCTTGGGCACATTTATAGTCCAGCACCTTAAGGTTTCTCAAAACTCCTCTTTACCATCAGTGTGGCTTCAACACAGGAGAAAGCAACTCTTATTGCTGTGTATAGGAATGCACAGAATCAATTGAAATGTGGACAGTTTAGGAGGATAAATGCAGCATCACATGGGCATGATTTATTGATGAGCTAGCATGTCAGAGGAATCTGCTGTTTTCCTAGAATCTGTTGTTTGTCTGAGAGATGTGGTCTGTGCTGTAACATACCTGCAGGTGCAACTGAGGGAGACATTGGTGATGCCAAATTGTGAAGATTTGTTCACTGCTTGGATGATGGCTGAAAAGGATGATTGGTTACCTCAGAGTGTGGTCCCTGTAGCATTCACATCTGCACAGGTGTCAGAGTCAGAGAAGCAAAACTTGAGAAGCAGTAACATTGGGAGTCAAGCAAAGCCCAACAGTGACCAGCATCAGTCAGTACAGCAGCTTGTTTCTTTAGCCACTTTGAAGACAGATGTTCTTCCACCTCCTGACAGCAACAACAGCAACCACCGACATCGTCGATCCATGAGCATGACACGACTTTTGAGTGAAGTTTCAAAAGGTGGTCTGCAGCCAGCCAGCCAAGCAGCCGCTGCACCATCAACTGTAACACCAACAACCATGTCACGTTTCTCCCATGATGTTTCAAATGGCCCACAGTCTGTACGACCATCTGGTGTCACAACAACACCTCTGTCCACGCCATCATCCTCTGTACGGGAAGAAAGTGACATTGAATTCTCAAAAACACTTTCGCTAGATAGAGGGGAGTCAAGAGCAGCACTTTCTGAGAGAGGGTTTGAAGCAGGCCTGTTGTCCAGAGGGGAATTGAGAGCATTTTCTGGGAGAGAGTTGGAAGTGGGAGGTGGGTCAGACAGGAGGACAGATGAGCGTGGTAGTGCAATTGCCAGTTTTTCTTTGCAGCAATCAGAGGGATCAGTTTCAGACAGTGATGTACAGTACCTGGCTAGTCATGACGGGGAGCAAGATTTGGACTTGCAACAGAAGATGCAATCATCACGCAGCTCCAAGATGATTTTCTTGGGGAAAATGGGTGCAAAGTTGGATGAGAAGCGGCGGCTTGTGTTGGAGAAATTGCGCGAGAAAAAAGTCATTGCCACAGGAGACAACAGCAGCAGTGGCTCTGCTGCTCATTCTTAAGTAGAGTAGGAATCATTACATCTTCAAGAAGAAAGATGGTGATGGGTTGCTTGTAAGAAACTTCAACGTGTTCAGTTGTTTAGTATCTGTGGTGATGATGCCAAAGAGAGAGAGAATACCTGATTGTATATTCCAGTACCCATATTCACACCAGCTTTTGCTCTGCTTGTTTGTTGTAGTACTCACCAATTTGTTCATCTCTTATGGAAGTCACCACCGAAAAGAGAAAAGTAGTCCAAAAGGTCCAGTTCGCATGATGACAGACGAGCAACTGAAGCAAAACTCTCTCTCCTGCAAATTGCAGAGTGATAGGTGAGGAACTTTTGTTGATCAGAAGATGGATGACAAGCATTTGGCTTATTGCTGACAGGGGTGGCACCTGGTGGAGCTGCTTTGAGAGCTCAAAAGGTCCTTAGTGCTTCAAAGTACTCTTTTTTTTTTCTTCAGAATATTTCTTTCCATTTTGTTAGTAGAGGGAAAAAAGAAACAAACAAATAAACGCAAGCAAAAAAAAGATCTTAAGCTTCTGGATTCTGTCTCTCCCTTGAAGGTGTTGCCTGATCAGAAAATGCAAATGTGCAAGCACATACCTTGAAGAGTTGAGCATCCAATTTTTTTGCCACAAGAACACTTGGAAGAGAGAAGAATTGCATCTTGAAGAGTTGTTCAGCAGATATCCTCCAGTTCTGAGAATCCAGTTCTTCTTTTGCTACCTGAGGCACAGCGACCAACCACCTGATCCTTCAAGTGCATCATTAATGAAGAAATTATGCAATTTAATTGCAGCAGTGATCGTGTATGCTTTCATTTCATCGTCCTTAATGTTCTCCTACAAATGCAGAGGTGTCTCTTCTGCATTTTCTGCTTTCTACGAGAAAGCTCGCTTTGTACGTACTTGCTGAGTAGATGCGGCAGTAGCATCACATTCGAGTCATCCGCGTGACTGCAAATTTTGCAAACCTTGAGTTGTGGAAGTTAGGCCAAGGTCTGTGGAGAACAAGGCTGTCTGTCTGTGTGTCTGCGGAAGAAGAATAGCGGCGTCCGTGGTCACCCATGGATGGCGATGGCGGCGGTGGAGGAGAGAACCAACAGTGTTATCACGATGGCAAGGAAGTGGAGACAAGATTGTGGAAATCGATCTGTCGCTCCTTGTCATCCGGCTTTGTGAACGCGCATTCCGACTCCTCAGCAGCAGCGACAAAGAAGATGCGAAACAGATCTGTGTCATTGGGAGTTCCATTGCGGAAGAAGTCTGTGCAAGCTGCTGCTGCTGCTGCTGCTGCAGGACACCACGATGATGAACAAACACCTCTGCAATTGATGCGAGCTTCTGTCGTCGAGCTTGATCCGCTTTCCAAGGTAAAGAAGTCCTGCAATTTGTCGTCTCTTTTGAGGAAGGACATTCTTCGTCTCTGGCTGAAGATGAAGGTTTTGTGCAGGGTGTAGATGATGCGACGCTGAGGAGATTCTTAGTGGCGAGGTCTATGAAGGTGGACAAAGCGACTACAATGTTTGTGGAGCACCAGAGATGGCGACGTTCCTTGTTCTTCTTCACAGCTCCTGCTGGAGGAGGAGGAGGCGGCGGCTACATTCCGGAGGCGCAAGTGAAGAAAGAGTTGGAGACTGGGAAGGTGATGAGGGCGGGCTATGGTAAACAAGGGCATCCAGTCGCAGTGGGCTTCGGTGCAAAGCACGATGTCTTAAATCGTGATGTGGAAGAGTTCAAACGTGAGTGAGTGAGAGTTTTGTTCTTCCTCTTCTGCATTCCTTTGCCAAACTCTTTCTCAAACAGATTCACACTTCCTCTAGAACTTCTCTTCAACAGACTCTTCAATCTAGAAACACCAGAGGTTTTGATAGTGTTGTGCTGTTGTTTGATGATGGATCTGGTCTTACTGGGCTTCATGTATGCCATGGGTTGTGGCTGACAGGATTCACAGTCTATGTCTTTGACAAGCTCATAGCCAGGTAGACTTTTTTCTCGAGCTTTAGTTCACTCCCATTCTCTTAGCTCAGATGGGATTTTCTTCTTTGCTATGAATTCTCTAGTGATGATGATGAGCGTGAATGAGGTGGTAATGCAAATGTTCTTCATGTGGCGGAGATGGCTACTGGAGAAGAACAGAGTGTTTAGTTTGAAATGATGTTTGAAACAGGAACTCAAAGAGTAGATTATTACAGAAAGCTTCTACTGGCTATGTGTGATTTGATGAAAGAAGAGGGATTTGCTTTGAAGCTGCCACACAAGTATCACACAATTGAATGTGAATGAGATGGCGACAGCATGCCTCCAGGAACAGAGAAGTTCATGTTCATTCTGGACTTGCAAGGAGTGAGCTATCGCAACATGGACCCTGTTGCCATGCGTACCAATCTTGATTTCTTACAGGTACACAGCTTCTAGTAGTAATCTGTGTTTTATCAAATACAGGGTCTTTCCCCCCTTATTCATTACATCAATGGTCTTGAAATTGTGGAAGACAATGCTTGGCCCCTATCTATTTTCACCAATTCTCTGCCATTTGCTGGCACTTTGCCTGATGTGTTGTCCTAAGCAAGGTGAAGTATGAAGGGCCTATGATGACTGTAAATGCCCCAGTCACATTCGCTATCACTCTGAGCATTCCCCAATGTATTGACTCTGCTCCACCTTGTGGTATTAGGCCCAGCTTTGCTAACATTCAGTATCATCAGCCTTGTACAAGGTGGGACTTGATGATTATAAGGCCTTGACATTAAAGTGGGAACTTGTGGGTGGCCAGGCATATTACCCAGAGAGGCTAGCCAAAGCATTTGTCGTGCATGTGCCCACCATCTTCTGGGGAGTGTGGCATATGCTATCTCCTTTCATTGACAAAGTCACAAGGGAAAAGGTTGGCTTTCTATTCATGCCAGACAAGCGAATCTTCAGTGCAGAGCTTTGGATCTAATGATCAGAATTGCATATGACTGTAGTTGGTTTGAAGACTAGGAATCAAGTTCCTGCATACAAAACATTTATCTCTAGTTACTTCCTTCAACACTGGAAGGGCATAGAAATGAAAATAGATGCAATTGTGTCATTGGGTTTATCTAATTTTGTAACTCCAGAGTGCCCCACACACTATATTCATCCTATTGTTGCAAGGCCTAAAAGTGGTCTGGTGTAAAGGAAATGTATCATGTGTAGCTGATCTTGGTGACTTATGTATCATTGTACTGGTGACAAAGGGGACTTAAGTCGAATATTGTTATGTCTGTCAGTGAAGGACTGCCATCACCGTGAACATGTGTGTGCAGATACTATTTGTGGAGGACAAAGCCCTTGAGATGACATTGATGGAGTACATTGACAAGGAACAGCTGCCAAGTTTGTACGGGGGTAGAGGTCATTTGCAATCCATGAAAGATGTATCTCCAACCTACCAGTCACCACCACTTACCATACCTGAATTCGGTACTGAAGCTGCTGCTAGTTCATGAAGGTTCTTCCTAACAGAACTCACAATGTGGGTTGCAGCAGCAAAAAGTTGAGCACCAATTAGTTGAGTCTCTACAGTAGAATGATTCTCTCATCCTGTATAGAACCTCATCATTCAGCAGTCTGCATGAGGAGATTTATTTACATCATTGGATCAACAGATTCCCTTGATCCACCCTTATAAGTCCAAAAGGTCAGATGGAGAGATTGGCAAAGCTTGCAAACAACAAGGTTCTTCTCTTCAAAGGGGTTTCACCTTTTGTACAACCCAGAGTGCTCAATAAATTTCCTTTCAGTTTGACACAAGTAGAACAAGGACATGGATTTTAGGACATTCTAAACCTCTATGTTCAGAGTCTACGATTCTTGACAATGTCATCAAGACATCATGCTCTTAAAGTTCTGTCTTACTTTTCTCTTTTGCCTTTCTTACTTTCTCTTTTTCCTTGCTCTTTTCTTATCTTGGTTATTTCTTGCTTTTTTTCTTTTGTGCTCTCTTTTTCTCTTTCCCCTTTTCTCTTTCTTTTCTCTTTCAGTTTTTCTTCCTCTATCTTTCTTTTCATGTTCATCTTTCTTCTTGGGTTTTTTGGTCTTCTCCTTCTCTTTTGGGCTTTGTTGAGTTAGTAGTCAGCATCATTGCTGTAATTTCCCTGTTACGGACAGTATTGTGACAGTAACTCAGTACATGGGTTAATATTCGACATTGACCTCCACTGGTTGCCAGGAGCTGATATACATTGCAGGACTTCTCAATCTGCAATTGTCAGCCATAGGATGGGTGATTATGCTTTCAGACCAACTATCTTTCCAGTCAATGGCTTCTCATCAATACCAAGGTACCCTACTCACCCACAACACACAGACAATAGAATGCTCAAACAGGAGAGAGAGAGATTTTTGCTGTCCAGCTCGTCATCTTGTCCAGTACAGTAGTGCTTTCATCGTCAACCTGTCTTCCAACCCAGGTATACAAAAGTAGAAATTGGAGCCCACTGTCTGCTATATTGCAGAGTGACAATGAAGCAGCAACACATGCAACTCCTTTCTGTGAAACAATCAAGGTGCATGCTGACTCTTTTTGTCAAAACATTCCGGCTTGATGGTGCAAGGTTTGAGAACAGGTTATACAAGCGGCATGATCATTGATATTGCTCCAACAATTAGGGTTTGATATCCTGTTTTTGAAGCAAAAGTTCAAGAGATCAAACCAGCAGGTCACAACATTGTGCAAGGCATTGTCAAGGCTGACATACTGCACATTGTGTTGGTATGTGGCCTGTTTCTAACCAACATTGCCACTGCAAATGTTGATGGACATTTTGCTGCTTCCTGTGCTCAAAACAAGAATCTCGCCACCTGACTGAACCATGACCAATGTCCTTTCTGTGACCATGTTTCTCTCTCTGCTGTAAACTTGACCTTCAAACATAAGCAAGGATTCAAGTTGAATTTGCAGATGGTTTAAACATGTACTGTCCAGTAAATGGAAAGAGTTTGCTGAATGTTACCATGCAGCTCTGGAAAAACCTGCCAGATAATGCGAATGGCTGCAAACCTTTGATCTAGGGCAGCATTTGAGCACACAAAGATCAATTCAGGTAATTGTGATCCTACTTTCAAGGATTGAAGGGCTTTGAATCTTGAGTGCACAACATACCTGCCCCATCCAGCTTCAATGGTGTTGAGAAGACTGTTGCTGCTGTCGGAAGGATACACCAGACTGCTATTCAGAAACCAAAGCTGGGCCAGGCTGAAATCATGATTATGGACAAGCGGCTTACAACATTGATGATGACTTCAGTCCCCCTTGTACAATGGATTGCTAGTCAAATGTGCTGCTGTGTATGCATGTCACAGACAGCCAGTGGCCCCATGCACCACCATGAATTGGTAATTCTGTACCTGTCTTCTCTTCTGCAATTGTCAGCTTTTGGCTTCTGAGATTAATAGGATTTTTGTTCATGGGTGCCTCGGGAGACTTACAATATGAAGTATGTCAATAGCCATAGGCTCTGTTTCTAAGACCTGATTTTCCCTGAGGCTCCATGCTGTTCTCATTTTGCAGCAGAACTGGACTAATAGCCATGGATTGCCACTGCTGTCTGTGAAATCCCTATATTGCTGTAATTGACCGATTGAATCATTGTTGCTGCCTACAGCCCCACCCATATGTTAACTAGATTTTACCTACAACAAAATATCAGGTAAAGGGACCTAGCAATGCTGCAATTCCTGTAGTATCACACACCTATTTGGCCATTGCTGCACATTGTTGTTCCCTATCCTTGTATAACAGCATGTCAGGATCTTGGATGTACCAATAGTAATCGTGTATAAGGTGTGCAATGGTAGGGCGTTTGTGTGCACAATGATGAAATGTAATCATAGGGTTTTTTTGCACAATGAGGTGTGCAATGGTAGGGCATTGGTTTGCAATGCCAAAGTGCAATGTAGGGTTTTTCAGTGCAATGAGGTGTGCCATTGTAAGGCATTGGAGTGCAATGATGAAGTGCAATAATAGGGATTTCTAAGCAATGAAGTGTACAATTGTGTGGTAAATGGAAAATGGTAACTTAGGTTGCAACCAAACAGATACTGCCTCAAGGACAACTTCCTTGTTTGCAGATCTCATGCTAACATACTGGGCAAAAACAGTCCTAAGAATCTCCAAAGCACAGAAACCAATTCACTTTTCTTTCAAGTTGAAGCGCCATCCATCATCACCACATGTTAAATCCTCCCTCCATTGCCAACTTCTCATCCACAGAACTCCTTTCAGAATCCTATCTGAAGCCCAAACTCTCAGATTCCACATCATACTTAGGCCCTTTTCACACCATTTCTGGCCACACATCAGACAAAGTATTTGCAATTTTTTCCCCATTATTGAAAAAAGTAGAATCATCTACACCAAGATCTTGCCGCATGCTGTGCCCCTATTTATTATCAATGATTTCTAAGAAATAAATTGACACTTTTACCAGCTAATAGTTAAGGCAAATGGAAGCCTTCACAAACAAAAGTTTTCTCCATATTATTCTATATCCCCAAGGTTTATGACGTAAATACTTCCTAGTACGATGCGATAAACTCAATCACATGCTATTGTTCCTCTTCAGTTTCCTTCTGAGGCTTATAACCTCACGCTCTGTGCTCTAATATTCTTGCCAATACATTATTTTTAATTTGTTCCGGATTATAATCCCTAATAAAGAAAATAGCTCCATGAGCAAAAGCACCTGTCATTACTACTTCTATTGAAATCCATTATAAGAGTAGCCAAATTCTCGAGAAATAGTAGCATCAGGTTTACTAACAAATAAAATATTTTATTTCATTTTAGTGTTGGCCCAGCAGAGTGCTTTCGCCGTTGGTGTTCTTTCCGATCTCTACACATTTCACCGCTCTGGCTGAGAACAAGTTTGCTGCGTGCAAATGTTTGCACAATAAGAAAACTTTTGATCTCAAGCAACACTGACTAGCCCATCATCCTTTAACTTATAGGAAACTTTAGTTATCCCTTTCCTGACACGGATTTGTGTAACCTGCATGCCACACAACCAAAACCATCAATTACATCTGAGCACAAACACAATCTTATTAACAACAACAAGCTTTTACTGTGCAGTTCTTGAGATCTTGCAGCAGTCAACAGAACAATTCATAAATATCAAGTTGGATTGGACAATTTTCCAGTTTCAAGATGCCATAGCCCAGGCATCTAAAAATGCTCGCTGGTTCAAACTTAGCCACTTCAATCATCAGCATTTCACAGAAAAGCAGATCCAGAGACCCAAAAAAAGATCCATCCATCTGGAGACACATTGATGGTGAAGAATGGGAGAAGTGGTGAGAAACTTACATTGATATGCCCAATCTGCTTGATATCATATACATGGGTTCCACCACATGGGCAACCTGGATTGTCTCCCAGACTCACCACCCGAGGACAGCTCTCCTGCAACCCAATTCCCCATTGGTTGATCATGGTGGACTGCAATCTCTACTCAAGCCTGACATAATTTGAATGATCCAATAATAATGCAAACTCAAACATGTCCATACGGCCATTTGCTAATCTGTTTTTACATTTCCATTCATCTGGCATGTCCAGGTTTCAAACCTTTGGTATGTAATCAGGAAGAACACCCCCACACAACGCTGCAGCTTCTAAGTATGGCATAACCACTGCAGACACCTGAAAAGTTTCAGTACCACATTCTGTCAGCTTCTCTGTCAAACAACATTTAGGACTCTACTCCACTGTTACAAATAGGTACTTGGTTCTGCTAAACTAGGCACAGCACATTGTGTATCCAAGAACCCTAACCTCTGCACTTCCTATTGGAGAGAGCAAACTTGTCAAACAGTTATATATATTAGGTCCCTTTGTGCTGACACATTGTGTAACTCTGAGTTGAGGTCAAGAATTTGGATATTTATAACCAGACTGATCCCACTTGAAACAACCACAATTAATCTTGATTAGTACATCAAATGCCCTGAGCTTAACCTTGTTCATCATGACTACAAAACTTCAGAAGTACAAGAACTTTGAAAGGATTACATAGTCAATGTGAGAAAAATTTGGAGGAAAAATGAAAAAGTATACCTGACCTCCAGCTGACACTACTCGGTTAGCCTCTGCTTCCAAAGCAGCACGCATTTTTTCAATATCTGGAGCTGGAATGGTTCCCTTATATTCCACAAATGGTCTGCAGAACCCACTTTTTGTTTAGCCATACCAAACAAGAGAAACAAAGTGACCAGACAAGACCTGTTCTGGCAATACCAACTGCCAAAATACAGGATAGAACCCATGACAGCGACAAATATCACTCCTGCAAATTGTATCCCAAAAAAAAATTTAACAAGGCGTAGAGCAAAAAATTCTACCCATCAGGAAAGTGATGACCTTTTCCAGGTTCAAAAGAGGTCAACCCCACATTGCTCATGCACCCATCCAGCAAGTGGCCAGCTGTATGCAATCTGCCATGATCCACCCATCCAATTGTGGTATTTCACTTTCCCAACTGCTGCTGCAATCGTAATAGAGAAGAGTGAAACCTCTGTCTCCACTCTTCTTAATCCAAGACAAAAATTGCTGATTACAGCATCTTGGAGCTGAACCCAAAAAACCATTGGATCACTGCTGCCATTGTCACTTTTATCTTTGGATTCACCTGGTTGTATTACTTACTGCAAAGTGATTCAAATCCTTTTCAACATATTCACTTCGACATAATACATTTGCACTAACCTGGAATTGAATAAGCGGCGCTCACCATCTATAACCATTGTGACATCCTCCCCTTTCTGAAATGCTGATGTGGCCTCCTCCCCCTCAGCCACTTCATAATACCCATAATGGTAAACCTGCCATCCCACATACATTCTGTCCTGAAGAAAATGTTATGCAAGGGGGGTGGGGGGGGGGAGGATAAACATGTGAAGGATGCCAGTAGGTGACATGGGTGTAGGGTTCCAGCAACAGAAATGCAAGGTGAACGGAATAAACCGTTGACCGCAGTAAATGTCCCACAGATGGACAACGGGAGGAGGAGTGGAAATCATACCAGGCCTGAATTGCTCCTCACATCCTCCACTCGAAATTTCTGCTGACTGTCAACAGATATGATGGTGCCAGTATCACAAGGTTGCCCTCCGCCTTGTGGGTACATTATGGTCTGGTTCATGATAACAGCAAGGCGGTCCCCATCCTGCTTAAATTGTTGTAAAAGAAAAAAGCACACAAAATCAATCAGGTACATGCACTGTTATAGCAAACATCTTGTAGGACATTAACAACACAACTTTCACCATGTGAAAGATTTGAAGTGGTCTTCTCCACTTTCTATGCACATTACAGTCAAATTTCTAACTGTAGCAATTTCATTGAGATCATTCTCTGTTCTCAATTGCAGACACAGAACTGTATGTATCCACCTGAAGCTCAAGAAAAAAAATTTCAGGTGAAGTTGCACCACATGTTGATTGTCGGAAAGCATAGCCAGTTACACACCCTCACCCCAGACTCTTCAACAAAAGGGACCAAAAAATTCCTGAACGCAGATTAGAAAGAGGCCACAATAATCCTCCAAAACAGGAACTAAGTTCACTGGCAATTTTTTTCCAGAAAGGGATGGGAGTTCTAAACCCTAGAACCCCAAAGCATCCACAAAGGGATTGGAAGTTCTAAACCCTAAAACCCCAAAACATCCAGAATGGAATTGGGAGTTGTAAACCCTAGAAAAACCAAATTGATCAAGAACTCGTTCTTTTTCTAAATTCACAACCCAAGACCCCAAAGTCCTAAGAATTTCTCTAGTTTTAACTCTCTCTCTCTCTCTCTCTCTCTCAAAAAAAAAGAGCCTCTTGAGTTGGCGCTGATGGGCACTGATCGGTAAATAAATACCTCAACAACGGAGAGGACACGGCCATGGCCTTGGAGCTGCCACATATCGTCAAAATATACCAACTTTGTTGCAGGCAACGCCTCCAATAAAACTCCCACGCTGCTCTCAGAGGCCGACACCATAGCTGCTTATTTTTAGTTTAAAGAAGCCGATTGCTTGTGCCGGCTAGGCTAATACACAAAGCCCTTGGGAAGAACAAAAAGAAGAATCCAGCTTGGTTTTACAGAACTGGAATCAGAATTTTATGTTTATTGAGAACTGGACCCAAAACTGGATTCCTGGTTCAATTTATGTGTGGAACCCAGTGTGACCTAAAGCCATGTCCTACGAAATGCAGGACATCTTTAGGGTTTTATCTTTTTGAGATTGTCTGCATGGGGATGTGGGAATTAACTTTTTGGTTGTTCCTTCATGAATGAAGTTGATGGACAATGGCAACTGGTATGAGGGGTGTCACTACTACTTTGATGAACCTTCTGTTCTTAGTTTGTTGTTGAGTTCGTGTGCTGGTTGATAAGATTTGTGTGGAGGTTTTGAATGAGGAGTGATTGAGGATGGAAATAAGGAGTGTTGATGGAGGATTTAAGTGGGGAGGTTTTGGAGAGGATGGTAATGAAGCTAAGTGCATATCTTTAGGCTTGTGTGTGTTTTTTTCATCTTGGTTCTACAAGAAAACACTAGGGTAACTACGTTTATCATTGAACACTTTCCTATCACCAAACGGGGGAGCAGATACCTTGCCACCTTATGGCCAAACAACTAATCATTCGTCACGAATCATCGATGACTCTATGACCAAACATTTAGTGAAAAATAGAAGTTGTCTAACTTAATATTGTAGTTATGTTCAACCATAGATGCAATTCATTATGGTTTTTAAATGATGTGTTTAGAAATATATAAAAAATGTTAGGTGATAAGGTGGGAGTTGTCACATAGTGTGCACATAAGTGTACATAGATTCACAAAAAAATTGTTTAGAAGAGGCTTACAAGTGTTTGGGAAAAGGGGAGAGGGGAAGGGTTTGGGGGGGGGGGGGGGGGGGGGAAGTGGGGGAGAGGTTTGGGGGAGGGGGGGCAAGGGGTTTAAAAATATACTGTTCATAAAAAACGACAAAAAAAAAAGAAAAGTTAAATTAAAGGGGTGTTTTAACTTT
>Ga0116231_10000731_pt1 | contig 61323 bp, 52 predicted proteins | sample S1TSphgellanicum_2_FD_89695 | JGI IMG/M metagenome (GOLD analysis project Ga0116231, IMG submission 89695) | Host-associated microbial communities from peat moss isolated from Minnesota, USA - S1T2_Fd - Sphagnum magellanicum MG | ecosystem: Host-associated > Plants > Peat moss > Unclassified...
AATTGGTACTGGTTCGGCGAGATGACGGTGTCGAGCGTGAGGTCCTGCTCGGGCTGCAGAAACAGTTTGATGCCCGAGACTCCGGCCACTTCGCTCTGCAACCGCCGCGCGATATCCGCCGCGCTCGCGGAGCGCTCGCCATGCGCCCGCAGGTTGATCAGGAAACGGCCATTGTTGAGCGTCATGTTCGTGCCGTCGATACCGATGTAAGACGTCAGCGACGTCACGTCCGGATCCTTGAGGATCGCCTCGGCCACGGCCATTTGCCGCGCCGACATCGCCTGGTACGACACCGAGTTGTCGGCGACGCTGATCGCCTGGATCACGCCGACGTCTTGGACGGGGAACAAGCCTTTCGGGATTACGATGTACAGGATCGCGGTGAGCGCGACGGTGACGGCGGCGACGATCAGCGTCAGGCGCTGATGCTCGAGAACCCAGCGCAGACCGCTCTCGTAGGCGTGCAGCGTGCGGTCGAACAGCCCCTCGCTGATGCGCTCGAAGCGGCTCGGGGCACGCTCGGCTTTGCGCCGCAAGATGCGCGCGCAGAGCATCGGGACCAGGGTCAGCGCCACCACCGCCGAGATCACGATCGTAACCGCGAGAGTGACCGCAAACTCGCTGAACAGCCGGCCGATCACACCGCCCATGAACAGCAGCGGGATCAGCACGGCGACCAACGAGATCGTCAACGACATGATCGTGAAGCCGATTTGCCCGGCGCCTTCGAGCGCGGCGTCCAAGGGGCTGCGGCCCTCTTCGAGGTAGCGGACGATGTTCTCGATCATGACGATGGAGTCGTCGACGACGAACCCCGTCGCGATGATCAGCGCCATCAGGGACAGATTGTCGATCGAATAATTCAGCTCGTACATGACCGCGAGCGTGGCGACCAACGAGACCGGTACGGAGATGCTGGGAATGATGGTCGCCGGAACGTTGCGCAGGAACACGTAGATCACGAGCACGACCAACAAGATCGACAAGCCCAGTTCGACGGCGGCGTCGGAGACGGACGCACGGATGACCCCCGTGCTGTCCGCGACGACTTCGACATGCATGGCCTGCGGCAGGCTCGCGAGCAGTTTCGGCAGCTGTTGCTTGATCTGGTCCACCGTTGCGATCACGTTCGCGCCGGGTTGCCGCATGACGTTGAGCACGATGGCGGGCGTGGTGCCGACCCAGGCCCCCTGCTCGACGTCCTGCGCGGCCTGGGACACGTCGGCCACATCGCGCAGATAGACCGGCGAGCCGTTCTGATAGGCGATGACCGAATTCAGGTAATCCTTCGGATCGTTGATCTGGTCGTTGTCGTTGATCGTGTAGTCGAGATCCGGGCCGTCGAAGTTGCCCTTCGGTTGGCTCACGTTGATGTTGGCGAGCAGCGTGCGCAAATCGTCGATGTTCAAACCATAGGCGGAGAGCTTTTTCGGGTCGACCTCGACCCTGACCGCCGGGATGTTGCCGCCCGAGGGGTTGACCTGCCCGACGCCGGGGACTTCAGCGATCTTCGAGGCGAGGCGGTTCGTGGCGACATCCTGCAGCTGGGTCAGCGACATCGATTTCGACGTGATCGCGAGCGTGAGGATGGGTTGGTCCGCCGGATTGACCTTGGCATAGACCGGCGGGGCCGGCAGTCCGGACGGCAGCAGGCTATTCGCGGCATTGATCGCCTGCTGGACGTTCTGCTCGGCGACGTCGAGGTTCAGAGCGAGGCTGAATTGCAGCGTGATCACCGAGGCACCGGCGGAACTCGCAGAGGTCATTTGCGCGAGACCGGGTATCTCGCCCAGTTGCACCTCCAAGGGCGCGGTCACGGTCGTCGCCATGACCTGGGGACTCGCGCCGGGATAGAAGGTCTGGACCTGGATCGTCGGGTAGTCGACGTCGGGCAGCGAGGATATCGGCAGGAAGCGGATCGCCACCACGCCGACGAGCACGAACGCGATCATGAGCAAGGATGTGGCGACCGGCCTGAGGACGAAGAGGCGGGAGAGGTTCATCGCGTATACATCGCCGGGTTGCTGTGTCAGCCGCCGCTCGACGAACCGGTGTTCCGCCTGCCGGTACGCGCCGCCTTGCCCGCGGGTGTCTGCGTCGCGGCGGTCGGTGTCGAGACGCTGATCTTCGCGCCATCGCTGAGCCGATCCGTGCCGTCGACCACGACCGTATCGCCGACCTCGAGGCCGGCGAGGATCGCCGTGTTCTTGCCGTCGCTCGGACCCAGCGTGACCTTGTGCACCGACACGGTTTGATCGGCATTCACGAGGTATACGTAATCGCCCGGTGAGCCGCTCAGCACCGCGGGCGTCGGGATCAGGACGGCACCCCGGAGAGTGTCGACCAGCATTTCGACGTTGACGAATTCATCCGGAAACAAGGCTTCGTCGTCGTTCGCGAACGTCGCGCGCAAGGTCACCGTGCCGGTGCTCGTGGTCATCTGATTGCTGATCGCGTAGAGCGTGCCGGTCGCGATCTCGGTGCTGTTGTCGCTCGTGTACGCCGTCACCGGCAGTTTCGCGCCGGCATGGACGCGCGCGATCACGCGGCTGAGATCGTTCTGGGCAACCGTGAATTCGACGGTGGTCGGTTTCATCGTCGTGATCACGACGATGCCCGGCGAACTGGAAGCGGTGACGTAGTTGCCCGGGTCGACGAGGCGCAAGCCGACGCGGCCGGCCACCGGTGCGGTGATGTGGCAGTAAACGAGATCGAGCTTGTCCTGCGCCACGCTGGCCTCGTCGCTCCTCACCTGGGCCTCGTCCTGCTGGACGAGAAATTCCTGGTCGACGACGGTTTGTTCCGCGATCGCCTTCTTCTGACGCAAGTCTTCGTAACGGGCAAGGTCCGCACGCGCCTGTGTCAGCGTCGATTGATCCTTCTGCAAGGCCGCTTGCGCCTGTTGCAGGTCGATTTCGTATTGGCGCGGATCGATCTGTGCCAGGAATTGCCCCTTCGCAACGTCCTCACCCTCTTGATAACCCACCTGCGTGAGGTAGCCGCTCAATTGCGGCAGAACGGTCACGGTCGCGTTCGGCGTGACCGTGCCGAGTTCCGCGAGCGTTTCGGGCATGTCACCGCGCACCGCGCGAGCGACCTGCACGACCTGGGCGGCCGCGCTGCGCTGATGCGGCTTCGGCATCAGCAGACGTACGATCCCGTATATGAGACCAGCTGCGAGCAGGGCGCCTATCAACCACCGCCACCATCGACGTTTGGGCGGCCCGCCGGCCAGAGCCGGGTCATGCGCTTCAATCATTAGCTCTCCGAGCCTCTTGTGCAAAGCCAGCTGGGAAAAATAGCATCGCGGGGGGCCTCCAAGACGGAAGAAATGTGAAGAATCTGTAGCGTGCGCATATCCGAATGTTTCAGTTGTAGTTTCAATTGTAATTGCAATTGTAATTATTGCCCGCGCTCGGTGCAGCTTGCGTGCCAACGGTCGGGCGACGCGGCGGTTTACGTGAACCCATCGAGCTATCGTGTGGCCGCTCGATCCGTTATCTTATAACTGCGTGAAAAACCGTGGCTGCGTACAAATGACGAGGGTTCAGTGATCGGCGTGGGCGTCGATTTCGGAACGTCGAATTCGACGATCGCGTGGTTCGACGGCGCGGCCCTGCATTGCGTCCGCGTGGAGACGGATAGCCCCATTGTGCCGACCGCCGTGCATCTCACCCGTGATTACGTCGGCACGACGGGGGCGCGGGCCATCGAGCAGTACGTGCACGAGAATGCCGCCCGGCTGGTGCAACTCGTGCCGGAGATGCTCGGGTCGGCCGCTGCAGAAATCAGCGATCGCAGCACCGACACGGAGATGACCGAGCTGGAAACCTCGCGTGACTTCGTCTGGGGTCCGCTCGAGGATCACGGCTTGCCGGGCCGTCTGTTCTTGGGGCTCAAGCGATTGCTCGGCAATCCGAGCGTCGATCGTTTGATCGTCTTCAAACGTTCCTACCGTCTGGTCGCTTTGCTGACGCCGGTCCTGCTGCGCATGCGCGAACAGCTCGAACGCGAACTGCCGGAAGCCTTCGACTCCGCGCATGTCGGCCGTCCGGTCGATTTCGAGGGCAGCGACCCAAAGCGCAATGAGCTGGCATTGCGCCGCCTGAGCGAGGCCTGTGCTCATGCCGGGTTTCCACGGGTCGAGTTCTATCCAGAACCACTGGCTGCGACATTGAGCTTTCTGTGGCGGCGCCGGCAACTGACCGAAGGAACCGTGCTCACCGTCGATTTCGGCGGCGGCACCCTGGACCTGTCGGTGGTGCGGTACTCTGGCGTCCGCTTCACCGTACTCGCGACCGCGGGCGCAGATCTCGGCGGTGATCGCATCGATCAATTGATTTTCAGGCGCCTGTTGTTTCCGTTGCTCGGTGAGGGAGAGACTTGGAAGCGCCGCGTCGAGGGCCGCGTGATCGAGACCCTGTTCCCGTTCGCGGAATATGAGGAGGGAATTCTGAATTGGGCCATCACACATACCCTCAACCAGAATCGCTACAAGACCAAGCTTACTGAAGCCATCGCCGGCGGCGGGCCGGCAGCGTTGAAATTCGCGCGTTTGAAGGATCTGATCAATTACAACTACAGCTATCAGGTCTTCACCGCGATCAAGCGGGCGAAAGCTGAATTGTCGATCGACGAATCGACGCTCATCGACATTCCGGAACTGAATCTGGCCGTGAGTTTCACTCGGCGCGAACTCGATGCGATCCTGTCGGGCATGTTGCAGCAGCTCGACGCACTGTTGCAGCTGGTGCTGCGTCGCGCAGGATTGGCGCCGCAGCACGTCGATGTCGTCGTGCGCACCGGGGGATCTTCCTTGATCGTCGCCGTGCGGCAACTCCTGGAGCGCGAATTTCCGGGCAAGGTAACCGAGCACGACCCCTTCACGAGCGTTGCCAGCGGACTCGCGATTGCCAATTTTCGCAGACTCGCAGCTTAGCCGCTCCGGATCGACTCAATAGTCGCAGCGGGCAGGGTTTTATTGGGTGAAATAGGCGATAATCAGAATCCCTAAGTTACAGCACCGCCATGGCCGCTCGCTCCAGCAGCTCCGCCGAGGAAAATTTCCTGCGCGGCAACGGCCATGCGCACAGCGGGCAGTGGCCGGCCGCGCTCGCGAGCTATGAGATGGCGATCGCCTTGTCGCCGACATTCGTCCTCGCCCACTTCAATCGCGGCGTCGCGTTACAGCAGCTGCGCAGGCTCGACGAGGCTTGCGCGAGCTACGGCGCCGCCGTGACGCTCGATCCGAGCTATGCGGCCGGTTGGTTCAATCGCGGCGTCTTGCTGCAGGAGATGCGCCGCTTCGAGGACGCGCTGTCGAGCTATCAGGCAGCGATTGCTGCTCAATCCGATCATGCGGCAGCTTATTGCAACCGCGGCACCATCTTGTTCGACCTGGACCGGCCGCAAGAGGCGCTTGCGAGTTACGATGCGGCGGTCGCGCTGCAACCACAGTTGGCCGGGGCCTGGTTCAATCGCGGCAACGCGCTCAAGACCCTGGGCCGACGCGAGGCTGCGCTCGCAAGCTACGAGCGCAGCCTCGAACTCGACCCGGGAAACGCCGATGCGCTGTACAACCGCGGCAATGTCTTGCTGGAACTGCGGCATCTCGAAGCGGCGGTCGTCAGTTTCGATGCGGCGATCGTGCGTCGGCCGGAGCACGCCGGCACTTATCTGAATCGCGGTAATGCGCTGATCGCCTTGAAACGACACGGGGAAGCGATTGCGAGCTACGAGCGCTCGCTCGCCCTGCAGCCGCAATTCGATTTCGGCGCGGGTCCACGCCGTGCCGCGCTGATGGACATCTGCGACTGGCGCGATTTCGATGCGGCCTGCGCACAGATGGGACTTGCCGTCGATCGCGGCGCAAGGGTTTGCAGTCCATTTCTGATGCTCAGCTTGTCCGGGTCCGCCGCCCGACAGCGTCGCGCCGCGGAAATCTGGGCACACGCGAAGTATCCCGCCGCGTTCGACGCGTCCGCGCCGGTTCGACCGCGCATCGAGCCAGGACGCGGAAAAATCCGGCTCGGTTACTTCTCTGCCGATCTGCGCAATCACCCGGTTGGCGCCTTGACCGCAGCGCTGTTCGAGTCGCACGATCGAACCGGCTTCGAAACGACGGCCTTCTCTTTCGGTCCGGTCACGCCGGATCCGCTGCGGTCGCGTTTGGAGAGCGCCTTCGACCGCTTCATCGACGTGCATGGCAGCAGCGATCGGGAGATCGTCGCGCTCGGACGAGAACTCCAGCTGGACATTGCCGTCGATCTGATGGGCTATACCGACGGCTGCCGGCCCGGAGTGTTCGCGGGTCGCGTCGCGCCCCTGCAGGTTGGCTATCTCGGCTATCTCGGAACCCTGGCCTTGAACCTCGACTATCTGATCGCGGATCCGACGCTCGTGCCGGTCGATCAACGCGAGCATTACACCGAGAAGATCCTGTACCTGCCCTGGTACCAGCCGAACGATGCTGGCCGCGCCGTGCCGTCGCTCGGCAACCGAAGCGAATTCGGACTGCCAGACCTGGGCTTCGTGTTTTGCTGCTTCAATTCCAGTTTCAAGATCAATCCGGAAACCTTCGCCAGTTGGATGCGCATCCTTGGGCGAACGCCGGGCAGCGTCCTGTGGCTTTATGCGCCATCCGCGCTCGCGCGGGATAATTTGACCATGGCGGCCAGCGGCCATGGCGTCGGGGCAAGGCGGCTGCTGTTTGCCGAATGGATGCCTCCCGCCGACAATTTGCGGCGCTACCGCAGCGCGGATTTGTTCTTGGACACGGCGCCTTACAACGCGGGGACGACCGCGAGCGACGCTCTCTGGGCCGCCTTGCCCGTGATTACGCTGATCGGCAACACGTTCGCCGGTCGCATCGCGGCCAGCGTGCTGACCGCCGCCGATCTTTCGGAGCTGATCACGAGTACGCGCGACGAGTATGAGGATCTCGCGGTCGCGCTCGCGACCGACGCCGCACGGTTGACACGGATCCGCGAGCGACTCGATCGGGATCGCCATGAATCGCGGCTGTTCGACACCCCGAGGCACACCGCCGCTCTCGAAGCGGCCTATCGGGCGATCTACGCGCGGGCGCTAACCGGCAACGCAGTTGCTCATCTCGAGCCCGGCAGCGCCTGAGTTGCGGGTCAACCGGAGCACCGCTGGCGAGGTTCTTTGTTAGGGAGTATCGCGATCGCGCTGACGATCACAGCGGGCCCGAGGGTCCGCAGACATTCGAAAAATACTTGAGCCGGAGGGGTCTCCATCAGCGCAGACGCCATTTCACTTGCAGTCCGATCGTGAAGGGCAGATTGTCCGACGGAATCGGCGGGATCAAGATGAAATTCGCTCCAAACCGTCCGTAGCCGGTGATCACGGTTGGCGCGAGTACGGGTCCGGTGCGATTGCCGCTGCCGAAGCCATAACGGCCGTAGTTGTAGCCCGAGATGATGCCGGCCATGAGGCCAACCCGGCCCCAGCCCCAGTCGGTCGCGGAGGGCGTGAAAATCGCGCCGCCGTAGAACGAGGGGCGATCGAGCGAGTTGCGGTAATACCCTGCCGCAGCGGCCCACTGCCGCGTGAGCGCGCACTCCGCGCCGAGCCCGGGGTTGAAATCGTCGAAATGCTTATAAGGATGAATATGGTAGGAACCGACCATGAGATCGGCCCACCATCCGTCGGCGCAAGCCGCGGCGGACGCCATGCCGCAGCGACCGGCTGCCAGCGCCAGCACCAACAGCAGAGGGGTCATGCGGCGCAATGGGCGGCCGATCAAGGAACCGCGGGTACGGTGGGAATGACCCCTGGAATCCACTACTGCTGCGCCACCGCGAGGATCGCCAGCAATACGGTCAGAGTTGGTTGCCGCGAACAGCAAATGAACAGACGACCGCTCGAAGCGGTGCCTTCGCCCAGCGTACACGCGAGATCCGAATAATTCATGAGCTAGTATAGCTTGGTGCTAGGATCCGTGACTTGCGCTTGCTCGCGCGGCGGCGCGTGCCGCGAATGTTGTACGACGATGCCGATTCCGGTTCTTGGACGGAATCGACTGATCGGGCGAATCAATCCAGCTTGTAGACGATGCCCTGCTTCATCACGAAACGCACGTTCTCGAGGGCGCGTATGTCGGCGAGCGGGTCGTCGCGCACGGCGACGATGTCGGCCCATTTTCCGGGGCGCAGCGATCCGAGTTCGTCGCTCTTGCCGAGCAGCTCGGCACCGCCCATCGTCGCGGCCTGTATCGCTTGCATCGGGGTCATGCCGTTTTCGACCATGATGTGGAATTCGAGCGCGTTCTGGCCGAAGTCGCAGACGCCGATGTCCGTGCCGAAGGCGATCTTGATCCCGGCGGCCACGGCCTTGCGAAAATTCTTCCGCTGTGCGTCCTGGATTGCCCGCATCTTGGCCTGGAATTCCGCCGGGTAGCCGTCGAGCACGCAGTCGGTGACTTCGAGCGTGGGCACGAGATAAGTGCCGTGCTGCTTCATGAGCGCGCGCCCCTCGTCGTCCATGAGCGTGCCGTGCTCGATCGATGCGACGCCGGCGCGGATCGCGGTCTTGATGCCCTCGGCGCCGTGGGCGTGCACGGCAACCTTGAGTCCGAAATTATGAGCCTCGTCGACCGCGGCCTCGAGTTCCTCGCGCGTCGCTTCCCGACCGAAGGGATTGCTGTTGTGCGTGAGGACGGCGCCGGTTGCGAACATCTTGATCACATCGACGCCCTGGCTCGCGAGCGCGCGTATGCGCTCGCGAACCTCGGCCGGAGAATTCGCATTGCCGAAGCGCAGATCCCAGGGCAGTGTGATGTCGGGCGAAAATCCCGTCACCGCTCCCGCGCCGCCCGTGATCGTGACATAGGCGCCGGCCACGTACATGCGCGGTCCGACCACGTCGCCGCGGTTGATCGCGTCGCGCAGCGCGACGTCCACGAGCGCGCGGTAGGGCCCGAGATCGCGCACCGTCGTGAATCCGGCGAGCAGCACCGCCCGTGCATGCGGCAGGGACTTGAATGCCTCGACCGCGGCGGTGTGCTGCAGCTCGGCGAGGGGATCCTTGGCATCGTGATCGATCGTCAGATGCGTGTGCATGTCGATCAGTCCGGGCATCACGGTGTAGTCCGACAGGTCGATGAACGTAGCGTCCGACGGTACCGGCGCCGTGCCGGGACCTACCGAGACGACGCGGCCGCCCTGGATCAGGATCGCTTGGGAGTCCTGCACGCGACCGGTCTCGGTGTCGATGAGGTGCCCGGCATGAATGACCGTCAGCTGGCCTTGCGCGGGCGCGGCGGCGGCGCCGAGAGCGGCGAACAACAGCGAACATAAGGCGCTGCGTACCGTCATGGCGGCGCTCACGGTGCGCGCGCGGGTGTCGCCCCGGCCTCTTGGGTTGCGCGAATCCACCGCTCGATCTTATCGTCCAGGACCACGAGCGGCATGCTCCCACCCAGCAGCACCTGATCGTGAAACTGGCGCAAGTCGAATCGCGCTCCGAGTTGCTGCAGCGCCTTGTCTCGCAGGCGGCTGATCTCGAGCTGCCCGATCTTGTAGGACACTGCTTGGGCCGGGTAGGCGACATAGCGCTCCACCTCCGCGGCCGCTTGGGCGTGATCCATCGAGGAGTGTGCGGTCATCCATTCGATGCCCTGTTCGGTACTCCAGCCCATGGCGTGAATCCCGGTGTCGATGACCAGACGGTTCGCGCGCAGCATTTCGTTGACGAGATGTCCGTAATACTGCCACGGGTCGTCGTACAGCCCCAACTCCTTGCCGAGTGCCTCACAATAAAGCGCCCAGCCCTCGCCGTAGGCGTTGAAAAACGTCAGTCGCCGAAATGCGGGCAAACCCGGGATCTCTTGTGCCAGCGAGGTCTGAAAGTGGTGGCCCGGATAGGTTTCATGCAGCGTCGTCGTCATGACGATGAACTCGTCGCGTACCCCCGGGGCGTAGATGTTCATCCATAAGATGCCGGGTCGCGATCCGTCCGCCGCCGCCTGCTGGTAATTGCCGTTGCCTTGGTATTTTTTCGCGGATTCGGGCAGGGCACGAATCTCGAAGGGCGCCTTCGGCATCACGTCGAAGATTCGCGGCAGCGTCGGCAGGATGCGTCGCAATGCCGCTTCATAGGCCGGCACGACCTCCTCGGGGCTCTGGAAATGCAATGAGGCATTCTGGCGCACGAACGCAAAGAACTCGGGCAGTGTCCCGGTGAAGCCGACCTGGCGGCGTACCCCGTCCAACTGCGCGCCGATCCGCTCGACTTCCGTCAGGCCCAGCGCATGAATCGCCTGCGGGCTCATGTCGGTGGTGGTATTGGCGCGGATCTCATAGGCATAGAGTGCGGCGCCATTCGGTAGCGCCCCGAGACCGGGAATGGCGTTGGCATGCGGCAGATACTCACGCGCGAGAAATTCGTGCAGCCGTTCGAACGCGGGTTCGATGACGTCAGCGATCTTGCCAGCATACGCCCGCGTGAGCCGCGCCCGATCGGCGGCCGGGAAGTTCTCCGGCAGATTGGCGATCGGATGCCAGAACTCGGTCCGTTCGGGCGCGAGTGCAAAGTAATTCTGCAGCTGTGGCAGCACGCGCTCGACGACGACGCGCGGCAACACGACGCCCTTGGCCATTCCCTCGCGCATCCGGGCGATTGCATCGTCTGCCCAGCGTGCGAAACTGTCGGCGCGCCGCAAGGCATTGTCGTAGTCCGCCACGGTCTTGAACGGGTAGGATCCCGATCCCGCCTGATCGAGCGCGAACGCCGTGTGTTGGCCGACGAACTGATTGATCGGCAACATGCGCGCGGTCGCGTAGAGGTCGCCGCCATAGAGCGCCAAGCCCGAGTCGATTTCATAGCGCAGCATGGAGTAGCTGATCCTTGCGTCGGCGGACAGCGGTGCCGGGTCGAACGACTTGAGCGCGGTGTCATAGCGGTGCAGCAGCGCGCGCATCCGGACCAGCCACGCGTCCTCGAGCGAGTCGTCGAACTTCGACTCGTATTGGAGCAAGCCCTCGCTCAGAGCTTCCTGGGGATTCAGTGCGAGCCAATCGCGCCAATAGTCCGCATAAAGCGATTCGAGGCCCGTGACGGAGCGTGCCGTGCTGGTCCGTGCCGTGCTGGTCCGTGCCGTGCTGGTCCGTGCGTCCATGCTGAAGGCCGCCATCGCGACACCGAGCAGCACAACCCGAAAGATCGTCGAGCTCATGAATATTCCTCACGCAAGATCGGATAGATGAGGTGGCGGCGGTCCCGATAGACGCTGCGTGCCAGCAGCCAGGCACGCCGCGCCTCCGGGCTTGCGGCGAAGTCGGCATCCTCGGCCAGTTTGGCGGCAAATGCGGCACGCAGCCCGTGGTCCGACTCCAGCAGGCGCTCGCCGAAGGGCTCTAGTACGTAGGGCTCGCCGTGCGCGCAGTGCGCGAACATCCCGAGCATGAAACCCCATTGGAAAAACGAATCCGGCGAGTCGGCTTCGAGCAGCACGATCGCCAGGTTGCCGAGGTCCTGGTCGGTCGGCACTCGCAGACTGCCCGCAGGCATGGTCAAGGAGAGGGTCTCGTGAGCGGCCGCTCCCGGGACAACGCGCACCCGGCCCTCGCTCACTTGGCCGGCAGCCGTTGCGACGATGCCCGGCTCGTGGATCGCGCCGATCACGGCCGCGTCAGGCAGGTGGGTGCGCCGCAGGCGATAGATCGCGGGCGCGGCCAGGGTTTCGACCCGGACGCCGTGCAGCCGCAGCCGGGCTGCGATATCCCGCAGATGCGCCGGCAGCAGATACGCCCGCGGCCGCACAGCGTACGCAGACGCGCGTGTCATCGGGACCACCCGTACCGGCTGCTCGTCGGGCTCACCCGTCCAGCGAGGCACGGGTTCCCCGGACAAGGCATAGACTCGCGGTTCGCTGCGGATGCCTTGAAAGGGCGCCGGGAAATGCGCTGCGGCGTCCGCGGCCGTCCAACCGAGCGGCACGCTCGTCGGGCGCAGCCGTCGGTCCGCGGCCACCGCTCTGCGCAATTCCTCGACCCGCGCTGCCAGCCCCGCAAGCAGCGAGGAGAGCAGCACGTACATGCCGAGTACCCGTCGGCGAAATGGCTTCAGCGAGTGATTCTCGACCAATATGGCCGGCAAGTGCCGCAGGTTTGCGTATCCGGTCGTAAAGCGCGCGTTGGCCGTGAAAGCGAACCGGCCGTCGCTCATGTCGCGGTCGTTGACCGTGAGGATCGGCGGTCCGGGGCTATGGCCTTCGCGGCGCAGCGCCTCGGTTGCGAGCGGCAGCAACTGTTCGTCCAGCCAAGCGGCGATGCGCGGTGACCAGGCGTGGCGACCCGCGGTCGAGCCGAACGTCACGTCATATTGGTAGTCGGCGCCGTCGGTGACGTGGGTGTCGATGAACAAGTCGGGGTTCCAGGCGCTGATCACAGCGACGATCGCACGGCTCTCGGACGCATCGAGCTTGGCGAAATCCCGGTTCAAGTTCAGATTGTCATCGTTCGTATGCCGGCCGACTTCGCGCGGACCACGCTGGTTGATGCGGTTGTGCGGTCCGAAATCCGCATAGCCGTCGACGTTCAGCACCGGCACGAGCAGCACAACAGCCTGCGCCAGCAAGTCCGGTCCGCGGCCGCGAACCAGATCCCGCAACAGCATGAGCGAGGCGTCCTTGCCGTCGATTTCGCCCCCATGGATGCCGGCTTGAATGAGTACGATCGCCTTGCCGGATGCTCTTGCGAGTTCGGGTTCGAACCCGAAGCGGCTGGCGATCACCATGCCGATTTGGCGCCCGCCGGCCGAATCGCCGATCGCGCGCAGGCGCAGGTCCTCGCGACCGGCGGCGAGGCGCCGCAACCAGCGCCAGGTCTCCTCGCCGTCTGCCGTCTCGCGAAACTCGCTCGCCTCCGCCGTGGTGACACAGGCATCGGTCGGCGCCGCGATATGGCGTTCGCTGGCGCCGCTCCACTCCTCGACAGGCGGCAGAAACTCGTCGGCTGGCAGCTCGGCCATGGTTTAGCGGATTCCGTGCATCAGCTTGTTCAAGAGCGGCGTCAGCAGCAGCATCACGAGGCTGACGCCGATGGCGACATACGCGGTGTGAGTGTACACGGCCGCGTAAGTCGCCTTGGCTGCGGCCACATCGACGATCGCGCCGCCTATCGTATTCGCGCCGGTCGACTGCGCGATCAGTCCGGCGACGTAGTTGGACATGCCGGAGTAGAGAAACCAGGCCCCCATCATCAATCCGCCGAGGCTCACCGGTGCGAGCTTGGTCATTGCCGACAAGGAGACGGGGACCAGGAGCACCTCGGTCAAGGTGTTCAATCCATAAACCACGACCAGGAATACGAGCGGCGTCAAACCCGCGGGCCCCTCGATGCGCATGCCGGCGACCAAGATCAGGAACCCGAGGCCGATACCGCAAACACTCAGCGCGAGCTTGATGGGCAGCGACGGTTCGCGCCCGGACCGTGCGAGCGCCACCCAGATCCAGGCGACGAGGGGTGCCAACAACAAAGTAAACGCGGGATCCAGCGACTGGAACATGGGCGCCGGTACGTTGAAGCCCCAGAGGCTGCGGTCGACCAATCGATCGGTGAACAAGTTGAACGAAGAGCCGGCTTGCTCGTACAGCGCCACGTACGGAATCTGCGCCACGATGACATAGATCGCGACCAGCATCCGATCCCTGGCGACGCGGCCTTGGCCGATGATCGCATAGCCGGCGAGGAAGGCGAGCATGCCGACGCCGACCCAGGGCACGGCGTCACCGATCAGTTCGTTGTGGATGACCAGCGTCATGGACAGCGCGATCAATGCGAGTCCCGCGACGTAACAGAGCATCTCGCGATCGAAGCAAAGCCATACCCGTTCCTTCAGCCGCACGGGGTTGGGCGGTTCGGCCTTGCCGGCCAGCAGTGGCTGGCCCCAAAGGAAAGCGGCCAAACCCGCGCTCATACCCACCCCGGCAAGCCCGAAGCCGTAGCGCCAGCCGTAGCGGATGCCGAGATAGCCGCAAGACAGCGCGGCGAGCAATGCGCCGATGTTGATGCCCATGTAGAAGATCGTGAAGCCGGCATCGCGGCGTCGGTCGCCGCTCGCGTACAAAGATCCGACCAGCGTGGAGATATTCGCCTTGAGAAACCCCACCCCCGCGATGATCAAACCGAGGGACAGATACATGCAATACACATAGAACGGCTCGGTCTCCTGGCGCAATTGTATGGTCGCCAAAGCCAATTCGGACGGCAGCCCGAGCGCGCGGCCGTCGGCTATCTGCAGGCGCCCCGCGCCGATCGCGACCGCGGATTCACCGTGCGGGCCGACGAGGCGGCGCTGCGCGTCGCCGCCGCGGCCGCTTGCGATCAACTCGTATTCGACGCCGCCGAACTGCAGAAACTGCCGCGTGCCTGCGCCCTCGAGCGTCATACCAGCGTGGCCGAGCACGAGTAAAATGGCGCCGAACGTCACCGCCTTGCGGGCGCCGAGGTAGCGGTCCGCCAAGATTCCGCCGACGACAGCCATGATGTAGACGAGCGCCGTATAAGCTCCGTAAACCATCGTCGCGCGGCGGTCCGAAAACAGGAAATGCTCGGTCAGGTAGAGAATCAGCAGACTGCGCATGCCGTAGTAGGAAAATCGTTCCCACATTTCGGTCAAGAACAAGATCAGCAGGCCCCGAGGATGGCCTAGAAACGTCGCTGCCGCAGGCCCGCCCTCGGCAGTCGTCATCGGTTCAGGTCATACTTCATGATGCGTCCGTGGCGGCCACCGCGATCCCGTTCCAGGCTATACACGTCGCCAAGCGGCCCGCAACGCGACTTCAGTACGCGCAGCACCGCCGCTGTATCCTGGTCGTCGAGGCGTAAATCCGCGAGGCGGCGATGGGCCCCGAGGTGCGCGGCGTTGGTTGCGCCGATGATGACCGCAGCCACACCGGGGCGATCGAGCATGAGTTTCGACGCAACGCTCGCGATGTCGCAGCGATGCCGCACGGCTATCCGCTCGAGTGTCCGCAGCAGCTCCTGGAAAAGATCCCAGCCGCCGAAATCCTCGATGATCAGCTTGTACTTGATCAAGGAGCGATTGACCAAATCCTGCCCCGGTTCACGTTGCCCCGCCCAGCGTTCCGACAGGAATCCGCCGGCAACGGTGCCGTAACAGACGGCTGCGATGCCGTTTTCCCGGCACAGCTCGAGCATGCCGTTGTCCGGTCGGTCGTCGAGCAGGGAGTACTGCAGCTGCATCGCGATCACCGGCACGCCCGCCTGCAGGATTTCGCGGGTCCGCGGCACATCGAAATTCGTCAGCCCGATGTGCGCGATCTTGCCGGCAACGCGCAGCCGCTCGAGCTCGAGTGCCACCTCGACGTAGCCCGGCACTGCATAATCCCACCAATGAAATTGCACCAGATCGAGGCGCTCGACCCCGAGTCGGCGCAGGGATCGGTCGATGCCACGTTCGATGTAGCCGGTATCGATGTTCTCGAGCATCGCCAGGTCGGGAACGAACTTGGTGTGGATTTGTACGCGTCCCGCAAGCTGCGGATACCGTGCCCGAAAGCTGCCGATCAGTGCTTCGACATCCGTGTAGATGTCCGCGCAATCGAAGGTCGTTATGCCCGATTCGACGAATGCCGCCATGTCGATGATCGCCTGGTTGCGATCGATCGCGCCGTGATCTCCGGCGAGTTGCCAGCCGCCTTTGATGACTCGAGAAATATCATAGCCCGGCGCAATCTCGATTCGCACGCTCAATATCCCATGGTCGTTTTAGGTATGGCCGTCCGGCAGCCTGGATCGGCCCGGCTATGCTGCGCGGGGGCGCCGAGCGGGATCAATAACCCCGCCGCCGAACAGCATTGCGTCTGCCGCAAAGAAGCTTCACCTCGCGCGGGACTGGCTGAGCGTAGGTGGCGCAGGGTCCGCCGGGGTCTCGCGATACCCGGCAGAGGCCTCCAGATAGGTCATCAGCGCCGTCAGCATGCGCAGCGGCGCCGGTGGCAGGCGTCTGCCGAGCCGGCTGATCAGCTGCACCGCGACGTCCTGCAGGGCGGCGCTGTCGACGGGTACGGCCGCGAATTCACCGGTCTCGATTTCCTTGCTGACCGCAAGCCGCGGCAGCAGCGTGAAGAACTCCCCCGCCCGAAGCAGGTTCTTCAGCAAATTGATCGAGTTGGAGGTCAACTCGGGTTGCAGCGACACACCAGCCTCGGCCTCCGCGGCCTGCAGCAATTGACGCGTCCGCAACGATGACTCCGGCAGACAGAGCCGGTGGCCTCTGAGGTCGGCGAGCTTGAGGAGGCGACCGCGGCTGAGCGGGTGATCGATATGCATGATGGCGCACAGCGGTTGTCGGACCGATGCGAGGACGCGTATGCGTGTGTCGTCCGAGGGCTGCAGCACCAGTCCAAGGTGCGCATCGTCCTCGGCGACCATGCGCGCGACTTCGTTCGAAGAGGCCGCCATGTGTACGTTGATCAGCAGGCCGGGAAACTTCGCCTGGAAGCGGATCAACAGACTCGACAATGGTTCGCCGATGAAGCCTTCGCCGACCGCGAGGAAGATCCGGCCCGTGCGCAGGCCCTTGAGGTCCGAGAGGCGCGCATCCACGGCTTCTTGCAGCCGCAACTGCTCGTTGTAATACTCGATCAACAGCATCCCGGCTTCGGTCAGCTTGATGTTGCGGCGACCGTGCTCGATCAAGGCGATGCCGATGTGCGCCTCCATTTGCGATATCTGCCTACTGACCGAGGATACGGCCACGCCGAGACTATCGGCTGCGGCCCGCATGGACCCGAGTTTCGCGGCCTCGTACAAGTAGCGGAGGTTGTGGTCCTGCAATCGGCGGCCGCTAGGGCGAGGCGGCCGCAGCAGGCGCCGGGTCGTCGGGGATGCTGACGAAATTGAGCAAGGCGATCTTGCCGTTGCGAATCGTCGCATAGCCCATGACCCGCTCGCGGCTATCCTTGCCATTTTCGCGTGCGCGCACGAAATGATGGGTGAAGATCTGGTCGCCACGCGCCGAGGTGAATTCATCGATGAACGGCAGATCGATCACGACCATCTGGGTCTTCGCCTGGATCGCGCGGAAATGTTGGGCGAGATCCGCCAAGCCCTTGCTGCGATCGGCGCCGTTGATGCGCATCACGGCATCCGGCGTGAAGTAGCGCCCAAAGGCCTCGGCCGTGAAGCCATTGGGGTCCCGGTAAGCCGCGTTCCACCACAAGAACATCGCGACGAGCGGGTCCGGCTGCGCGGCGCGCGCCTCGTTCCCCGGGCCGGGTGCGAGGGCCAACATGGCGACGGCCGCCGTCAGTAACACGATGCTGGAACGACGCTTGACCAAGGTTCACTCCTCGCGACGATCGCCGCGGACGATTTGCAGACCTGAAAGATCAAGGGAGTCTAAGCGAGTTTGACCGACTTGGGCACTCCGTTCGGCCGGCCCTCGCGCAGAACGCGGGTCGCCCCCGCCTATCGTTGCGTTCTAGGCAACGAAACCTCCGTGGCATGTCATTGCAAGAAGTCGATTCTGGCCGGACCATCATCCACAGAACAAGAGTCGGATGCGGCAGGCGCATCGACGACCAAACCCAAGCACGTTTGCGGGGAGTTGGCTCATGCGCGGCGCGCCCGTTGATGCCGAGGCGTCGCCGACAGAACTAGGTGATAGGGAGACTTCGATGAGTACTCAATTCAATTGGCTCCTGCGCGGGCGCTTGCGATCGATCCTCGCTGCGTCCGCAACTCTGCTGGGCTCCTTGCACGGCGCCACGGGGCTTGCCGCGGACGCGTCGGCCCCGGCCGATGCGGCCGACTCCCTCCAGGAAATCACCGTTACCGCTCAGCGTCGGGAACAGAACGAGCGCGACGTGCCGATCAGTCTGACCGTATTCAGCGGAGTCGATGCAGACAAGCAAAACTTCCAGGGCGTGGCGAGCTACTTCGACCAGACGCCGAACGTGAGCTTCATCTCGGTAGGGACGCGCGACCGGCAGGAACTGTCTCTGCGCGGCATCAGCGATCAGCTGTCTCCCGACAACAACATTCGCGAAGGCAGCTTCGGCTTCTACATCGACGAATTCAACGTGGCGCAAGGCACGTCGAATCCGGAAATCGTCGACATCGACCGGATCGAAGTCCTGCGCGGGCCTCAGGGCACCTACTTCGGCCGTAATTCGGTCGGCGGCGCGATCAACATCACGACCAAACAGCCCAGCAACGATTTCTTCGCCGAGGGCAGCTCGCAGTACTCGAGCTTCAACACGATCGATTCGCATGTAATTCTGAATCTGCCGCTGATCGACAACCTGCTCGCGGTGCGCATCGCGCTCCAGGATGAGACCAGCGACGGCAACATCAAGAACATCAATGAGATCGGCGGCGGCAACAACAGCAAGTACGAGTACGGCAAGATCATCGTGCGCTACACGCCGACCGAGAATCTCACAATCGACACGACCGGCACGATGACGAGCGAACACGTCGGCATGCGCAACGGCGTGCCCTCGGGCGTGCTCGGCGACTTTTCCGCGAGCGCGCTGTACAGCGGGCCGCCGTACAACGGCCAGGCAATTCCCGACGGCGTGGGCTTCTACCCGAACAATACGACAGAAGTGAATTTCAACCGGCCCCAGGACGACGGCACGATCTTCAATTATGTGTCGAACCGCATCAAGTACGACGCGGATGCCTTCACCATCACCAATATCGTCGGCTACCTGTACTCGAACGAGTTCGAGGGCGGTGACATCGACGGCTCGAGCCTCGATCTCTTCTACGAGGACGAGTCGATCAAGCGCACGTCGCTCAGTGAGGAGTTGCGCATCCAGTCCAAGTCCGGTGGGCTGATCGATTGGACCGGCGGATTCTACTACGGTCACGACAGCGGCCATACGACCCAGTTCACCTACGCCGGCGCCGACAATCCCTTCGAACTGCCCGACGGCACGGAGGTGACGTCCTCGTTCTCCGACTCGTCGGACGTGAGCACCGCCCTGTTCGGCGAAGCCGTCTGGCACATCGACCCGGCGCTCTCCCTGACCGTCGGTGCGCGCTACACGCACGAGACCGTCTACAACGACAGCTACAATTCCTCCGGTACCGAGACCGGCTTGAATTACGTGAATGGTTCGGCGAGTTTCAATAATTTTTCGCCCAAAGCGTCCCTGTTCTACGAGTTGTCGCAGCAGACGAACCTCTATGCCACGATTTCTCGCGGCTTCAAGGCCGGTGGCATCGAGGCGAACCCGACGACCGCGGGCGGCAATGACGTTTACAAGCCCGAAACGCTGACCAACTACGAAATCGGGGTGAAGAACGAATCGGCCGACAAGCGTGTGCGGGTCGATGCCGACGTGTTTTACATGGATTGGAACAACATTCAGGCCGATTATTCCATCGGCCAGTCGGTACCGGGAGGCGGCGTGGACTTCATCACGGGTATCGCCAACGCCAGCGGCGCACGCAGCTACGGCTTCGAAACCGAGGTCAAGGCGCTCGTGGTGACCGGCTTCACGCTCGGTGCCGGTGCGGGTTACGACCGCGCCTACTACACCAGCTATCCGGATGCGGAAACCGGCGTCGGCACGGCCGGTAATCTCTCCGGCGTCACCCTGCCGAACGCGCCGAAGTGGACGCTGCACGCCAACGGCGAATACGATCACAAGCTGAACGCCGATTATTCCGGTTTCGCGCGCTTGGAATGGTACTACCGCGGCGGCATCGTGCCCGACCAGAATTCGGAGTTCCACACCGGATTTCCGTGGGACGTACCCGCCTTCAACGTCTGGAACCTGCGTGCGGGTGTCAACAAGGATACGTGGAGCGTCAACGCGTTCGTCGAGAATCTGCTCGACAAGAAGTACTATACGAACGCTTATGAGAAGGCCTTCGTAACCGGTATGTTCATCGAGCCCTCGTATCGCAACATCGGCGTGAGATTCACGATCAAGACCCGGTAAGGCGGTGCATGCCGAAGCGATTCTGCATCGCCGGAGTCGGCGCGGTCGGCGGCACGATCGCGGCCCGACTGGCCGCGCATGGCCAGAGCGTGAGCCTCATCGCGCGTGGCGCCCGCCTCGAGCAACTGCGCCGTGACGGCCTGCGCGTGCAGTTCGATGCGGCTGCGCCCGCCGTAATGCAGTTGCCCGTCAGCGATGGCCGCGGATTGGGCATTCAAGATGTGCTGGTGATCGCCACCAAGGCGCCCTCCTTGCCGGCGCTGCTGCCACGTCTCGCGCCGCTGATCGGGCCGCGGACCCTGGTCGTGCCGCTCGTCAATGGCATCCCCTGGTGGTATTTCCTCGGCGAAGGCGGGGCATTCGCCGGCAACCCGGTGGCCGCCGTCGACCCCGAGGGCGAACTCGTTGCGGCGCTCCCGTCCGAGCGCATCGTGGGCTGTGTCGCCTACTTGACCTCGCGTCTCGAGGCGGACGGGCTAGTCCGCGCGCAGGGTGCCCAAAGGCTGCACATCGGGCCGATCCACGCTTGCGTTTCGCCGGAAATCCAAGAACTGGCTGCGGTATTGAGCGAGGCCGGTATCGCCGCGACCGTCTCGCCTCAGATTCGCGCGGAGCTGTGGACCAAAGTGGCCTTGAATCTCGCCACGAACCCCCTGTCGGTCGTTGCCGAGGCAACGCTGATCGAACAGTTCACGGACCCGCTGTTGTTGCCGATCGTGACCGGTGTCATCGGGGAAGCCCTGCGGGTGGCCGCCGCTTTCGGGGTTCGCGCCTCGATGAGTCTCGCCGAGATGATTGCCACGGGTCGGCGCGCCGGCGCCTTCGAAACATCGATGTTGCAGGATTACCGCGCCGGACGCATGCTGGAACTCGATGCGATCGGCCGGGCGGTGTTGGACCTCGCCGGCAAGGTGGCCGTGAGCATGCCGACGACCGAAATTTTGCTGGCCTTGTGCGCGCGCCGCGCCGCGCGGAGAAGCTGAGATGCAAGCCGACGAATGGCGCCTGCGCTGCGAACTGACCGACTTTTATCATCTGGTCGACTTTCTCGGCTGGACGGAATTGATTTTCAACCATATTTCCGTCCGCCTGCCCGGGCCGGAGCACCACTACCTCGTCAATCCCTTCGGCCTCAATTATTACGAGGTGACCGCGGAGAAACTGCTCAAGGTCGGCATCGACGGCCGGCTGGTAGAACCGTCGGAATACCGGGCGAACCCCGCCGGCTTTGCCTTGCATGGCGCCATCCACGCCAGTCGCGCGGACGTTGCCTGCGTGGCGCACACCCATACGAATGCGCTTTCGGCCGTCGCCATGAAGCGTGCCGGCTTCGATCATCACAACTTCTACGGCGCGCAGCTGTTCGACCGCGTCGCGTACCACGATTTCGAGGGCATCACACTCTATGACGAGGAGCGTGGCCGCATGCTTGCCAATCTCGGCGACAAACACGTGCTGGTGTTGCGCAATCACGGCGTGGCGGTCTGCGAACGCGACATTCCGACGACCTTCGCCTTGTTGTGGACGGCGCAGCGCGCGGCCGAGATCCAATGCCAGGCCGGTGCGCTCGGCGGCGAGGAGGTCGCGATCAGTCAGGCGATACAACAGCGCTGCCGCGACGCCGCCACGGACTTGAGTCGGGGTATCGGGCTCGCTCGCCTGATGTTCGATGCCACGGTGCGGCGCATGCGCGCGCGCGACCGGGCGGCGGTCGGCAGCGCATGAACGACGGCGCCGACGTCGTCTTCACTCAAACCTTGCAATTGGGCGGCGATGGACCGCGCGTTGCGATCAAAGACTCGATCGACATCGCGGGTTTCCCGACCCGGTCGGGCAGCGCAGCGTTCGACGCCGCACCCGCCGCGACCCGGCATGCGGTGGTCGTCGAGCGCTTGCTCGCGCAGGGGTGCCGCATCGTGGGCAAGACGACGATGCACGAACTGGCCTATGGAGTCACGGGGATCAATGCGTACGCCGGGACGCCGCGAAACCCGCGGTTTCCCTTGCTCGTACCCGGCGGATCCTCGAGCGGTTCCGCCGCCGCGGTTGCCGCGGGTCTCGTCGATTTCGCGATCGGCACCGATACCGGTGGTTCCATCAGAATCCCGGCCACCTGTTGCGGCATCGTCGGTCTCAAGCCCAGCTTCGGCCGGGTGAGCCGCGCCGGCGTCGTGCCGGCGGAGTCCTCGCTGGACTGTGTCGGACCGTTCGCACGCGACATTGCCACGCTGGAGCGGGCGATGAGCCTCATGGACAGCTCGTTCGTGCGCGAACCGCCGCCGCTGGCGCCGCGCCTCGGTTTGGTCGAGGTGACGGCCTCGCGCGAAGTCGCTGCGGCGCTGCGCAGTGCGCTCGGCCGCCTCGACATTCCCGTGACGCCGATTCATCTGCCAAGCTTCGACGAAGCATTCGCCGCGGGCTTGGATATCATCGCCGCGGAAAACTGGGCGGCCTACGGCCATCTGCTCGACGCGGGCTTGGGTAGGGATGTGCACAAACGCCTCAGCGCGGCCCAAGGCGTCACCCGCGACGCAGTTGCACATGCCGAGGCGGTGCGCCGCCGCTTCCTCGGCGAGGTCGACGCCGCGCTGCAAACCGTCACGGCGCTGGTCCTGCCGACGATGCCCGATGTCCCTATGCGACTCGAGGCCGCACGAGATTCCGAGGCCGTCATGCGCATGACGGCGTTCGTGCGGTCCTTCAATCTCTCCGGACATCCGGCCCTCACGCTACCCTTGCTCACCGAGACGGGTTTGCCGGCCGGCCTGCAACTCGTCGGCTGCCGCGACGGCGATGCGGCACTGTGCGCGCTCGCGCAACTGATCGCCGCGCATTCGGAGCACGCATGGCCGTAGCGATCGAACCATCCGCGCAGATCGCGGGCGTGGCACCGGCGGTGAGTGCCGCCGCGCCGCGCTCGCGCGCGGCGGCACTGACCGCGCTGCTCGCCGCCGTGCGCGAACGACATGGCGAATTCACAGCGCAACAGCAGATCAGCGACGATGTGATCGCACTCATGAAGGAGGCCGGCGTCTACCGCGCCTTGGTCGCACGCCAATTCGGCGGCGATGAGTGCGCACCGCGGGACTTTCTGCAGCTCATCGAGACGATTTCGATGGCGGATGGGTCTGCCGGCTGGGTCGCGAGCTTCGGATTCGCGACGATCTACCTCGCCGCCCTGCCACTCTCGACGCTGGCCAGCATCTACGCCGAGGGTCCGGACGTGATCTTTGCCGGAGGCATCTTCCCGCCGCAATCGACCCGGACGGTGCCCGGCGGCGTCGAGGTATCGGGACGCTGGAGTTGGGGTAGCGGCTGTCCTGCAGCGGATCTGATCGGGGTCGGCGTGAAAATCGACGGTGGCGGATCGAGCGGCGGTCTGCCGCGAACCGCGGTCATGCGGCGCAGTCAGGTCAGCATCGTCAGGAACTGGGAGGTCAACGGTCTGAAGGGCACGGGCAGCCACGACATCCTCGTCGATCGTGTCGTGGTGCCTGAAGCTTGGACGTTCATCCGCGGCGGCACGCCGAGTCTCGACACGCCCTTGTTCCGCTATCCGACCATGGCGCTGGCCGCGCAAGTGCTTGCCGTCGTGGCGCTTGGGCTGGGCCGTGCCGCGCTCGACGAGATCACGGCCTTAGCCTGCGGCCGTGAATCGATCACGGGCGCGCCAGTCCTCGGCGAACGCGCCTACGTACAGTCCGAACTGGCGAAGGCCGAAGCGGCGCTGCGCAGCGCCCGCGCTTTTTTCTACGAGTCCACCGAGCAAGCCTACGCCGCGCTGCTCAAGGGTGATCCTGTCGATGTGCAGCAGCGCAATCTCTTGCGCCTGTCCTCGAGTCATGCGGCCAAGGTCGGCGCAGACGCGGCCCAAACCGCCTATCGGCTCTCCGGTACGACCGGCATCTTCACCGCGCATTGCATCGCGCGGCGCTTTCAGGATGCCCTGATCGTGCCGCAACACGCGTTTCTTTCCGAAGGCACGTGGCAAAGCGCGGGCAGGGTGCTGCTCGGGCTGGATTCGCCACCCGGCTTCCCTTGAACGACGAGGCATCAAACCCGTGAACGACACACCACCCAAGAAACTGCGCACGCTCATTTGCGGCGCGGTTTTGCAGAACTTCTTCGATCTGCCGGCGACCGAGATCGGCGCGGTTTGGCAGGCGACCGGCGTGATGCTCAAGGGCATCCGCGACTTGCCGGGCGTCGAGATCTTGGGCACGCTCGACGATGATGAGACCATGGTCGGGACCTCGCCCGCGGGCTGGCCTTGGACTTTCTACATCCTCGCCGACATGCCGGACCGGGCCACGGCGGTCGCTGCGTGCAATCTATTTCGCAGTGTGCCGGTCGGCGAGCATCGGCTGTGGAAGTACATCCGCGTCGAGGCGCGCATCGGGCGGGAACTCGTGATCCCGCAATGAGCGATGTCGCGCTGATTGCCCACCTGCGCCGGCGGATCGAGGATCTCGAGGCGCACGTCGCGATCCGTACCGTCGTCGCCGACTACATGCGCCTGTGCGACCGGCTCGACGCTGCGACGCCGATGGACCAGCTCGCCGAGCTGTTCACCGAGGACGCCGTGTGGCTCGGTACGGGCGCGCGCTACGCGACCGCTTTCGGCGAGCGACGGGGGCGCGCGGCAATCCTTGCAATGTTCGAGGGCTACCGCGAGCCACCGCATTTCGCCTTCAATGCGCATTTCCTGACTTCGGAGAAGATCGTCGTCGCCGGCGACGCGGCTACGGGCTCATGGCTCATGCTGCAGACGGCCACCTATGCCCACGGCGCCTCGGACTTGCGTAGCGCCCGTCTGAGCATCGGTTTTGCCCGCGCCACGGACCGATGGCGTATGCGTCGATTCGAAACGGAAAATCTGTTCAGCCGGCCGGTTGAGCGTTGGAACGATCCTGCGCCCATTCCCGTGCCCCCGACTTGAGGAGTCCGTCATGAGCGTGCAACCCATCGTGAACGAAACGGCCAAACTGTCTGCGCCGGCCGCACCACCGGACTATGCGAGGCTCGTGCAGGGCGACCGCGTCCATACTTCTCTGTACGTCGATCCGACGATCTTCGCGGCCGAGATGGACAAGATCTTCGCCAACACCTGGGTCTGGGTCGCACACGCCAGTGAGATTCCGGAGCCGGGCAATTTCAAGACCGCGCACGTCGGCAGCCAGCCGGTCATCGTTACGCGCGGTCCCGACGGCCGCGTGCACGTGCTGCTGAACCGCTGCCGGCACCGCGCGGGCAGCGTCTGCGAACAAGGCCATGGCAAAGCCAGCGTCTTCGTCTGTCCCTATCATGGTTGGAGCTATGACCTCACGGGCCGCTTGCGGGGCGTGCCGCATGCGGGCGGCTACGACGAGAGCTTCGACAAGAACGACTATCCGCTGGTCAGCCTGCGCGTGGAAGAATATGCGGGTCTGATCTTTGCGAGCTTGCGGCCCGACATTCAGCCGCTCGATGCCCATCTCGGGCGCGCCAGGAAGTGGATCGACCTGTTCATGAAACAGGGAGCCGGCTTTCCGATCAAGGCCGGCGGCGCCCACCGCTTCCGCTTTCGCGGCAATTGGAAGATCCAGCTCGAGAATACGACCGATGCCTATCATTTTCCGATCGTGCACCGCAGCTTTCTCACGTCGCTCGACGACGAAACCGAGAAGGTCTTCGATGTACTCGGGCAGGGCGGCTGGGTCGAGGACCTCGGCAACGGCCATAGCGTCATGGTCATGATCCCGGATCGCGTCGATCTCGAGCAAAACCTGGATGCACCGATTCCGGAGCGATTCCAGGCGCTCGCGGACGAATTGGCCGTCGAGCATCCGCCCGAACAAGTGCGGCGTATCGTCCGCGCGGTCGGCGGCTCGGGTTTCAACGTCAACATCTTTCCGAACATCGCCTGTTCGATGGCGTTCTTCCGCGTGCTGCGTCCCGTCGCCGTCGACGAAACGGAAATAACGCACATGGCGATCACGATGGATGGCGGCCCTCGGGCCGCCAATCGCGCTCGGCTGCGCCTGCACGAGCATTTCCAAGGACCCATGGGGTTCGGCTCGCCCGACGACGCCGACGTCTGGGAGCGCGTCCAGCGCGGCGCCGCCGCGGGCCGAGACCTCTGGGTGATGCTGAACCGCGGCAAGGAGCGCGATGTCAGCGCCGAGACCGGTATGCGCGCCGCCTACCAGATGTGGACGCGGATGATGACGGCGTGAGCGGACCGCTGCTGGAGCCTGCGCCGGGGATCACGCTGCAGGAGGCGACTGAGTTCATCTGGCTCGAGGCGGATCTGCTCGATACGCAGGATTACGCGGCCTGGCTGGCCCTATGGACGACCGCGGGACGCTATGTGATCCCGATCGAGCGAACCGGGGACGACCATGCGGACCGGCTGAACGTCGTCTACGATGATCGACCGATGCGCGAGGCGCGGGTGCAGCGCCTGCAGAGCGGTCTGTCGACGTCGGCGAATCCATCCGCCCGCACGGTACGGACCGTATCGCGTTTCCGCGCGCTCGAGGCGCGGGACGGCGCCGTGCGTCTGCGATGCGCTCAGCATCTCGTGGAATACAAATACGAGCGCACCCGCACCCTCGCGGCGGACGTCAGTTACCGGCTCGTCCGAACGGGCGCGGGTGGCGGCGCAGGCGACGGCGCGCGCGCGGCCGGGAGCATCGCGCTCGACGAGAAAGTGATACGACTGATCAACTCGGACGATGCGTTGTTCGGGATGGGCTACTTGCTGTGAGCGATCCGCAGTGAGCGGCGACGTCGCGCTGGTCACCGGCGGCGCCCAGGGACTCGGGCGCCAAATCGTGCGGTCTTTGCATGCCGCGGGCTTTCGCGTCGGCATCGGCGACATCGACCAGTCCGGCGCGGCGGCGCTTGCCCGGGAACTCGATCCGGATGCGGCCACGGCCGTTGCGCTACACCTCGACGTACGCGAACAGAACTCCTTCGTCGCCGCGAGCCGGGCGCTGCTGGCGCAGTGGGGCTCGCTCGAAGTGCTCGTGAATAACGCCGCAGCCACGGCGGCAAAGCCGCTGCTCGAGATCACTCCTGCGGAGTTGGACGCCGTTCTCGCCGTCAATGTCAAGGGCACGTTCATCGGCAGTCAGGTGTTCGCACGCGAGTTCAAGTCGCGCGGTTACGGCCGAATCATCAATCTCGCCTCGCTCGCGGGCCAGAACGGCGGCACGGCGACGGGCGCACACTACGCCGCGTCCAAGGGCGCGATCCTCACGCTCACGAAAGTCTTCGCACGGGATCTCGCAGCCTTTGGCATCACGGTCAATGCGATTGCCCCGGGGCCGCTGGATACGCCGATGGTGCACCGGACGATTCCTGAAGACCGCATGGCCTCGGTGCTCGGCGGCATTCCGGTCGGCGCTCTTGGCGACCCTAAGTTCGTCGCCGACATGGCGGCACGACTCGCCGCGCGCGACGCCGGCTTCGTGACCGGCGCGACCTGGGACATCAACGGGGGAATTTACATGCGCTGAATGGCGCATATTGGGTCCCCACCCCGTTATATTCCGCGCAATGGCCGACATCATCATCTATCAGATCAAGAGCTACTACACGAAGGCGCAGGACCTGGATCCCGGTTGTCGCCTGCTCGATAACTCCGCGAACGAAAGACCGGATTTGTACGAATACTGGCCGATCCGAAAGTTCCTGCTCAATGAGCCATTGGACGAAGCCGCCTTCTACGGCTTTTTATCGCCAAGCTTCAAGAAAAAGACCAATCTTACGGCCGCGGCGGTTCGCGAGTTCGTCAAGCGTGAGAACTGCGAAGCCGCCGACGTCGTGCTGTTCAGCCCGAGCCTGCACCTCACCGCCTACCACTGGAACGTATTTCAGTACGGAGAGCATTGTCACCCGGGTCTCATGGATGTTGCCACGCAGTTCTTGAACCGAATCGGCGAGCCGGCCGATTTGACCAACTTGGTCACCCATTCTCGCAACGAGGTGAATTCGAACTATTTCATCGCCAAGCCGCGCTTCTTGAGAGCGTGGCTGAAGAGAACTGAACAACTGATCGCGATAACGGAGTCGGCAACCGATCCCCTGGGCGCCGCGCTGCGCGAGCCCACCCTGTACCGGGGCCATCGCGATGCCCAGATGAAAATATTCGTCATGGAGCGCATCCCGACCTTGCTGCTCGCGCGCAGCGCGGAGTTCACGGTGCGAGTGCGCGATCCATTCGTCGTGAGGTCGCGCGTTTATAAGCTGCCCGGCGCCGTCGTTTGCGATGCGCTGAAGATTGCATACGTGATGACCGGACGCGAGCAGTACCGAGATATGTTCCGATTCATGAGCCAGATGGGCAAGCTCTTCAGCTTGCAGATCCGCTTTGGAAATTTCTTCGGCTCCCCCGCGATACGTGCCTGCCTTGCAAGGCTCTCGTCCTATTGGACGAAGGCCTCATAGCGCTGCAGCGGCTCAGCGCGCCTTCGGTTTCGGCTTGCGTGAGGCGGGCGTGGCGGGTTGTCGATGGGTCGCCGCCGCCTCCTTGGGGCGCTCCTCAGCGAGCGACAATTCCGGGATCTCGGGTGTTCGGGTCTGATCGCTGGCGCGGGTCCGCAACCAAACCGCGTTGCCACGGGAATCATGCTCGACTCGTCCGCCCTTGTCGCTGGTGCGAGGGATGATCGGTCGCTGAATTTTCACTGTATCGGAAATGGGATGCACCTCTGGTGGCTGGATCTTACGAGAACATCGGCTGACCAGGACGTGAATGCCGTCACGTCCCGGTGGTCCGACCGCGGGATCGATCGGCCGGGTGGCTCAGTAATCTTCGTCCTTGGGGTGCTGTGGCCACCAGCGTTGCAGCATCGCGGCCGCCCAATTCCTGCCGCCGAGGCCGAACGCGAGGGCCAGCGCGAGCACCAAGCCGCCAAGCAGTATCAGGAAGGTTCTTTGCACTATGTCACCGCCGATTTCCACCTGGCTCAAGGCGATCATGACGACGAAGGTCATGATCAGATAGCGCGTGATTCGCCCGAGCATGTCGGCGTCCGGGATCTGCGCGTCCAGGCAATAGGTTTGTACCGCAGCGCCCACGAAGCGCGCGCAATACGCACCGAAAATCACGATCAACATCGATACCAGCAGTTTCGGCGCGAACAGCACGGCTTTGTCCAGCAATTCCGTGATGTAGGTCAGGCCGAGTCCGTTGAATGCGATGATCAATGCCGCGAGGATCACGACGCAGTACGCGAGCAGGCCGAACAACGTGGTCGTGTCGCCGCGCATGCCGGCCTGGCGCAGAAAATGATCCGTTCCGGCGCGTTCCGTCAAGACGTTGAAATTGATCGCGCGCAGGCCGCGATCGACTGCGAAGCGTACCGCTTTGGCCAACAGCCAGCCGATCAGCACGACCAGGATAGCGAGCAGCAGGCGCGGCAAGAACGCCGCGACTTGGTGCATGAATTCCCGCGCGGTGTCCAACAAGATGTCAATGCTTTGCATCGGCTGAACTCCATTCTAAGATGCCTTGCAGCGGAATACCGGCCCATCCGGGCCTGTTACCGATCTCGTAGCGCACTTCGTATAGCGCTTTTTCGATCTCGAACAAGCCGAGCAGCCCCTCGCCCGGGCGGATCTCGGGATCCATGACGACGCCGCGCGTCGATTCGACATAGGAGTCGAGAAAAGCCGCGCGCACCTCGAGTTCCCATGCACGCGCCAGCGGCGCGAGCCGCGCAGCCTCCGAGTCGTTGTGAGCAAACTTGCGTACGGCGCTCTGCCCGACATAACTGAACGAGCGCAGCATGCCCGCAACGTCGCGCAGCGGCGATTGCTTCGCGCGACGTTGTTCGAGGCCGCGGCCGGGTTCGCCCTCGAAATCGATGATCACGAAGTCGTTGCGCGTCAACAGCACCTGGCCGAGGTGATAGTCGCCGTGGATCCGGATCTTCAAACCGCGCGGCTGCGACTCGGTGCAGCGAGCGATGTACTCGAGCAGCCGGTCACGCAGCGCCAGCACCGCGGCCGCTTTGTCGCGGTCGGCTGCGCCAAGTTGCTGGCCTGCATCGCGCAGCTGATCCAAGGCAAGGATGGCTTCGCCTTGCGCGCGTTGGCGATAAGCGTCGAGATCGGCCCGTGTGAGCGGTTCCGGATCGAAGGCGGTATTGTCGCTGCGCAGTGCCAAGGCCCGGTGCAATTCTCCGGTTCTGAGCGCCAGTGTGCGAATCAGGGCCAGGTGCGCATCGTGCAGGTTGGCGGGCGGGCCTTCGCCGGCCGGCGTCGTGCGATTCACCTCGAGATACCGCCGCAGATACTCCAGCACGTAGTTCCAACCGTCCCCTTGATTGGCGACGTAAGCCTGCAGCAGACCGAGCGCTCGGGTCTGTGAATCCGCGCCCGTATACTCGATCACGCCGGCCAGGCGTGCGCAGTTTGGATAATGTGCGACCTCCGTGAGGAAGGTGCCCATCTCCAACTCCGGGCTGACGCCCTCGCGCATGCGCCGGTAGCCCTTGAGCATCAGCCGCTCGCCCATGGTGACGATCGTGTTGGAACTCGCGCCTTGCGGCCGTTCCACCTTGAGGTCGGCGGCAGCATCGCCGGCAATTTCAGCGAAGGCGCCGGTCCGGCGGAAACGCAATCGGCCCGGTGTACCCGCGACCTCGCGCCGCGCCGCGATCGCCGCGACGATCGCTCGGCAGAAACACTCGTCGGCAAACGCGTCACCCATCAGGCCGACGCTCGCCTGTTGGCGAATCTTCGCGACCGCCGCAGTCGACAAGGCGCGGACCCGGTCATCCTCGCGGTCCTCCCAGGCGAGCGCCAAGGGGACGAAATAGCTCATCCGCTCGCCGCCGCCGGCCAATTCAAGGTCGACTAAGGCCAACAGCCAGCTGAGCTTGCCCTCCTGCCAGATGATCTGCTCCGTGAGGCGGGCTCGGTCGATCTGGCTGCCCTTGGCCGCATACCAGCGCTGCGTCTCGATGAAACGCGGCAGGTTCTCCGTCTCGAACTGCTGGCGCGTCTTCTCCGCCATCCCGATGCGCCACGGCACCACCCGATCGCGAAACAAGCTCGTCCATCCATCGAACAGAACCAGCACCGGCCGTTCGTCGATCGAAAAGATATGCTCATGCCAGGCCGGCGCCTCCGTATCGGTGGCCAAGCGGAACCAATAAAACCCGTATGCCGCAATGGTCAGCAGGTAGGGGAGCTCGCCGATCGGCGGAAACGCCGTCCGACCCAGCATTTCCACCGGGACTCGGCCCTGGTACGCGCCGAGGTCGAGCTCGACGGGCTGGGCGGAGCGTGACAGATTCGCGACGCAAAGAATGGTGTCCGCGCCGAATTCGCGCAGGTAAGCGAGGATCTTGCGATTTCCGGGTTTGAGGAAGCGCCGCGAACCGCGGCCGAACGCCTGGCTGGTCTTACGAACCGCAAGCATGCGCTTCGTCCAGCTGAGCAGGGAGCTTGGGTCACGCGTCTGTGCCTCGACATTCACCGACTGATAGCCGTAGACGGCATCCATGATCGGCGCGAGATAGAGCCGCTGCGGATCCGCGCGCGAGAATCCCGCGTTACGATCTGGGCTCCATTGCATCGGCGTGCGTACCCCGTTGCGATCACCGATGAAGAAATTGTCGCCCATGCCGATTTCGTCGCCATAGTAGAGGATGGGCGAACCGGGCATGGACAACAGCAGGCTGTTCATCAGCTTAATGCGATCCAGATTATTCTCCATCAGCGGCGCGAGGCGCCTGCGGATGCCGAGATTGATCCGCGCCTGCACATCGGCGGCATACGTAGTGTACATGTAATCGCGTTCCTTGCTCGTGACCATCTCCAGCGTCAGCTCGTCGTGGTTGCGCAAGAAAATCGCCCACTGGCAGCTTTCGGGAATGTCCGGCGTCTGCTGCATGATTTCGATGATCGGGTAGCGATCCTCCTGGGCTATGGCCATGTAGATCCGGGGCATCAGCGGGAAGTGATAGGCCATCTGGCACTCGTCGCCGTCGCCGAAGTACTCGCGCACGTCTTCGGGCCACTGATTCGCTTCGGCGAGCAGGAAGCGATTCTCGTAATGAGCGTCGATCGCCGCCCGCAGCCGCTTGATGACCTCGTGCGTCTCGCGCAGATTTTCGTTGTTCGTGCCCTCGCGTTCGACCAGATAGGGAATCGCATCGAGCCGAAATCCATCCACCCCCATGTCGAGCCAGAAGCGCATGATCTTCAGAACCGCCTCCATCACCAGCGGATTGTCGAAGTTCAAGTCTGGCTGATGACTGAAGAAACGGTGCCAATAAAAGGCGTTCGCGACCTCGTCCCAGGTCCAGTTCGATTTTTCCGTGTCGGTGAAAATGATCCGCGTATCCGCGTACTTGCGATCCGTGTCGCTCCAGACGTAAAAGTCGCGCAGCGCGGAGTTCGGCGGCGCACGGCGGGCTGCCTGGAACCAGGGATGCTGATCGGAGGTGTGATTGATGATCAGCTCGGTGATCACCTTCAGTCCGAGACGGTGGGCTTCCCGCAGCATGACGCCGAAATCCTCGAGCGTGCCGAATTGCGGATGGACATCCTCGTAGTCAGCGATGTCGTAGCCGTCGTCCCGCAGCGGCGAGGGATAGAACGGCATGAGCCAGAGCGTGTTCACGCCGAGTTCGCTGATGTACCCGAGTTTGGAGGTCAGGCCCTTGAAATCCCCGATGCCGTCGTCGTTCGAGTCGAGAAACGACTTCACGTTCACCTGATAGATCACCGCGTCCTTGTACCAGCATGGATCGCCGGAGACGGTCGCGATGACCGGAGGAGCGCTGTCGGCGGTGGCTGTCTTGGCGTCGTTCATGCGGTTCCGCTCAGAGGAAGTAGTCGAAGTCGTGCTCACTGCGCAGGCGGCGGCGCAGACGCAGAACGTGGGCGGGCATGCGCTGGGGATCGAGGACCACGGTGTTACGGGATCCGCGCCACAAGTAACGCTGATCGCTCAGCAAGTCGTGCACTTGGAAGTCCGTGCGCGGATCGAGCTGCAGCTGCTCGAGATCGAGTTCCAGGCGACCGGACTGGACGTGCTGCGGATCCAGATTGACGACGGTGAGCACGACGTTGCCGCTCGCGGCATCGCTCTTCAGATAGGCGATCAGCTGATCGTTGTCGATCGGGCAGAAGCGCAGTCCGTGATTCGACTGCAGCGCGGGGTTTTCCCGGCGCGCTCGGTTCACGCGCGCGATCAGCGAACGCAGGCTGTCCGCGCGGCGTGTTTCCCAGTGGCGCAGCTGATATTTCTCCGAATCGAGATACTCCTCGCTGCCCGGTTCCCGCGCCCTGCTCTCCATCAGCTCATAACTCGGACCGTAAATCCCGTAGTTTCCCGACAGCGTCGCCGCAAGTACGAGGCGCGCGGCAAACACGGCTCGTAGCCCCGACTGCAGGGGTTCCGGCAGGATATCCGGCGTATTGGGCCAGAGGTTCGGCCGGAAATACTCGCGGCTCGGCCCGGAGCCTAGCTCGGAAAAGTAGTCCGTGAGCTCCCGCTTCGAGTTGCGCCACGTGAAATAGGTGTAGGACTGAGTGAAGCCCATTTTTGCCAAGCCAAGCATGAGTTTAGGTCGCGTGAAGGCCTCCGCGAGGAAGATCACGTCCGCGTGCTCGCGCTTGACGGCGCCGATCAGCCACTGCCAGAAGCCGAGAGCCTTGGTATGCGGGTTGTCGACGCGGAAAATCTTCACGCCGGCTTCGATCCAGAAGTCCACGACACTCTTCAGTTCCCGCCATAGGGCCCGCCAATCGTCGCTCTCGAAGTCGAACGGATAGATGTCCTGATACTTCTTCGGCGGATTCTCGGCATATTGCACGCTGCCGTCGGGCCGCCGTCTGAACCACTGCGGATGAGCGCTCACATAGGGATGATCGGGCGCGCATTGAAACGCGAGATCGAGCGCGATCTCGATGCCGAGCTGCGCCGCCCGAGCGACTAGGCCGCGAAAGTCCTCGAACCCGCCCAAGGCGCCGAGGATGGCCTTATGACCTCCTTCGGCGGCGCCGATCGCCCACGGGCTGCCGACGTCCGCGGGTCCGGCAGCGAGGGCGTTGTTAGCGCCCTTGCGGTTGACGCGACCGATGGGATGAATCGGCGGAAAATAGAGTACATCGAAACCCATCCGCGCGAGCTCGGGCAACTGCTCCGCGACGTCGCGAAAGCTGCCGTGCTTGCCGGCCTCGGCGGCGCTCGAACGCGGAAAGAGCTCGTACCAGGTGCTGAATTCGGCGCGTTTGCGATCGACGATCAAGTCGTAACCGCGCCGGCTCGCGAAACGGCGGTCGGCATGGCGCCGCGCAACATCGGTCCGCGCCGTATCCAGCGCAATCGTCTTGAGCGAGCCACCGTCGCCGTGCGGATCGCCGGCCGCATCGCGCAGGCTCTTGCTCCAGTCGCGCAGCGTATCGGCATCGCCCGGGGGCGCACGGCTTGCGGCGGCTTCGAGCAATACGGCGCCGACCGCCAAGGCAGTGCGGATGTCCTGCAGTTCCTCGCGCCGCTCCAGGTCATGCCGCCAGGATTCGAACGCGTCCACCCAGGCAATAACGGTATACCGGTAATGGCCCGGTACGCGCGGCAGAAACTCCGCCCGCCAGACGTCGTTGGCGTCGGGCGCCATCTCGACCTCGTGAATCTCGCCGCGTTCGCCGGCCTGCCAGCAGAGCACGGCGCGCAGCCGGTCATGGCCGTCGGCGTAGCAGTGTGCCTCGATCGCCAGCCGCTCTCCGGCGATGCGCTTCAGCGGATAGCCTCCGCCATCGACGTTCGGCAGCACGCAGTCGATGACGGCGCGGCATCGTCCCTCCTCGGGCATCGCAGTCATGGTCCGCCGTCTTCGCCCGCCCAACGCAGCACGATGACCGCGAGCGGCGGCAAGCACAAATTCAGCGACTCGAGCCGGCCATGCGCCGCGATGGGGCCGGACTCGACGCCGCCGAGGTTGCCCCATCCGGCGCCGCCGTATTCATGGGCATCGGAATTGAAAATTTCGCGCCACTGTCCCCGCGCCGGCACGCCGACGAGGTAGTTGGTGCGCGGGACGGGCGTGAAGTTGCCGACGATCAGCAAGAGTTCACGGCCGCCGCTGCTCTTACGCAGGTAGGCGAAGACGCTTTGTTCCGCATTGCCGGCATCGATCCATTCGAAGCCGTCCGGCGAGAAGTCCAGCTCGTGCAGAGCCCGCTCGGCGCGATAGACGCGGTTCAGTTCGCGCACGAGCTTGCGCACGCCGGCATGTTCGGGTAAGTCGGCCACCCACCATTCGAGCTCGCCCTCGTGAGTCCACTCGCGTCTCTGCGCGAATTCGCCGCCCATGAACAGCAGTTTCTTGCCGGGGTGGGTCCACATGTAGGCGAACAGCGCCCGTAGATTCGCGAACTTTTGCCAGTCGTCGCCGGGCATCTTGCCGATCAAGGAGCCCTTGCCGTACACGACTTCGTCGTGCGAGAGCGGCAGCACGAAGTTCTCGTTGAACGCGTAGATCAGCGAGAAAGTCAGCTGACCATGACGGAATTTACGATAGACCGGATCCTGTTGAAAGTAGGCCAGGGTGTCGTGCATCCAACCCATGTTCCATTTCATCCCGAAGCCGAGCCCGCCGCCGTCCGTGGGACGGGAAACCATCGGCCAGGCGGTCGACTCCTCGGCGATCATCATCGTGTCCGGATGGTCGCTGTAGGCACTGCGGTTCAGGAGTCGCAGAAAGTCGATCGCCTCCAGGTTCTCCCGGCCGCCGTAGCGGTTCGGGATCCATTCCCCCCCACGGCGTCCGTAGTCGAGGTAGAGCATCGAGGCGACCGCGTCGACCCGCAGTCCGTCGATGTGATACCGCTCGAGCCAGAACAGCGCCGAGGAGAGCAGGAAACTCCGCACCTCGTTGCGGCCGTAGTTGAAGATCGCCGAGTTCCATTCCGGATGAAATCCCTGGCGAGGGTCGGCGTGTTCGTACAGGTGCGTGCCGTCGAAGTAGACCAAACCATGAGCATCGCTCGGAAAATGTGACGGCACCCAGTCGAGCAGAACGCCGATTCCGCGTCCGTGCAAGTGGTCGACGAAGTACATCAAGTCCTGAGGCGTGCCGTAGCGCGCCGTCGGCGCGAAGTAACCGGTCGTCTGATAGCCCCAGGAGCCGTAGAACGGGTGCTCGGTGATCGGCATCAATTCCACGTGTGTGAAACCCATGTCGACCGCGTAGTCGGCCAGCGCATGCGCCAAGTCGCGGTAGCCGAGCGGTGCGCCGTCCTGCCGCCGCCAGGAACCGAGATGCACTTCGTAGATCGAGATTGCTGCGCCCAGTGCGTTGCGCGTGCCGCGGGTGCGCATCCATGCCTCATCCGACCAGGCATAGTCGAGAGACCAGACGCGCGAGGCGGTCGCGGGCGGCAGCTCGCAAAAGCTGCCGTAGGGGTCCGCCTTGTCGAAGATGCCGCCCCCGCCGTTCGCGGTGATCCGGTACTTGTACGCCTGCCCGAGTCGCGCTTCGACAACGGTTCCCTCCCAAACGCCGGAGCCGTCCTCGCGTAGGCGCAGCGGCGAGGCAGCGCCGTCCCAGCCGTTCCACTCGCCGATCAGCGAGACCGACGCGGCATTCGGTGCCCAAACCGCGAAATGCGCGCCGCCGTCGTCGGGCAGCGGCAAACAGCCTAATTTTCCGAAGAGTCGGCCATGGCTGCCTTCTCGAAACAAATAGATGTCGTGATCGCTAAGCACCAGTGGACAGGCTCGTGGGGTGGCTCGTGGGGTGGATTGTCTAACTTAGGCGCGGTGCGTCGCAATCCCTATCACCGCGGCGCCGTATCTCTTGTAGGAATTCGGCTAGCACGCGCCGCTAGCGCCAACTCAAGGATTGGATATGAGCTCATTAAGGTTTGGACTTGGGCTTATACTCAGAGCAGAACGATGAAGGCCAGGAAATCCCATCGCGAGGCAGCCGCCGGCGTGGTTTCGAGCCGCCGCGGGCGGCCCGTGGGACTGCGGCGCATCAGAATCGGCGACCGCGAATTCATCACCAAGGGCATGACCCGCGCCGTCCTGCAGGACTTGTTTCATTACTTCATGACGGTCAGCTGGCCGCAGATGTTCTCGACGTTCGCGCTGTTTTTCCTCTCCTTCGATCTGTTCTTCGGCCTGCTGTACGACCTCGTACCGGGTTGCATCGCGAACCTGAATCCGCCGGGATTCGCCGGCGCGTTTTTCTTCAGTGTCGAGACGCTCGCGACCGTGGGCTATGGGGACATGCACCCGGTCAACTTCTACGGTCACACGGTGGCAATGCTCGAAATCTTCGTCGGGCTCATGTCCCTCGCGCTGATCACCGGAATCATGTTCGCGCGCTTCTCACGGCCCAAGGCGCGCTTCTTGTTCGCCCACAATGCGGTCGTAAGGCCGATCGACGGCAAGCGGACGCTGATGTTTCGCGCCGCGAATGAGCGGCAAAATGTCGTCCAAGAAGCCACCGCGAGACTGCGCATGCTGCGCGACGAGGTCAGCGTGGAGGGCTACCGCATGCGCCGTGTCACCGACCTGCCGCTGTTGCGCTCGGAGCATCCCGTTTTCGCGCTGGGTTGGAACATCATGCACGTCATCGACGAGTGCAGCCCCTTGCATGATCAGACGCCGGAATCCCTGGAGCGGGCCGCGGCGGTGCTGATCTTGAGCGTCAGCGGGACGGATGAGACGACGGGCGCCGTGCTCATGGCGCGCGCCGAGTACCCGAGCTCTGCGATTCGCTGGAACGCGACGTTTCGGGACGTGCTGACCCGCGCGTCCGACGGAGTGTTGGTCATGGACTACGCCAAGTTTCACGAGGTCGAACCGCTGGGGCCTCCGTGAGCCGCGGGTGCGGGGCTTGTCACAGCCCCGCGGTGCCCTCAGGTACCCGCTCGCTTCGCGTTGGGATCGTTCTTGTCGGTCCAGCCCTGACAGTAGCAATGCGTGCAGACGTCGCCCTCGAGCAAGGCGCAATCGCCGGAGTCCTTGCCGTAGAGTCCGGTGCTCTTGGGCGTGAAGTTGATGCAGCCGCTACACGTCCTGCCGTCATCGCCGGGCGTATCCTGAAAGTAGAAGTCCTCCTTGGATGCCTTTCCCTTGGCAACTGCGGGTCGCACGCCTGCGCCCAGGATTCCGATCGCCGCAAGCGCTTGCGCGCCCTTCACGAGCGCCGCGCGACGTGAGCATTTGCTTTCGACTTTTTGATCCAATTCGACTTCTTGATCCAACATGGGCAGCCCCTCCAGCCGTTGATGACCTCGGCAGTTTATCGCCGTCAACAACGACCCCGGGGTCGGACCGGCTTAGCTATTGGCGGTCAGAAGAATCCGACGGCAGGGAACCGGCTGAAACCGGTTTCAGCGACCGAGCAGTCCGGGTAAGGAGCGCCCATCGTACAGAACGAGCGATGCTTGTTGCGCGTAGGTGTGCGCTTCTCGCGAGAAGAAACCGGTGGTGACGGCAAATCCGCCACGCGCGCCCTGTGCTTCCACGAGGCGCGCCAGCTCGATCAGTTCCGGCACCCCGACGCGCAATTTGCGCCAATGCTGGCATTGGACCAGGAAGCGCTCGCCGTCGCGCAACAAGCCAATGTCGGCGGTGACGGCATCGCTGCGCGTGCCGCCGAACCCGGTCACGACATAGCCGCGTCGCCGAAAGGCATCGCCAACCAGGCGTTCCACCGCTCGCCAATGCATCGAGGCCGCCGCGGCACGGTCCGGGAACGATTGCTCCAGCGCTTCCTCGATCAATTCCTGACGGGCCGCCACGGTGACTCCGGAGCACGAAACCTAGGGAAGTGCAGTCTGCGGGCTGGCGCGCAGCGATGATGCGATCTTGGTCACGGACTGGCGCTGTTGCGTTGACTGCGCGATGGATGGCAGTCTCTCGGCAATGCGCACACTCTTGATTCTGCTGCTGGCGGTCGTTTTCGCGCCGGCTCATGCCGGGGCGACCCTGGATCGCGTCAAGCGGACCGGCATCGTCACCGACATTCTGCTCGATACCTATCCGCCATTCGAGTTCCTAGGGCCCGACAACCAACTCGCCGGCTTTGACGTCGACGTGGCGCGCGCCTTCGCGGCCAGGATCGGCGCCAAGCTGCAGCTGCAGACCCCCAGTTGGGAAACGATCGTCTCCGGTCATTGGCAGGGGCGTTGGGATATTTGCATCTGTTCGATGACGCGGACCGCGGAACGCGAACGGACTTTGAGTTTTCCGGCGCAATACTATGCCTCGCCGGCGGTCATCACCGTGCACAAGGACGAGCAGCACATCAAGACGGCGGCCGACTTATCGGGCAAACGCGTCGGTGTCGGCAATGGCTCGACCTACGAAAACTACATCAATCGGGCGCTCGTCCTCGAAGGTCAGCCGGTCGTGTCCTACCCATTCCACGGCGTCGTGGCGATCCCCGGGGACGAGACGATCAATTTCCGCAATCTCGCGCTCGGGCCCGGCATCCGCCTGGATGCCATCGTATCCTCGCTCGCCACGGCGACCGCGAATGCCGCCGCCATGCCCGCCCTCAGAATCCTTTCCCCACCGCTGTATGCCGAGCGCAGCTCGGTGGCGACCGAGAAGGGCGACCCTGCGTGGGATGCGTTGGTCGCGCGCACCTTCCAGGAATTGAAGGCCGATGGCTCGCTCGCCAAGATCTCGCAAAAGTGGTTGGGCCAGGACGCGACCGTCTATGGCAATTGACGCCGAGGTACCGACGGCTGCATCGCCACCCGGCGCGGCACCCGTGGCCGCGCGCCGCTCGTATTTCCGTCAGCAGGTCTGGGCCACCTGGTTCGTGCTCGTCGTGCTGCTCGCCTGGGGCTGTCACGGTTTGCAATTGGACTTCGCCTACGTGGCGGAAAAGCTGCCCTTTCTGCTCGGACTGCGCCTCGCCCCCGACGGGTTCCTGCAGGGTGCGGTCCTGACCATTTTCGTGACCGCCGTCTCCATGATCTGTGCCTTAGGGATTGCCGTCATTACCGCGGCCGGGCGCCTGTCGGACAATCCGGTCGCGTTCGCGCTCGCGACGTTTTACGCATCCCTGTTCCGCGGCACGCCGCTGTTGGTGCAGGTACTGATCATTTATCTCGCCCTGCCGCAGATCGGGGTCGTGCTCGGCGGCTTGGCCTCGGGACTGATCGCCCTGTCGCTCAACTACGGCGCGTATCTCGCCGAGACCATCCGCAGCGGCATGATGGCGATCCCCCTCGGCCAGCGGGAGGCGGCGCTGGCCTTGAGTCTGCCCCGCTGGCTGATCGTCTGGAAGGTGACCGGGCCGCAGGCCTTGCGCCTGATCATTCCGCCCGCGGGCGCTCTGTTCGTCTCCATGCTCAAGGATTCCTCGCTCGTTTCCATCCTCGGACTCTGGGAGCTGAATTTTCTCGCACAGTCCTATGCGCGAGCGAGCTTCCACTACATGGAGATGCTGCTGGCCGCGGCGCTCATCTATTGGGCGCTGTCGATCGTTTTCGAGATCGCCCAGTTCCGCCTGGAGCGGCGTTTCGGCAAGGGCGTCGCCCGATGACGGATCTCGTGACCGTCGAGCGGCTCAACAAATGGCATGGCAGCCTGCATGCGCTGCGCGACGTGTCCCTCGCCGTGGCGCCGCACGAGCGGCTCGTGATCTGCGGACCCTCCGGCTCGGGCAAATCGACGCTACTGCGCTGTATCAACGGTCTGGAGAGCCACGATTCGGGCGAGATCACCGTCGACGGCGTACGGCTCACGAGCGACCGCCGAACGATGACACGCGTGCGCAGCGAAGTCGGCATGGTGTTTCAATCCTTCAACTTGTTCCCGCACATGACGGCCCTGGAGAATTGCGTGTTGGCGCCCGTGTGGGTCCGCAAGACGCCAAAGCTCGAGGCCGAGGAGCTGGCCCGAAGCTACCTCGAGCGTGTCCATGTCGGCGCACACGCCGACAAGTACCCGAATCAACTGTCCGGTGGAGAACAGCAGCGCGTCGCGATTGCGCGCGCCTTGTGCATGGCGCCGAAGATCATGCTGTTCGACGAACCCACGTCGGCCTTGGATCCGGAAATGATCAACGAGGTCTTGAGTGTCATCATCGGTCTCGCGGACAAGGGACTGACCATGGTTTGCGTCACGCACGAGATGGGATTCGCACGCCGGGTCGCTGATCGGATCGTGTTCATGGATCGCGGCGAGATCATCGAACAGGGACCTCCGGAACGGATTTTCGACGCGCCCCGCAGCGAACGGCTGAAAGCCTTCCTGGCCAGCATTCTGACCGGATACCGGTGAGAGCGCTGGCGGCATTGGCCGCGATGACGCTCGTGCTCGCGGCTTGCTCGACCCCGCAGCGGCTCGTGTTCAGCAAGGGCGATTATTCGCCCTCGCACCCGCTGGCCGATTTCTACGACTCGAGCTTCGTTTGGACCAATGACGGGAAGGGTCCGCCCCGGCTGATCGATCTACAGTCGATGGCGGCGCGCTTGCGTCGCTACGACGTGGTGATTTATGGCGAAATCCACGGTCATTCGGGCGTGCATCTGCAGGAGATGCGGGTGTTGCGCGCGCTGTACGCGCGCGATCCGCATCTGGTGTTGTCGCTGGAACAATTCGAACGCGATACGCAAGGAGTGCTCGATGCGTACCTCGCAGGAAGCATCGGCGAGAACGCCCTGATCGATCGAGGTCGCGCCTGGGACAACTACCGACCCTCGTACCGGCCGCTGCTCGTGTTCGCGCAGGCACATCATCTGCCGGTCATCGCCGCCGAGGCGCCGACTTGGGAAATCGCCTGTGTCGGGCAGGGTGGGCCAGCGATTCTGGGCAAATTCTCGCCCGAAGAGCGCAGTTGGATCGCTCGCGACATTCATGCCGGGGACGGTCCCTACCGCGACAAGTATCTGCAGTTTCTGGGCGGCTCGTCCATTCATGGCGGCAGCGCCGATACGCCGGAGGCACGACTCAAGGCCGAGCGCAGCTTTGCCGCGCAGGCAGCGCGCGATGACACCATGGCCGAGTCGATCGCAGCGGCGCTGCGCAAGTATCCCGGCAGCCAGGTCTTGCACCTGACCGGTGACTTTCACGCGGCCGGCTTTCTCGGTACCGTCGAACGGCTGCGCTTGCGCGACCCGCGAGTGAAGATCGCCGTGATCACGCCGATCGAAGTCGCCGATCCGGCCAAGCCGGAGTTCTCGGCGCAGACCTTGAGCGAGGGAACGGTGCTGCAGCTCGTCTATCCGACGCCGGAGAGTTTCGTCGATGGCGAGGACACGAGCGCCTGGGTGCAAAAGATGATGGCCCGGCGCAAGGCCGACCAATGCAAGTACTCGCCCGATTGAAGCTTCAGCGCGGCACGACGGTCCTGACGATCGAGGCGTCGAGGGCCTCATAATCCGCATAGCCGATCAAGTCATAGAGTTCTTGCCGCGTCAGCATCCGACCGAGGACGCTGCTCACGACGCCGTCCCTGGCCAGGGCCGCGTACAGATCGTCCTGAGCCTTGGCGGCCATGCGCAGCGAACTGACGGGCCAGATCACCATCCGATAGCCCATCGCCGCGAACTGCTCCGCGGTGAAGTACGGCGTGCGTCCGAATTCGGTCATGTTGGCGAGCAGCGGGGCATCGACGCGGCTCGCGAATTCGCGGAACATCGCCTCGGTCGTCAAAGCCTCGGGAAATATCGCATCCGCACCGGCCGCGAGATAGCGCTGGGCGCGTGCCACCGCCCCGTCGATGCCCTCCGAGGCCGCCGCATCCGTGCGGGCGATGATATAGAGGTGGCGGCGGGCCTTCACGGCGGCCGAGATCTTGGCCGCCATGTCCTGCGGCGTGGCGAGCTTCTTGTCGTTCAAGTGCCCGCACTTCTTCGGCAGCAACTGATCCTCGATGTGCACGGCAGCGGCGCCGGCATCCTCGAAGCTGCGCACCATGTGCATCACGTTGAGCGCCTCGCCGTAGCCGGTGTCGCCATCGACGAGGACGGGCAGGGCGGAGGCGCGTGCCAGCTGGCGCACGAAAAAAGCGACTTCGTCGACGGTGATCATGCCGAGATCCGGCAGTCCCATCGATGCCGTCATGGCGGCGCCCGACAAATAGAGCGCTTGAAAACCATGCGCCTTGGCCTGGAGCGCGGCGAGCCCGTTGTGCGCTCCGGGCAGGCGCAAGATAGCCGGCTGGGCGAGCAGCGCCCGGAAGCGATCGCCGGCGGGCATCAGGGGGAGGTGGTCGGCGCGCAGATAGCTCACGTCAGATCACGTACAGATCGACGTATTCATGCACGGGAATCGATTCGAGCCGGCTGCGGTCGAGCGACGCCTCGAGGATCGCGCGTTGCTGTTTGTCGGGAAAGCGGCGCCGCAAGTTGCCGCGGAACTTATCGATCAACAGGGGTATGCCCTCGGCGCGGCGGCGGCGATGACCGATCGGATATTCGACGATGACCTCTTCGAGTCGCGTGCCGTCGTCGAGTTCGAGCAGCAGCGCGTTCGCGATCGAGCGCTTGTCGGGGTCGTGATAGTCCTGCGTGAACCTTGCATCCTCGACGCAGTGAATCTTCTCGCGCAGCGAGTCGATGCGCGGATCCGAAGCGACGCCATCCTCATAGTCCGCCGCGGTCAGTCGTCCGAACAACAAGGGCAGCGCGACCATGTACTGAATGCAGTGATCACGATCCGCGGGGTTGGCGAGCGGCCCACGCTTGTCGATGATACGCAGGCAGGCCTCGTGCGTGCGCACGGTGATGCGCGCGATGTGCTCAGGCCGCTTGCCGAGAGACTGCAGACGGGCATGCAAAATCATCGCGGCTTCGACGGCCGTCTGCGCATGGAACTCCGCGGGATAGGAAATCTTGAACAGCACGTTCTCCATCACGTACGAGCCGTAGGGGCGTTGCAGTTTGAGGGGCTGGCCCTTGAACGACACGTCGTAGAAGCCCCAGGTCTTGGCGGTCAACACGGATGGGTAGCCCATCTCGCCGGTTCGCGCGATCAGCGCGAGCCGCACGGCGCGGCTCGTGGCGTCCCCGGCCGCCCAGCTCTTGCGTGAGCCAGTATTCGGCGCGTGGCGATAAGTGCGCAAGCTCTGGCCGTCCACCCAGGCGAGCGAGACGGCGTTGACGATCTCCTCGCGCGAGCAACCGAGCAGCTGGGCGACCACCGCGGTCGATGCCACCTTGACCAGCAACACATGATCGAGTCCGACCCGGTTGAAACTATTTTCCAGTGCGATCACGCCTTGGATCTCGTGGGCCTTGATCATCGCGGTAAGGACATCGCGCATCAGCGGCGCGGCCTTGCCGGCCGCGACACGATTGCGTGCCACCCAATCGGCCACGGCGAGGATCCCGCCGAGATTATCCGACGGATGACCCCACTCGGCCGCAAGCCAGGTGTCGTTGAAATCCAACCAGCGAATCATGGCCCCGATGTTGAAGGCCGCCTGGATCGGATCGAGCTGGAACTGTGTTCCCGGCACCTTGGCCCCATGCGGGACGACCGTGCCCGGCACGATCGGACCGAGCAGCTTGGTGCAGGCGGGATATTCGAGCGCCTCGAGGCCGCAGCCCAAGGTGTCGATCAGGCAGTAGCGGGCGGTCTCATAAGCGAGATCGGAGCTCAAAGGATAGTCGAGAACGTAATCGACGATGTCGGTGATGACAGCGTCCGGCGCCGCGCGCGCCGCGCCTGGGGATACATGCACGAACGATTCCTCTTATTGTCGTTCGTGATCATAAACCATTGCGCAAATGAACCGCAGTGGCAGAGCCGCCGGGTGCCCACCCCTGTTCCTTGCCCGCGTGTTCCTTGCGCGCGCTGTCGCCGGCTCAGGCCTCGGTCGTCTCGCGACGCTCGAACGCGAGGACACGTCGAGTAGCGACAGCCGCCGGTTCCGAACCGCGATAAGCCGCCCGGTCCGCGATCTTTCCGAGCCGGCGCCAGGAATCATTCGCCGCGACTCGCGTTTCCGCGACGCACAGATGATATTGAAGCTGCCCGTGGCTACGGGCGTAAAAGAAGAACACACACCCCGTCCTGAAGCTCTTTAACATCGTTGCCGCTCCCATGGCACAAAACTGCCCAATTACTTTCCCCTGTCGCAGGGTCCTTGGCTGTAGGACTTTGGCGCGAAGCCGTGTGAGACTGACCAATGCGGCGCAGCATCCGCCAGCCGGCCAGAGCCACCTCCCGTGCCGTAGTCCTGCATCGGTATAGGACAAACTCCGACAGCGCGGCGCGACAAGATCCGCCATCGTAGGTTCTCTTCTACAACCGCGGTTCGCCCGCAAAGTGGCTAAGGATGCATATCTGGATACGTTGTGCTGCACTGCTCTGCCTGTCGGCCGTCGCTTGGGCTGCGCACGCGGATTCACTCGTTGCCCGCGGCCAGTACATCGCGCGAGTCGCCGACTGTAATTCCTGTCACACGGCGCCCGGCGGCAAGATGTTCGCCGGAGGTGATGAGCTGAAGACCCCCTTCGGCAGCATTTACGGCCCCAACATCACCCAAGATCGTGACACCGGCATCGGCACGTGGACCAAGGCGGATTTCGTGCGCGCGCTGCGCTTAGGCGTACGCAAAGACGGTGAGCCATTGTATCCGGCCATGCCCTATATAGAGTATACGATGATGTCGGATGCTGACCTCGATGCGCTGTGGGCCTATATTCACAGCATCGCACCCGTCTCCCACAGCGTGCCCGCACCGGAAAAGACCTTTCACTTTCCATTCAACTTTCGTCCCGGTATCCGCGCGTGGCAGGCCATCTACTTCCGCCCCAGCCGCTGGCAGCCGACCGCCGACAAGGATCCGGAATGGAATCGCGGGGCCTATATGATTCAAGCCTTGGCGCATTGCGGCGAGTGTCACACGCCGAAGAACGTCGGCATGGCCCCAGAAGCCAAGTATCAGTTGACGGGCGCCGCGCTGCAGGGCTGGTTCGCACCCGACATCTCGGCCGATCCGAACTCGGCCATCAAGAAATACGACGTTCCCCAACTGGTCCAATTTCTCAAGACCGGCGTCATGGCCGGCAACGGTCACGCCTTTGGTCCCATGGAGGAGACCGTGCATGACAGTCTGCGCTTCCTCGACCCGAGCGATTTGCGGGCCATGGCCGTCTATCTCAAGGACCAAAAGCCGGTCAGCGAGCCGACGGTAGCCCGTGCCGATGCCTCGCCCGAGGAAATTGCCGTCGGCAAAGAGCTTTATGAGACCAATTGCAGCGGCTGTCACCAGAGCAACGGTCAGGGCATGAAGGGTACCGTGCCGGCGCTTGCCGGCAACACGGCCGTCACGGCCGCACAGCCCGACGACGTGATCATGGCCCTGCTCGAGGGCTTCGGCCCGCAAGGTAGCTGGGGCGCGATGGGCTCGTTTGCACATAAATTTACCGACGAGCAAATCGCGGACGTCACCAACTACGTGCGTACTGCTTGGAATAATCACGGCATCCCGAATGCCCAACAGTGGGAGGTGGGCAACGCGCGGAAAATGGCCGATATTCCGAAGCGCGGACGGCAACCCGACCTGATATGTCCCTTGCTCCCAGCCAATGTCGCCGACGCCGCGCTCAAGGACAATCCCGATACGCTGCGGGCGGCCGGTAGCGATCACGCAACCCTGGTGAGCGTGGTGCGCGACTATACGCGTGCGAAACCGAAAAGCAGCCCTGCCGAGGTCATCGAAGCCCTGACCGAAGCCTATTGCCGGGCGGTCGTCAGCGACAAGGTGCCCCCCTCCAGCAGCGGCGCCGCCGTGGCTGCTTTCTCGCAGCAGGTGGCGATCGTGCTTACCGAACCCGATGCGCCGGCGCCGCAGGGGTAGCGGCAATGATGCTCCGGTATTATCAGTGTCGGGGCCGGAGCAGCGAGCGCAACAGCGGGTGGCGTCGCAGCTGGCAGAGCAGCCAGGGGTAGTAGGCAGTGAACATCAGGAACTCGTCCATGCGCTGATTCCTCAATCGATACCGATGTAAACAGTGTCTCGCGGGCCGAGGCTCGGTAACATCGGGCGGCGGCGCGAGCGGTCGTAGGAGGTTTTGCTTTTGAGCCGCACAGGGCGCGTGCGGCATGGCGGCGAACTGACAATAACGGGCAAGCTGTCCCACAGGGCACCCGCCTCGCCGCAGCGCTGCGATCTTGCACCGCCGCGCGCTTGCACCCAGAATAGCTGGATGGGGATAGAGGGGAATTCTTCGCCGTTCGTGCGCAATCTGGCGCGCAAGAGCCAGCGGGCGATGCGCAGTGCGAGGCTCGGCCTCGAAGATGGCGATCCCGATGGCGCGATCAGCCGAGCCTATTTCGCGATGTTCAACATTGCCAGGGCCGCGCTGCTATGTGCCGGCGTGCCGGAAGAAGGCCTGCCGTCCGATCACAAGGAGCTGATCGCCGCGTTCCGCCAGTATGCGGTGCAAAGCGGGCAAATCGATCGCGACCTCGCCGGCGCGCTCAACAAGACCGAGGATTTACGCTTGCAGGCGGACTATGCCGGCACGGTGATCGATCCGAGGTTCGCGGCCGATGCCGTGCGGCGCGCCGAAACCTTCGTCAAGACCATCGAACGGACGTTCGCGCTGCACGCAGCGGCGAAGCCCACTGACGCCGACGCCTGAGCACATGCGGCCCGCTGCGCCGGAGCTGCTTCGTCAACTGTTCGCCGCGGCCGTTGGGGCTGCCCAGGCCGGCGCCTGCATCCCGAGTCATCTGCCGCCGCCGCCGCGCGGCAGGACCCTCGTAATCGGCGCTGGCAAGGCCTCAGCGGCGATGGCACGGGCGGTCGAAGAGCATTGGTCCGGTCCCCTGTCCGGTCTCGTCGTGACGCGCCATGGCTATGCCGTTGCCTGCGAGCGGATCGAAATCGTCACGGCCTCGCATCCCGTTCCGGACGCCGCCGGCTTGCAGGCTGCGGAGCGGCTGTTGCGGCTGGTTGCGGGCCTCGGCCCGGACGATCTCGTGATCGCGCTGCTGTCGGGCGGTGGATCGGCGCTGCTGCCGCTGCCGGCCGCCGGACTGACGCTCGCCGACAAACAAGCAATCAGCCGCGCGCTGCTGCGCTCCGGAGCCACCATCAGCGAGATGAATTGCGTGCGTCGGCACCTCTCCGCGATCAAGGGTGGCCGTCTCGGTGCGGCATGCCACCCGGCCGCCGTGTGGTCCTTGTTGATCTCCGACGTACCCGGCGATAGCCCCGTAGACATCGCCTCCGGGCCCACGGTCGCGGACCCCTCCACGTGCGCGGCTGCCTTGCGCATCCTCGAGCGGTACCGGATTGCGGTTCCGTCGGCGGCTCGGAGCCTGCTCGAAAGCGGCGCGGGGGAATCGGTCAAGCCGGGCGATCCGCGCCTCGCCCGTGCGGCTTACCGCCTCGTCGCGACGCCGCAATTGGCCCTCGAAGCGGCCGCGGCGGCGGCTCGCGCCGCCGGTATCGAGGCGCATATTCTCGGCTGCGCGCTCGAGGGCGAAGCGCGCGAAATGGGAATCACGATGGCCGGTATCGCTCTGCAAATCGCGGCGCGCGATCAACCCCTGCGCGCCCCCTGCGTGTTGTTGTCCGGCGGCGAAACGACCGTCACCGTGCGCGGTTCCGGGCGCGGCGGCCGCAACGTGGAGTTTTTGTTGTCGTTGGCGCTCGGTTTGCAAGGCCATCCACGTGTTCATGCCCTGGCGGCGGATACGGATGGCGTCGATGGTCAGGAAGAGATTGCTGGTGCGGTGGTGAAGCCCGATTCACTCGCGCGCGCTGAGGCCCGGGGCATGTCGGCGCGGCAGATGCTCGACGACAACGACGGCCATGGCTTCTTCACAGCGCTCGGCGACTCCGTGATCACCGGACCGACCCTGACCAACGTCAATGATTTCCGTGCCATCTTGATCGACTGAGTTTGCGGCAGACGTGTGACCTCAGCCGACGTTGTCCAGGCAGCGCCGGAAGCGCGCATCGACCCGGTTCGCATACCAGGCGGTCGTCAGCGCGCGACGGATCTTCGGACCGTGCAGATCGATCGTCGGGACGAGCGCGCGCGGTAGTGGCGTTCCGGCCGACCGGTCGGCCAGAGCGAACAGGCGTCGATACAGCGGCGAAGACCCGAATGCGGCGGTCCTGCCCTGATCGAGCGCCTCGCGAATCTCATCGTCATCGAGCTTGAGTCGCGTCGCGAGGGAGCGCAACGCGGCCTCGGTGCGACCGGGTGCATCGCCCGCATCGTGCGGCAACAGAGCGCCGTCGGGCACGATGTCGGTGGCGGTGAGCCTGGCGACGGCGCTTTGGAAGGCGGCATTGCGGCTGGCGTATTGGCCGGCATTGAAATCCGCGAATCGAAATAGAAAGCGGTCGTAGGGTGCCGGGTAGTCCAACAGGTGCGCGATGCCGAAGTAAAGGCTGCCGCGCCGCGTGAAGACTTCGTCGGCGATGCTTACCTGCACGGGGTAAGGGTAGGGCTTTGCATCTGCGTAGCGTTCGGCAAAGGCGATATTGACTTGCATCGGGCCGCGCGTGCGGATCGGATTGTGCTCGGCGAACAGACGACTGCCGAGCGGTACCCGGCCGATGAAGTCCTCATAGATGTCGCTGAGTTCCTTTTCGGTCCGCGCCCGCTCGATCCGCTCACGATAAGTCTGCCCGGTGCTCGACCGCAGTTCCAGGACGGCATGCACCAGCGAAACTGGAATCCCCGCGTGGCCGGCTCGGGCGTCGATCTCGCGCGAGGCGATCTCGCCGAGATGCGGGATCACCGGATCGGTTTGGAAGTTCGATTCCTGGCCGATCACGGCGACGACAGCGCAAACGTTGTCGCGCGTCGGCGGTAGTGCGAGCGCCGCGAAGTCGTCATAGAGATCTTCGCTCCAGCCGCTGCGATCCGCGATCTCGCGCGGCAGCGCCCGATCGATGATGGCGCGCGCGTTACCCGCTCGCTGCGCGGCGCCGCCCTCGCCACGATCGCTTGCACAAGCGCTCAAGCCGCACGCCACCGCGACGAGCGCGCAGACGCCGTAGCGCCGGCGACGGAGTTGACCGCGGTCCATGCGCATACGCTACCGCGAATCGCCGCTCGTGGGAATCACCTCAGGCCTGCAGGAGGCGGTATGCTGAGGCCGGCAACCGAGGAGAACTAAGGATGGCGGGACGCTGCTACGAATCCTGGCGGGTCGGCGATCGCATCGAGCACGAGCTACGTCGCACGGTGACCGAGACCGATAATTTGCTGATCACGACTTTGACGCACAACCCCCAGCCACTGCATCTCGATGCTGAAGCCGCGGCGGCGAGCGAGTTCGGTCGAATCCTCGTCAACGGTGTGTTCACCTTCGGCTTGATGGTCGGCGTCTCGGTCGCCGACACCACGTTAGGTGTGCTGGTGGCGAACCTCGGCTACGACCAAGTGCGCATGCCGAACCCCGTGTTCGTCGGCGATACCTTGCGCGGCGAGACGACCGTCGAGCAGTTGCGTGAAAGCCGGTCGCGGCCCGACGCGGGCATCGTGACCTTCGCGCACCGCCTGCACAACCAACGCGATGCATTGGTTTGCAGCTGTCTGCGCACCGCACTGATTCGTCGGGAAGCCCGATGAAATTGCGCTCCTTGCTGTTCGTACCCGGCGATCGCCCCGACCAGATGGAAAAGGCGCGAACCGCCGCAGCGGACGCGCTGATCCTCGATCTCGAGGATGCCGTCGCCGCTGCGCATAAGGCGCAGGCACGCGCTCACGTCGTCGGCTTTCTAGCACGCTCGGATCGGTCCGTGCCGGTATTCGTACGCTTGAATTCGCGCGCGAGCGGACTGCTCGAACAGGACATCGCCGCTCTTGCGGGCGCCCCTGGGGACGGCGCCGCGGCGCCGGACGGTTTCGCGGCGCCGGACGGTTTCGTTCTGCCGAAGGCGGAGGGTGCGGCTTCGGTCCGCGATCTCGGCGACAGCCTGGCTCGCTTCGGCCTGCCGCAGCGTCCGATTTTGCCCATCGCCACCGAAACCCCGCTCGCCGTGTTTCGGCTCGGCGAATATGCGACCGTCACGGAGCGACTCTGCGGCCTCACCTGGGGCGCCGAGGACCTGCCGGCGGCGATCGGCGCCGTGCAAGCACGGCTCGCGGATGGCTCGTTCACGCCGCCCTACGAGGTCGTACGCGCGCTGACCTTGTTCGGTGCGCATGCCGCGGGAGTCGCCGCGCTCGAGACCGTCTATCCCGCGTTTCGCGACGACGACGGTTTGCAGCGCTATGCGACGCGCGCCGCCCGCGATGGGTTCACCGGGATGTTGGCGATACACCCGCGCCAGGTGCCCGTGATCAACGCCGCGTTCACGCCCGCGCCCGACGCCGTCGAGCATGCTCGCCGCGTCGTCGCGGCGTTCGCGGCAAATCCCGGTCGCGGTGTCATCGACATCGACGGGGCGATGGTCGACGCGCCGCATCTGCGGCAGGCGCAACGGCTACTTCTGCGCGCCGGCGAGTAGCATGGCGGTAATCAAATCGGCGCCAGATCGCGATCGCAGCCGCGGTGGATCGATCAGCGGCTCCGTTCCAAGATGCTCACGTAATTAGCGACCGCCGCGCCGCCCATGTTGAAAATCCCGGCGATCTTCGCAGCGCGCAGCTGAATCCCCGGCGGGGCCGCGTCGCAAAGCTGCATGGCGCTGAGCACATGCATCGACACGCCGGTGGCGCCGATCGGGTGTCCCTTGGCCTTGAGGCCGCCCGACGGGTTGACGGGCAGCTTGCCCGCGGCGCTCGTCCATCCCTCGCGGATGGCATCCGCACCCCGTCCGGCGGGCGTGAGTCCCATGGCCTCGTACTCGAGGAGTTCGGCGATCGTGAAGCAGTCGTGGGTTTCCACGAAGGACAGGTCCGCGAGCCGCAACCGCGCCTCCGCAAGGGCGCGCGCCCACGCGAGCGCGCAGCCCTCGAACTTCAGGATATCGCGCTTCGCCAGCGGCAGAAAATCCTGTACGTGAGCGATACCGCGGAACCTAACGGCCCGCGGCAGGCTGCGCGCCGTCGCGTCGTCGGCGAGGATCAAGGCGGCGGCGCCATCCGAGACCGGCGAGCAATCGGTGCGCTTGAGGCTGCCGGCTACGCGCGGGTTGCGTTCGCTTTCCGTGCGGCAGAATTCGAAGCCGAGATCCCTTTGCATCTGGGCGTACGGGTTGCCGGCGCCGTTCTTGTGGTTCTTCGCCGCGATCGACGCCAGGGCATCGGCCGGATCGCCATGGCGGTCCCGATAGGCGTCGGCGATACGTGCGAACACGCCGGCAAAGCCGGACTCATTGTCGCGCTCCTCAGGTAGATAGGAAGCGCGCAACAGATTCCGGCCGATCTCGGCCGCGGAACTGCCGGTCATGTGCTCGACCCCCACGACCAGCACGCGCCGGGCGCGTCCGGACTCGATCGCCCGCAGCCCTTGATGTACGGCCGCGCTACCAGTCGCGCAGGCGTTCTCGACGCGGGTCGCGGGCTTGAAACGCAAGTCCGGATCAGCTTGCAGGACCAACGCGGCGGTGAAGTCCTGGGCGGAAAACCCCGCATTGAAATGACCGAGGAAGATCTCGTCGATCTCTCCGGCGGCAAGTCCTGCATGCTGCAGGGCCTCCGTGGCCGCGCCGACGGCAAGACTCTCGACGCTTGCCTCGGGGTGCTTGCCGAAGCGCGAATGTGACCAACCGACGATCGCGACCATCTACGATTCCCCCGACGATGAATCCGCGATGAAAATGCTCGCGGGGTGCTCGAGATAGCCCTTCAAGCGCTGAATCATCGCCGCCGCATCATGGCCGTCGACGAAGCGGTGATCGAACGAGGAGGAGAGGTTCATGATGCGCCGGACCACGATCGCGCCATGCAGGACGACCGGCCGCTCCACGGCCTTGTTCAGGCCGACGATCGCCACCTCGGGCGCATTGATCACCGGCGTCGACGCGATACCGCCGAGTTTGCCGAGGCTCGTGATCGTGATGGTCGAGCCGGAGAGTTCCTCGCGCGGCGACTTGTTGGCGCGCGCGCGCTCGGCGACCGCGCGGATCGCCTCGCTGAGGGCCCAGAGCGAGAGGGCGCCGGCATCGCGGACCACGGGGACCTTCAGACCATCGGGCGTCTGGGTGGCGATGCCGACGTGCACCCGCGAGTGACGAACGAGCACGCCGCGTTCGGCGTCGTAGCGGACATTGCATTGCGGGAAGCTGCGCAGAGTCCGCACCAGCGCCAGCACGACCAAGGGCAGATACGTGAGCGTCGCGGCTGCGCGCGACCGCTGTGGCGTCGCCGCTGCGCGCGCCTGCTCGGCATTCAGATGGGTGCGCAGGGACTCGAGGTCGGTCACATCGACCTCCTCGACATAGGCGAAATGCGGGATGTTGCGTTTCGCTTCGCTCATGCGCTCGGCGATCAGGCGGCGCAGTCCGATCACCTTGATTTCGGTCGTCGCCGGCTCGGGCGCCGTCGCGTTCGGCGCGAGGGGCAAGGGTTTGCCGCGGCCTGCCGCAGCGATGTCGTCCCGCAGGATGCGCCCGCGGGGGCCGGTGCCCACGACGCTGCTCAGGCTGACGCCCGCCTCGCGCGCGCGACGCCGGTTCGCCGGCGAGGTCATCACGCGCTTCGCCGGCATCGTCACCGACGGGGCCGCCGTCGTCGCGCCGGGCAATTGCGGCGCTGCGGGCAATTGTGGCGCGGCACCCGGGCTTCCCTGCAGCTGGAACACGATCAGCGGAGCACCGACAGCCACTTTGTCGCCCGGACTCCCGGTGATCGATACGACGCGTCCGCTGACCGGAGCCGGCACCTCGACCGACGCCTTGTCGGTCATGACTTCGACGATCGACTGATCCTCGGCGACCAAGTCGCCCGGTTGCGCATACCAGCGGACGATCTCCGCTTCGACGGTGCCTTCGCCGAGATCGGGCATCTTGAAGACGTACTCGCCGAGCGCGCTCACGCCGGCTCCAGCGCTGCTTTGATCGCCGCAGCGACACGTGCGGGCCCGGGAAAGTACTCCCATTCGAAGGCATGCGGATAGGGCGTGTCCCATCCGGCGACTCGCTGGATCGGCGCCTCGAGCTCCCAGAAGCACTCCTCTTGGATGATGGCGAGGATTTCCGCGCCGAAGCCGGAGAAGCGCGTCGCCTCGTGCGCCACGACACAGCGGCCGGTCTTCTTCACCGAGCTGCAGATGGTGTCGACGTCGAGCGGCACGAGCGAACGCACATCGATGATCTCCGCATCCACCCCCAAGCTTGCCGCGGCCAGCGCGGCGACGAACACCATCGTGCCATAGGTGATGATCGTGAGCGCGTCGCCGGCGCGCACGATATCGGCCTTGCCGAACGGCACACGGTACACGCCCTCCGGCACCTCGCCCTTCGGATGCGTGCTCCAGGGCACGGCGGCCTTGGTCGGGTCGCCGTCGAACGGACCGTTGTAGAGCCGCTTCGGCTCGAAGAATACGACCGGGTCGTCGTCTTCGATCGCCGTGATCAGCAAGCCCTTCGCGTCGTAGGGATTCGACGGCATGATCACCTTGATGCCGCTGACGTGCGTGAAGATCCCTTCAGGACTTTGCGAATGCGTCTGACCACCGCGGATCCCGCCGCCGCAGGGCGTACGGATCGTCACCGGTGCGAAGAAATCGCCGGAGCTGCGGTAGCGCAGCCGCGCCAACTCGCTGACGATCTGGTCGAAGCCGGGGTAGATATAATCGGCGAACTGGATCTCGGCCACCGGCCGCAGCCCGCCCACGGCCATGCCGATCGCCGCGCCGACGATCGCACCCTCCGCGATCGGCGTGTCGATCACCCGATGCTCGCCATGCTTGCGCTGCAGACCCTCCGTGGCACGAAACACGCCGCCGAAGTAGCCGATGTCCTCGCCCATGAGGATCACCGACGGATCGGACTCGAGCATCGCGTCCATCGCGGAATTGAGCGCCTGAATCATGTTCATTTGCGCCACGGCGTTCAGTCCTTCGCGGCGCGCATCAGCGCTCGCTGGCGCTGCAAGTGCAGCGGCATTTCCTTGAACACGTCCTCGAACATCAGGTCGGGGTTCAAGCGCGGGCCCTCGCTCAAAGTCCCGTAGGTCACCGCTTCCTTCCAACTCGCGACGATTGTTGCATCGAGTTCCGCGGTCAAGGCGAGATGCCGCTCGTCGGACCACTCGCCGAGCTTGATCAAGTGCTGCTTGAGGCGCTCGATCGGATCCCCGAGCGGCCAATGCAGATAATCGTCCTTGGCCCGGTAACGCGTCGGATCGTCGCTGGTGGAATGCGCCGCGGCCCGATAGGTCACGAGTTCGATCAGCGTCGGACCCGCGCCCTTGCGCGCGCGTTCGGCGGCCCACTGCGTGACGGCATGCACCGCGAGAAAGTCGTTCCCGTCGACGCGGATGCCGGCGATGCCGTAGCCCGGTCCGCGTGCCGCGAACGAACGTTGCTCGCCGCCGGCGTAGCCCTGGAAGGTCGAGATCGCCCATTGATTGTTGACCACGTTGAGCAACACCGGGGCCTGATAGACCGACGCGAACAGCAGCGCGTGATGGAAATCCGCCTCGGCACTGCTGCCCTCGCCGATCCAAGCGGAGGCGATGTGATCCTCTCCCTTGATCGCGGCCGCCATTGCCCACCCGACGGCCTGCGGAAACTGCGTCGCGAGATTCCCTGAGATCGAGAACAGATTGCCCGCGGCGGAGTGGTACATCACCGGCAGCTGGCGCCCCTTGCACATGTCGCGGGTATTCGACAGCAATTGGCACATGAGATCGACGAGTCGCAGCCCGCGGGTGATATGCAGCCCTTGATTGCGATACCCGGGAAACAGCATGTCGGTCGGCCGCAGCGCCATGCATTGCGCCACCGAGACCGCCTCCTCGCCGAGCGAGCGAATGTAGAAACTGATCTTGCCGGCGCGCTGTGTGCGCTGCATGCGCTCGTCGTAAAGACGCGTGAGCAGCATGTGTCGCAGACCGATCTGCAGTTCGCCGGGATCGAGGTGCGGGTGCCATGCGCCGACCGCATCGTGGCGATCGTCGAGCACACGCACGAGTTCGAGCGCTAGCGGCGCGATGTCGCGGGCTTTGGCCGTGACCTCGGGTCGCGCCACCGCACCTGCGGGCGACAAGTCGAGGTAGCTGAAATCCGGCGCTTCGCCGGGGCGGGCCGGCGCGCGGGGCAGATGCAAACGCGAGGGGTTGACCATGCCTGCGGAATCTACGCTCTTATGCTCGTTACCGGAACTTCGCCCGGCGGCGAGGATCGGATGCTAACCTGAAAGCCACGAAACCCGGGAGCATGTCATGCAGTTGAGACAATTGGGCCGCAACGGGCCGTCGGTGTCGGCGATCGGACTCGGCTGCATGGGCATGAGCGACTTCTACTCCGGTCGCGACGAGCAGGAGTCGCTCGCGACGATCCAGCGCGCGCTCGATCTTGGCATCACGCTGCTCGACACGGCGGACATGTATGGACCGCACACCAACGAGGAGCTGGTGGGCCGTGCGATCCAAGGCCGTCGTGCGCAAGTCTTCATAGCGACCAAGTTCGGCATTCTGAGGGATCCCGACGACCCTTCCGTGCGCGGTATCAGCGGGCACCCCGATTACGTGCGCCGGTCGGTCGACGGGAGTCTGCGCCGGCTCGGGGTCGAGAGTATCGACCTGTACTATCAGCACCGGGTCGATCCGAACGTGCCGATCGAGGAAACCGTCGGGGCCATGGCCGACTTGGTGCGGATGGGGAAGGTACACCATATTGGTTTGTCCGAGGCATCGCCGGCGACGATCCGGCGGGCGCACAAGGTGCACCCGATCACTGCGCTGCAAAGCGAGTACTCGCTCTGGAGCCGTGAACCGGAGGGCGGCGTGCTCGACACCTGCCGCGAACTCGGCATCGGTTTCGTCCCGTACAGTCCCCTGGGTAGAGGATTTCTCACCGGCACGATCCACAGGCCCGAGGATTTCGCCGCCGACGACTATCGGCGTTCGAGTCCGCGCTTTCAGGGCGAAAACTTTGCGAAGAATCTCGCGCTGGTGGACCGAGTGCGTACTCTTGCCGCGGAGTTGCACTGCAGCCCGGCGCAGCTCGCGCTCGCCTGGGTGCTCGCGCAGGGCGATGACATCGTGCCCATACCGGGTACGAAGCGACGAAAGTATCTGGAGGAGAATGTCGGCGCGTTGCAAGTCGATTTGTCGGCTGCCGAGTTAGCGACGCTCGAAGGGATTTTTTCTCCGCATGCCGCGGCCGGCGAGCGTTACCCGGCGCAGAGCATGGGAACGATCGATCGTTGAGCGGGAAGGGCTCCGACAGGCCCCTGCCGGCGTGCCCTTCCCGGGTGCGAGACTAGCGCGCGCGACGGAACGTGAGGTTGTAGCGAAACGGTTCCGTGCCCGGGTCCGACGCGGCGGCCACGCGGCGCACGCCATGGAATCCCGTGCGAGCGCTCGCGCCCCAGACGAGCACGTCGCCGCTGCGCAGCGGCACCGACAGCGGTTTGCCGCTGCGTGCCGCGCCGTACCAACAAAATACCGCAGGCAGCCCGATCGAGACCGAGACGATGGGCTGTGACAGGTCGCGCTCGTCGAAATCGCGATGTGTGCCCATCAGCGCTCCGACGGCATACCGGTTGATCAGGCAGCAATCGGGAGCGAATGGCCCGAATCCCGCGGTCGCGGCGGCCGTTCGCGCCAACTCGGCGAACAGCTGCGGCATCGCCGGCCATTCGCGATCGGTCAAGGGGTCGCGCGCCACGTAACGATACCCGCCCGAGTCGCTGTGCCAGCCCCAGGCGCCACAATTGGTCATTGCCACCGACATCAGGCCGCCGCGCGTGCGCAAGTGGCGAAACTCGGCGGCTGCGGCGATGGCGGCGATCGCGGGTCGCAATGCAGTGGCGGCGGCAAACTGGCGCAGTACCACCAGATCCTGCGCCAGCCTTTGGGTCGCGGGCTCGGGAAACAAGGAGCCGCTGTTATTGCACGCTGTAACCGCGCCCCTCCAGGCACGCCGCTTGCGCCCGCATGTAATCTTGACGCTGCGTCTGGGCGCCCGCGGCGGCGCCCGCCTGGTTCGCCGCGGGATCAAAGCCGCTTTGCGTCACGGCCCACTGTTGACAGGCAGTCTTGTCGGAGGCCTGCAGTTCAGCGCTCTGCCCGTTTTTCGGATAAGCGAACATCGTTGTGCCGCCAGCCGGAGCCGCGCCGCCTGGTGCCGACCCCGCCGGCGCGACGCCCGCTTCGCTCGCGACTTGCGCCGGAGGCGTCGTTACGACGTAGCCGTTCGCCGCGGGACTCCAGACGTAGTAATTGTTGTAGGCATAGTAATAAGGCACGCCATCCCACCACCAGGTCGAGTAATAGAGCGGTAGTGTCGCCAGGAACGCGCCGTAGCCAAGACCCCAGCCCCAACCCCAACCGCCCCAGCCGCCGCGCCAACCGTAGCCATAACCACGACCGCCATAGCCATAACCACGACCGCCATAGCCATAACCGCGGCCCCCATAGGCGTAGCCGTGGCCGCCGTACGCGCCCGCATGGCCGCCGTAGCCACCCGCATGGCCGCCCGCCGACGCATGGCCGCCGCCACCACCGCCGTGTTGGGCGAAGGCCGCCGTCGAGGCGCTCAAGCACGCGCAAACGGTGAGCGCCAAGATGCGCACTCTTCCCGTAATTCTGTTCATACGCTGACCTCGCATTCTTTCAATACCGTAATTGCCATGTTGGACCGCGCAAACCGAACGAGCGTTCCCCAATTCTAGTTCACTCGGCCGTGCGTCGCACGGTAGGATCCGCGGCATGGTGCATGCGACGGACCCGGGGCAGCCGCCAAACCCCCAGACCTGGGCGGCGGCTCTGCTGCGGCTTTGGCTGCTGCGCCCCGCCGGTCCAATTCGCGTGCGCGGGGCGGCGTGGGTGAGCGGGCTCTTGGGCGCGGGCTCATTTGCGCTCTGGGTCGGCATCGATTGGTGGCAGAGTCAGCCTGATCCCCATTTGTCGGCTGCGGCTGTCCCACTGTTCGCCTGGTATGGACTCGCGGTACTCGGTCTTGTCGCCTTGTTGCGCCGCGAGGCAGGTATCCCGTCTCGCGGTGCGGCAGTATTGACCTTGGTCATGGGCCTCCTGCCGATGCTCATGCTATTCGTGGCTGTTGCCACGATGTGGATCGAGCCGCGCTGGCTGTCCGGCGCACGAGCCTTGATCGCGGTCTATACGCTGTTGTATCTGCTGCGCGGCATGCGGGCGCTGTGCGGCGAGCCGCAGCGGCTCGCGGCCGTGCTGGGCCTCGTCTATATCGGCGGGTTCCTCTGGGCCACCGATGTGCTCGACGTGATACCGGACGTCTGGTCTCCTGCCGATGCCGCAGCGGCGGCGGGCGCCGGCGGGGACGCGGACGGGGGCGCCAGCGCGGACGCGAGCAGCGGCGCGGACGCCGAGGCGATCCTGTTCCGCCAGGCGCCGCAAATCGCGGCCGCGCTCGCGCCCATCCGCCGCGCTGCCGGGGAGGCGCCCGCGGCATTCTTTCTGGGGTTTGCCGGTGTCGGCGAAGAACGGGTCTTTGCCGGCGAAATCGGACTGGCGGAACGGGTGATCGGCATGCGCTATGGCCTCGCCGAGAGGCACGTCGAGCTCATCAACGACCAGCGCGACCTCGAGCATCGGCCGCTCGCCACGCTCTCGGGCTTGCGTTATGCACTGCACGGTATCGCAGAGCGGATGCGGCTGGATCGGGACGTCTTGTTTCTGGCGATCTCCTCACACGGCTCTTCGGACGGTGCGGTCGCGGTCTCGAACGAGCAGCTGCCGCTCGATGACTTGACCCCGGCCGATCTCGCCGAGGCCTTGCAAGATGCGGGCATCCAGTGGCGGGTGATCATCGTTTCCGCCTGTTATTCCGGTGCATTCATTCCGGCACTCGAAGATCCGCGCACCATCGTGCTCACTGCTGCCGCGGCCGATCGCAGCTCCTTCGGCTGTTCGAACGATCGCGACCTGACTTATTTCGGTGAAGCCTTTTACCAGGATGCGCTGCCGCGAGCGCGTTCGCTCGAAGCCGCGTTCACCGCGGCCAAGATCGCCATCGATGCGCGCGAGCGGCGCGAGGGCTTCACGCCATCGAATCCGCAGGCTTACTTCGGTGCCGCAATCACGCCGCGGCTGGCGGCACTCGCCGCGGCCGCGGGCAGCGCGCCCCACTGATGGGCGGGCGTATCCCGTAGCCAGCGGTCCCGGTGCGGCAAGTCTTGGTCGGACAGGTGCGCAACCAAGCTGGCGTTGGTGGCCTGGATCGAGTCAAACGGCGTCCGGGAGACGGCCGCAGCGCTTGTCAGCCTAGGCCGACATTGGCGCGCCGATGGCGCAAGACGTGCCGGCGCTTGCTGGCGAACAGAAACGTGAAGAAACAGACCCAGATCAGCAGCGGCGGATAGAACAAGAAGTACCCGCCGGCCAAGGCCGCTACGGCGGCGGCCGCCGCGGCGGCCAGCGGCACGCCGAACACGATCGACCAGAACGAGCCGGGCCGCGTCGCGCGACGGAATGCGGCGGCGATTTCCGTGCGGCCTTGGAAGCCGGTTACTCCGAGCACGGTGAAAAATGCGGCCACCACCAACAGCAGCACGAATTCGCGGCGAGTATCGACGATACGCCGTGAGAACAAGTCCGGACTCGCAAGCAGTCCTCGCGCCCGCGCGAGCAGCCACCAGGCTACCGCGGCGAGATCGCTCAGGAATGCGGCGGCGACACCCACGAGAAACACGATCCAGATCGTGCTCGGCGTCCTGTGCGCGAACCAGGAGCGGCGCGATGCAAGTCCGATGGACAGCGCCAGTTCGGCGCAGCTCAGCCCGTAGTCTTGCAGCAGATATCGTGTCGCGACGTCGACGCCGCCGACGAACGCTGACGCCAGCAGCATGCCGAGCCCGATCGCGGCCAATGCGTATCCCATCTCACAGACGGACAAGGCGGTTGCCCGATAGGTTCCATGCGCCAAGCAGTCAACGGCGCCGGGGATGTGCGCGCCGGCTGGGAATCGGTATGCTCAAGGCTGGACCAGGGCGACACGCGGTCTTTCGGGAGCGCAGGGTGTTTCGGGAGCGCATGATGAATGAACCGCGTCGGTCGAGTGGCCGGTGATGCAGCAAACCCATCGCGACGCCGGCTTGCTGCGCACCGTTGGTTCGTGGACCCTGGCGGCCAGCATCATCAATATCATCGTCGGCGCCGGCATCTTCGAGGTACCAAGTTCCCTCGCGGCGGCCGTCGGCGCCTATGCGCCGTTCGCTTTCGCATCCTGTGCGGTGGCGATCGGCGCGATCGCCGTGTGTTTTGCCGAAGGCGGCAGCCGGGTCGCGACCAGCGGCGGTGCCTACGGTTATATCGCGGCCGCATTCGGGCCGCTGGCGGGATTCATCGCGGCCGTTCTGCTCGCTTTCAGCGATGTCCTC
>Ga0116231_10000732_pt1 | contig 61313 bp, 39 predicted proteins | sample S1TSphgellanicum_2_FD_89695 | JGI IMG/M metagenome (GOLD analysis project Ga0116231, IMG submission 89695) | Host-associated microbial communities from peat moss isolated from Minnesota, USA - S1T2_Fd - Sphagnum magellanicum MG | ecosystem: Host-associated > Plants > Peat moss > Unclassified...
GGGGGGGGGGGGGGGGGGGCGGGGGGGGGGGGGGCGGGGGGGGGGGGGGGGGGGGGGGGGGGGGGGGGGGGGGGGGGGGGGGGGGGGCGGGGGCCCTTTGTGCCACCATGCGTGGAGTGGCGACACGTGGTGCGCGTGTCCTTCCACCTGGCTACAAGTCGGTCACCACCTGGCAAGGTTACAGGGCGTGGACGGAAGGTCCACCGGTCCCTGAGGACAGTGTCAGGAGGCCCGGCACCCGCTTTAGTCAGTCCTCCTGAAGAGAGACTATATGAGCAATTGCGAGTCGCGGATTTTTATAACTGTGAGTGCCTGCTGCTTGTCTGATCGCGCATAGTAGCACTGTGTCTACTACAAGACATCTTCTTGAACAAGAACCAACTGAAGTTGTTTTTGAGTTCTTTCCTCCTCCTCCTACAAGACCAGTAGCAAACTGTTTGCTCCTGAAGCAGCTCAGCCATTCATCACTCTTCCTCAACTGCTGCTGCTGCTCCTCCTTCCGCATGCTCTCTCAACTGCCCCCCATCTCTAGCTGCTGCTGCTGCTGTGTTCCAAAGCGTCGACTGCAGAGGTCAATTCCAGCAGCTCTTGGTCGATCTTCTCCCCAGCTTCCGACTTCTTTGCTGCACTTCACTCTCACTCATCAGCAGTATCAGCACCTTCCAATTGAGAAAGAATATGCGGAGGAGAAGAAGACTGCTAGGAATGAGCTTTTGCATGAGCAGCAGCAGCTAATAGTGAGCAAGTTTTGTTCAAGAATAAGAAGAAGGAGGAGGAGAAGAAGAAGAGCTTGCTGCAGCTGAATTTAAGACGCTGGTTGTCAGTGAGCTGCATTTGTTTGTGTGGGGGGTGGGAGTTTCAAGAGAACAAGTAGCTGTGTGAAATGGTGGCTCTTCTGCAGTGCAAAATTGGCACTTGTGGAATGGCAGCAAATAGTTCAACAGCTGGCGTAGGAGTGGAGGCGGCGGGAAGGAACCGCAGAGCTGCTGCTGCGGGGATTCAAGTCCTGCATTCTAGCGAGCAACCTGTTGCTGCTGCTTCTGGTGCTTCTGCCGTGCGTTGTTCATCTCTGTCGCTGGGTGCAGTAGCTGCTGCCAGAGCAAAGAGTAGAGTAGGCCGTAGTGGCGGCATGTGGGCTCATGTTGCAGCGCCGCAATCTGTGCTTGATTTCACTTGTAAGAAATGTGAATCAAGTGGTGGAGCTGGTGATCAGCGTGCTGCACAATTCAAGTCCAGGCACAACAACAACAACTTGCATGCATCTGCAATGGGCAGCAACAATACTTCCAGATCATCAGGAGGCAATTCTCTTTCCTCCGAGAGTTCTCAAACTGCAGCGGCAGCCAGTAGCAGCAGCCAGGCTCGGGGATCATCATCACCATCGTTCTCCTCCTCTTCTCCAGCACAACAGTCTCTGGGTACCATAGTCACGCCAGTGATTCGGGAAGTGGAGCCCAGGCTTTCAGATCTTGCACTCTCTGCACCACTCAGGGCTCGGCCTGCTGATCAGAACTTGAACCCATTTCAGCAAATTGCAACATTGGTTCTGGATATGGTGGAGAAAGCGGTGGTTACTGCTTTGGAGAGCAAGGTTCCATTGCCACCCACGACTGACCCGTCTGTGCAGCTGCAAGGAAACTATGCAGCAGTTGAGGAGAGAAGTGTGATGAATGAGCTTGAAGTCACAGGCAAGCTGCCATCATTCCTTGAGGGCGTCTATGTACGCAATGGTGCTAATCCCCAGTTTGAGCCTGAAGGTGGCCACCATCTGTTTGATGGTGATGGCATGGTGCATGCTGTGCAATTCAAGCAGGGGATTGTCAGCTACTCCTGCAGGTTCACACGCACACAGCGCTTCATCCAGGAACAGAAGGCTGGTCGTGCCTTCTTCCCCAAAGCAATTGGTGAGCTTCATGGTCATGGGGGAGTTGCACGTTTGCTCCTGTATGCTGCCCGTTTACTCTGTGGGCTTGTGGATGGGACACAAGGCATGGGTGTTGCCAATGCAGGCTTGGTGTTCCACAATGGCCACTTGCTTGCCATGTCCGAGGATGACTTGCCATACCATGTCCGAGTGTTGGCAGATGGTGATCTGGAGACAGTTGGGCGCTACGATTTCGATGGGCAGTTGTCATGCAGCATGATTGCACACCCAAAAGTTGATCCTGTTTCTGGAGAGCTGTTTGCACTTAGCTACAATGTTACAACAGCTCCATTCCTCAAGTACTTCTACATTTCACCTGACGGCATCAGAGGTCCAGAAGTCTCCATCACACTCCCAGAGCCAACCATGATGCATGATTTTGCCATCACTGAGAACTTTGTGGTGATTCCCGACCAGCAGATGGTGTTCCGTCTGAAGGAGATGTTCTCTGGTGGTTCTCCAGTCATTCACAATAGCAACAAGAGTGCTCGCTTTGGCATTCTGCCCAAGTATGATCAGAGCGAAGCTCGATTGCAATGGATAGATGTCCCCAATTGCTTTTGTTTCCATCTCTGGAATGCATGGGAGGAAGGGGAGGAGGTTGTGGTCATTGGCTCATGCATGACACCTCCTGACAGCATCTTCAATGAGTGTGATGAAGCCCTCAAGAGCACTTTGTCAGAAATTCGTCTCAACAGGACTACAGGAGTTTCTACCAGAAGTGAGCTCACCAGCTTGAACTTGGAAGCAGGCCAGATGAACTGCAACTTCCTTGGGCGCAAGAACAGGTACACATACCTTGCAATTGCTGAGCCATGGCCTAAAGTGTCAGGCATTGCAAAGGTGGATTTAGTCACTGGTGAGGTGACAAAGTACATGTATGGACATAACTGCTATGGAGGTGAGCCAACTTTTGTACCACGTTCATCTCATCCCTCAGCACCTGAGGATGATGGCTGTGTACTGGCATTCATGCACAATGAAAGCACAGGCCAATCTGAGCTTCTGGTGTTGGATGCAACCTCTCCCTCGTGGAAGTTGGAAGCCTCTGTGAAGCTGTCATCACGAGTGCCTTATGGCTTCCATGGTACATTTGTGACAGCCAAAGAATTGGCCAAACAGCAGTAGCATATTTATACACAACAGATTGATATACATATGGGATGCACCAAAGTGACAGGTGCAACCAAGGATGGCTGATCACTCCAGCCTCCCAATAAACCCATTAGAATAAAACCCCACAAGCAAAGCATATTAGATCTCAACATCCGTCCAACATTTGGACTTGAGCTAAAGACCCACTAGCTCACTGATCTTTTTTTTCAGTCTTGGTTTTCTGAATCAAGCATTGATATGAAGAATCCCCTTCCAGTTGTGAGTAAGATCATGTTGCATTTTTCCTCCTACAGGCCAAGTACAAAATTGGCATGTATGAGTTTGTTACACATACGCAACAGATACTAGCATTACTACTGCATACACCATTTGGGCTGCCCTTTAAATGAGGCTCCATTCTCATTTAGCTTCTACACCAGGTTTTTTTTTCCCGATGTTAATGCAGGAGGTGCTTGAATGGGCCTCTCTTACATTTCATTGGATGGATCATGGATACTACCATGATTTCATTTTACCTGATAGTTTAGTGACAACAGAATGGGCTTCACCAGTATGCTGCAGCTCTACAGTTTTGCTGCAGTGTTCTGCTTGGTATAGCTCTATGCTTTTTATAATCCAGTGATGGATGATTGTTTTGGCTTGTCATAGCCTCCCCCCTTTAATTAGTTGTATGAACATCCTTTTTCCATCCAGTGATGATGGATGATGACTAGTTGTATTTGTTTTGTTTTTTATTTTCGCCTCTCAGATATTTTTTCTGATTGGTTAAAACCTTAAAATTTGTCTGGTTTCCCAAAGGACTTGATGATGGATGATGCTCTTTTATACATGTGAGTTTTATTCAGGTTTTTACCATCTGATGATTGATGCTGAATTTTCCATGTGATGAGGTCATTTTAGTCTCAATGTGGTTTTTTGGGGAGTTTGTTTAAGCTTGTTTTCCCCATGTGTGTACTTTTTCCATTTTCTCATGCTGTTGTTGTTATGAGTGCAACAAGATTCACACTTTAGTTTTGCTGTTTTTTTGCACATGCCATTTTTCCTTTTGCCAGGTTTTAAAGTGGTAACAACAACTAACTTAACAAGAAGAACCCTTTTGGTGAAGAAGAAGCTTAAGTTCCAAGACTTGGTCAATTTTTTTGTACTTTTCCTTCTCACAAAGTAGATGTCAAATGGGCCATTTTTAGTAAATAAACATTGCCCCTCTCAATTCAGCACAAAAAACAATAATGAAGTGGAAGGTTATTGTGCTTCTAGAGAGCCACCCAAACCTCCAAAAGTTGAAGCACTGACACCTGGGAGGTTGGGTAGTTTTGGAGGTTGAGTAGTAGTTGGGATGTCAGAACTCCAAAAAGTTCTTATTTAACTCATCTGTGTGCAAAGTTGTTGAATTGGGATTTGGTGGGTTCTTGTATTAACTATACCATTAACTGCCATTCCTAACTCAACCCTTACAAATAGAAAGGTAAGGTTGAGTTATATTATTTTGTGACTCATTATCAGATCACCAATATAAAAGCTTATTGGTTTGCATTAATGTTTTGTTTTGTTTCTTTCTTTCTTTCTTTTTTGGTTAAGAAAAATAAAAATGGGATGCTAATAAGTTTAGAGATGCTACAAAGGTCTTGAATCAAATTTGAATTTTTTTTTATTAAGTGATAAAATACTTATAGATTTTGCACAACATGCTTTGAGAGAAACAATTGCTAATTCATATTTTCATTTGTTTTGTGAAAAGAAAAAGTGCCAAAGTTAGCATAGTTTATATAATAAGTCCTAGTTGATTGCTAATATATTGTAGGATTTTTTTATAAATTTTATTTTCACCTTTGACTCTATCCAAATTTGGCTAATCCCTCTTGTGAATGATTGCCAATATGGCTACATCACAAAATTGAACAAAAAAAAACCTTACTCTACCCATTATTTTGTGGAATGTAATTTATTAGGTATAAAAAAATGCAACAACAAGGGAAAAAAAAAAGGATGGACATAGGTGCTAATAATATTGCCCTAAAAGTTCCAAACTTCAACTACTAAAAGCCAAAAATAAAGATCACTAGTGACCTATGTTAAGCACATATTGTAATGTTGAATGAATTTTGAAAGTGCAATTAGTACACCATTTTAGCCTAAGTCTGAAATCTAATTTTTTATTAAATATTTAATGTTGTTACTCTTACTCTATTTTCAATGAAAAAAATTGCTCAAAATTCTAATATATATCTCTTGCACCTTAGGTCTAGAAATTGTGAAATTGCCTCCATCCAAAATACCAACCTACCAGCCTATCTAGAGACCTTCCTACCTTCCTACCTACCTACCTACTAGGTACTCATGAAACTGAACTTCCATTTCAGAAAATGCCATAAAAATGGGAGAATGGTATTTGCATGAGTTTGTGGACGCCCCCCATTTTTTAGGGTTTTGAGCAAACCAATGAAGAAGGGACAAGGGACGTCGTCGCAAGCGCAAATTCGGTTACATTTCTTCAAAGACAAGCAGCAGAGCAAGCACTGGATGCGGTGGTGCGCATCTTCCTGTTCACAAAATCGTTGGTTTTTGTTCTGTTTTGTGTGAAGATCGAGCAACGAGAAGTTTTTGTGGAGATTTTGGGTTGTTTTGATTGATACCCAAAGTTTTAGATCTCTGTTTGTTTTTGGGTCAATTGGTAATTTTTTTGTTTTTCTTGATAGATGTGTTTTTTTGCGTCCTCATTCTGTATGCTTGTTGTTGGGCGTTGGGTTCCTCTACCTGTGGATAGACCACTCACCGTTTGCTCTTCCGTTTTTGCAATTTTCGATGGAATTTGGTGTAATTAGTTCGCAGTCTGGAAGATGTGTGAAAGAAAGATCTCTAGGTAGTAATAGTTCGGCTTTTGTTTTTTCGTAGAATTTGGGTTATTTACTTCCAGATTTGGAGATTTTCTTTTTTTTTCTTTTTTTGGGCATGATCCATCCATTTGCTTCTTTATAATTTTATTGGAGTGCTCTGTGGAGTGTGCTCTGTTTGTGTTGGCTTGGTTCCACCCTTCAGGGTAGAGAGACATTGTGATGCATCCAGAAATGAAATGGGCCAAAGTTTGGTATCCCTACATTCTAAGGTCATGTGGAGTCCACTACACAAACATTTGCAGCAACATAATTCAAGGATCCACTTGGGCTTCACCATGCTAACCACCATGTGTTTACAATTTAGTATGTCGAATATTTATCATCATTATGGATGTGATTGAAAGGGCAGAGCCATTATGTGATGAGAGCCAATTGTTTGTTTATTTGTTTGTTTTTTGAACACATTATGGCTGAACTCAACATCTTTGTTGGATCCAGTAACTACCTCACAGTAGTTTCATGCAGGTGTTGTTGTTGTTGTTGGTTGCAACAAGAGTATGGAATGGCAAAGCCTTTATTTGCAGGAATTGAATGATAATTGAGGTCCAACATCCGCCCTTCTTTTTCTGAAGCAGAGGGAAAAACATGCGATGTTTTCGGTAAGTAAGTAGCTGACTCCAATCAATTTACAGGCCCCTGCTCTCTTATGAAAATGTAGGTCATTATAGAATTCAATTGCCTGAGGTTCTCAAGGAAAAAAAGAAAACATCATGCAAAAATCTGCATTGCCCAGCTTTGATTGAGTCTCTTCACATTTAGGGTTCCCCCTTGCCCCCCACCACCTTCCCCTTTTGAAGCACATTTGCTAACTGCCAAAGTAGGAGCACAAATGTGGCATTGATTTTGCCCACCCATTCTTCTTCTCAGGACTTTTGAAGCTCCAGATGTCCCTTACCCTCCAGCCTTACTGTCAAGTACTCATGTGAGTCCTTAAAGAGCCCAAAGAGATGGACAATTTGTGAAGAATGAATTATCTGGTAACCATACGTAGATTCTTTTCCTAAGCCATCGGTGTTTGCTCACAAAAGTTGCAATCACCAAAGACACAGATTGCTCACTTAATTTGCAATCACCAAAGATGGAGGGTGCAAAAGTCTTCCCAGGACACTATGGAACTAAAGTTGAGTCTTGGTCCAAAGGACCCGTGAGGCAAACAGAGATGTGGGTGGTGAAGACACCAAGTACATTGGATTCTAACAGTAAGCATTAAGTAAGAGTGTTTGCAACAAAGTTAGGCCTTTATTGTGTTCCCAGTTACTTCAAAGCTTCCTTCCTCTGATCATAGTCACTTAAGCAGCTGGACAGCAGCAGTTTTGTATCAACATCTTCAAATGCATATGGTGAGTGTCGATTGTTATATACTTAAAAGTTTGAGCCTTGAACACTGTCATCAGGTTTTAAATATCACATATTTTGGGTGGGGGGTGCCTTGTTATGGAGGTGGACTGCAGAAATTTGTTCAAGGTGACCAAGAAGAGGAAATTGACTGAAGGATTGCTCATGGGAATGGGGAATCCTCTGCTAGACATCTCTGCAGTTGTTGACCATGCATTTCTGAATCGGTAGTAATCTCTCTTCAGCAAAAAATCTAGTAATGTGGGGTGACAGTGCATCCTCAGTTGCTATGTTCATTTTGTTGATTTCTTCTTATTATGACCTTGCTGCCAAAAATTGGTCATAATCACCCTGTTTGTGAAGAGTCTTTCATGAAGAGAACTCTGGACAGAGCATTGCACTTTTGCATGGCAATAATGAATGAATCTTATCTATGGTGCAAATGTGTTTTTTGTCACAAGTGTCATGCTCTTATTCTTTGCTGGATTGCTGATATGTATGTTGACTCAGGGATGTTGTTGATGCCTACAGCTACCAATTGACATTAAACAATGCAATTTTGGCTGAAGAGAAGCACTATCCTATGTATGTTGACCACTACTGTGTAGGACTGGCGCTTCCAGCATCCTTGTGGTCAAGAACTGCTTGTACATTTTGATTCTTGTCGCATCCTGGAATAATGAATGCAAATTGAGGGGAACCTGAGTGTGAAATGTAGATTCCTTGTGGGGTTTCTTCAATGTTTCTTCTGGAATATTTTCCTTGTCTCAATGCTCAATCTATATACCCATTGCTGCCACAGGTTTGCAGAACTTGCTGCAAAGCACGGTACAATATATGTGGCTGGAGGTATATACCATAACTGCCACTGACTGATTTAATTGTAAATGAAGCAATCATTCTCTCTCCTCTTGGTGTAAAAAACTGAATGCCCTAAGACATGGAACTTTTCTTCTGCTGCACTTTGCAAACAAGAAGGAAAAAAAAGCAGCTCCAGCTTGCATTTATACTCTCTGATAAGGTTCTTGTTCTCTCAGGTGCAACTCAAAACACCATCAGGGTTGCACAGGTAGTAAAAACTACAAACCCATTACCAAAATGCACGTGTATGTTGCAATTGTGCTCCTAGCATTTCCTGTAAGAGAATTGGTGATAAGATGACAGTCAAGATATGTAGTTAATGTGCTCAACATGTGAAGGTGCTTCTGATAGACAATAGTATCTCCTATAATATCCACTTCTAATGTACTATATTTCTGTTGCAAGTACTCACAAGGAGTTCTTGGACACATCTTCTGATTCATGTTTCTATTTCCCTTCAGTATTGATTATATGAACTTGCGAATTCAGCACATCTCAGGCATTTCATCCAGCTTATCATTATGACTTCTCTTATGCTGCAAATGTGATCTGCAATGTTATATTGATGGAGTTCGGATGCAGTGGATGTTGCAGTCCCCAAATGCAACAGTGTTCTGTGGTGCAATTGGGAAGGACAACTTTGGCATTCGCATGCAGAGTCTTGCAACAGAAGAGGGAGTCCATGTGAGTTTGTCCAGTATTTTCTGAAGATATTTGTATTTGTTTACATCATCAATGCCTATTTGGGTAAAATGGGTGCATGGCTATGTCATTTTTCAAGGCTGGGGGGGTTTGTCCCGTCCAGCTAGTTGAGAACTCAATTGTCACACTATTGACAAACAAAACTCTTTGCAGATTTTCCAGAAATATGTGGCAATTATTCTTCGTGCAGTTGCTGCTGTAGTCAGCATCAAATGACATTGTTCTAGAAAGGGTATTGGCTTGATAAGTCAACATTCAGTAAGAGGGAATAAATGGGGTGGGGGACAGAGTCACAAAGAGATGTAGGTCTTGAGAGGGCAGAAGAGTATCCTTGATTCTCATTCTGTTGACCTAGAAATTGTATTGACAATCCAAAGTTTGTGACTGAATTTTAAAGTCTCGCAGCTGATTGATTCTAATGCTGTATGCTGCATGGTACTGAAGGTGAGATACTATGAAGATCGAACAGCTGCAACTGGGACATGTGCTGTGCTTGTTGTGGGTGGGGAGAGGCAAGTGTTTGGATGTGCTTGCTTTTAGCTATTATCATTTTAGTGTAGAAAATCACAGAATGGTCTTTGTATCCTATCATGATCTCTGCACCCTCTAATCAAGAAATAGAAAAGGAAATGATACATTACATTCAATCTTTTGTGTACAAGTGTAACGGTATTAGAGTTGCATGAGGTTGCAACTATACACATAAGGCAGGGGCTTGTAACAGAAATCCTCATTTCTTTCTTGCTAAGCATATGGCTGTTAAAAAAGGGATGTGGTGGGTGGTGCTTGCACCAGGTCCTTAGTTGCATACCTGTCTGCAGCTGCTAAATTCAAGGTTGACCATTTGCGAAAACCAGAGAATTGGGCCTTAGGTGGGTACCACTTCACTCTTTGCTGTAGGTTGTGGACCCTCTATAACCTTCAGAAGGTTTGTTGTGAACGAAGCATGCTGTCAAAGACTGTTGTAATCATGCTCAGATAAATTATTGATATAAATCACATGGTCAAATCTTTGCCTGTAAGAATACGACTCAAGAAACTAGAACTGTGCATTTGTTGCTCAAGAAGCATTGGGTTGCTGAGAGAATGGAAAGTTGTAGGAACTGTAATGGGTGTTGTGGGAAACTTCAGTGGAAAGGGTGTGTGGAGAATGACAAGGGGGTGGATATGGCTCTGACCTACCATGTTCTTTGATAAGCTGGCAGCACATAAGATTGATTTTTAGGTTGTTTTGGGGGTCCATTTGTAGTTGAGAAAGCACAATACTTCTACAGTGCTGGATTCTTTTTGACAGTGTCACCGGAGTCAATAATGTTGGTGGCCAAGCATGCTGCAGCAACAGGAAAGGTCTCCTTTTCTTTCTCACTCCTCCTATGCTATTGCCTCTGAACACAAAGATTTGTTGTTGACCATATTGTAAGGAATCTCTAGCTGAGTATGTACCATGGTACCTCTTTGTTGAATCAAAGTTTATTGATGTGGCTGGGAATCAGGATAGACCTTCATGATGAACCTGGCAGCATCCTACATCTGTGAGCTCTATAAGGATCCTCTCATGGCAGCATACCCGTGAGAACCTCCCACTTTGTCTCCTGAACTTCAGCCACCAGCTGCAAATTTCATCTAACATATTTTCCATGCTGTCATCCTCTAGCTTGTCCAGAACACACCCATAGAAAGGCTTTTTGAGGTTTTCAGTGCTCTGCCTGATTTCCACATGTGACTTTGTCATCACTACTGCCTGACTAGACACCCAGTGATGTGTGAGAAACATGTGTGGCTTTTACCCTCTGTGTTGCATGTGAGAAATCTTCAGTACTTCATACAAAGACTCGCGTACCTACAAAATGATCTTTCATTGCTTGTTGGTATGAAAGTTCAATTTAGCTCTGAGGTGTCTTGATGGTTTAGAGTGCTGGCAAAAGTCATGAAGCCCAGGTTTTTGCCATTTAACATATATGGATGACTCTCTCACATAATTTGTGGCCGATGTTAAGCTTCAAGTGAGTTTTTTAGTATCTTTTGTCATGACTTTTGGTGAACAATCTGAAATTTCTCATGTTGAAGGGGTTCATGATTTTGGCAGCTACTTGGACTACATTTTTGGAAATGAAGTGGAGGCCAAGAGCTTTGCCCAGATGCAAGGTTGGCAGGTGAGCTCTGGAGCATCCTATAGCGGGTTTCCGTAGTACTGAAGATGTCCTTTGAAAGTTGTGTGAGGGATCTACATTCATCACTTAAAGCAGGTTGTAGAGCAGTTGCAAAGACTCCAAAGAAATGGTAAAGGCACCAACACAAAGTGTACCACTCAACAAAGGAGTTCAGGAAGAATTTATTGGTAACAATAACATTTTTACAGTCATATTCTACTGGTTCAATCTAGAATGTCAATCCTCTCCAACTTTGACATCTGCCTATTTTATTCCAAGTGCAAAAATCTGCATCATAGAAGGGGTAGCACAATTGATTAATATCAATCTTCCAAATTTAGAAGTTGGGCATCTATTGTTTAGCATGTGTGAAGTCTGAAGTGCAAACAACACTTCTAAAGGAATGTAACCAGTTATGTAGATGTCCACTATCGTGCTGCTGACTCACTCCTTTTGCAACATGGCCATGTTGATATATTGTTCATCTTATCATGTTGAAACTTCTGACTTGGACTCAACAGACAAGTAATGTGAATACGATAGCTCTGATGATGGCAGCATTGCCAAAGGCCTCTGGCACACACAAGCGTATCATAGTCATCACACAGGGGGTGGACCCTGTGGTTGTTGCTGAAGATGGCAAAGTACAATGACTAGACCTTCCAATGCAGTCCTTCATTGATTTTGTTAGATTATCAGCATTTATGACAGCAGACACTCAAAATCACAGACTGGATATATGTTTATTTGGTTAGCATGCTGGCCAGATGTTGGTTGATGGTCATTAGGTAATATTCACCCCAGGATAATATATGTTGAATAAGACTCCAGTTCACAATTTGATTTGCCCTACGCATTTGCTATAGACCAGGAGTGTTTATTGACATTTTTGCACTTTGCATCAGATAACAACTTTTCCAGTGTTATTGGTTCCAAAGGTGAAGCTGGTGGACACCAATGCAGCAGGTGAGGAGAGGCATCACACAATTTTTTTGCTTGCTCACTGATGATCACATTTGTGAACAAAATGAATTTGGTTCCTCATCAACCCAACAAGGCATCGACATGCTCAAGATACTTTGTTATGGTGTGCTGGGTTGCAGGAGATTCATTTGTCGGAGGTTTCTTGTCACAACTGGTGGTGGGCAAAGGTGTTGCTGAATGTGTAAGAGGTGGCACCTATGCAGCTAACATAGTCATCCAACATTCTGGCTGCACATTTCCCAAGAAGCCTTCCTTCTATTAGCCTCTAGAAATTTAGCTTTGTGGCTTCCCTGGCAATGCAAAGTGACTAGTGCTATTTGCAGATCATACTGCAAGTCAGATGTCCAGTTCCACTTGTGGACGCCCTCAGTTACTGATGCAGCAAAAGCATTGAACTGCACCCGAAGTTGATTTTTTCCTTGAGAGACAATCTAAGTGTCGTTGCCCAACATAACCCTTGAGAGACAATCAAGTTGATTTTTTCCTTGAGAGACAATTTTTTGGACCACAAGTCCAAACGCCATGGAACCAAGCCCATGCACCCCTCTTCATTGAGAGCTTTCCAAAGACACCAAGAATACTAAAGCATCATGATTTGGTGGATCTCATAACTACAAAACAACCTTCCTTCCTTCCTTCATAGGTAGAAATGCACATATTAAGAGAGAGAGAGGAAATGCATCATTGGATTTGAAAAATATAAGTTAATAAAAAAACAAGTTGTAAAAATTTCAAAACATTTGATAAACATACAAGCAAGAATAGGCATTTGGAATGCACCAATCTAAAGGAGATTAACTCTTGCCTTAAGCTATAACAAAACTTTGATTGCTCCCAAAAAAAATAATGAAATTATATTCATAACAAAGTTCATACCAAAGATTACATCTTGGTTATCTTGTGCTTAAATTTCAATTCATGTGAGGCTAGAATGAGTTGAATCCAAGATTTCCAATGAATGAATGTTCATATAAGCACTTGGAAAAAAATCCCATTTTGGGCAACACTTAGCCCCTTATTGTCCAGCAAAGGGGACTAACTAAACTTCTCCTACTACACTACACTAGAGGGTTTAAGCTAGGAAACTTGACTAGGTGGGGTTTGCCCCTTGAGCTCCCTCTTCACATGTGGGAAAATGGTTGCATGGGATTTGTTTAAATGACAAAACCCCCCTTAAATAAATCTACATGAATGTGCTTGGTAAGCACACCATTGAAGATTTATTTTTCTTTTACATCCAACCAATCTTTTTTTCTTAAAAACACATAAATATGTGCCATTGAGACTTGTTCAATTTTCTTTTTAAAAAATAACCAAATCTAACCTTGTAAGTGTTTAAAGGTTATCTTGTTATAACATTTTCATCATAAACTTTCAAATTTCCCCTTCCAAAATAAAAAATGCCAAGGAATTTAGCAAACTTCTGGGGATCTAGAGTTATGATGCCCCATCATGACCCCACTCCACAAAGCTCACTAAACAAATTCAAAGAAATTGTCTTCCCAAATTGTCTTATGGCGATGATAACTAGGAGTGTGAACAAGAAAGTTATTGTATTCATAAGAAATGAGCAAGGATTAGGTATAATCAAATGCAATAAAAGACAAACAATTTCAAGATTTAATCATGTGTGAGAGATTAAAAGAATACACTCTTCTTTGTTTTTTTTTCAAAACAAACATGAAATTAGGAATGATTTTATCAAAACAAAACATCAAGAGGAAGCTAGGAATGCAAATAAGGTAGTTGAACTCACAAAAAAATGGCACATAGAAACCAAATCCTAAAGTTGAACTCATTGACAACAAAATAGGAAGTAGTGATTATGTGCATTGTGGGAACTATGACAATTTTAAAAGTTCAATGTTGGCAATGGTGATGAGTATTCATGGATTGCTTGGAGCTTTGAAAGCTTGTAATGATGATGTCATATCCAAGTTGCTAATGCCTCTCTTGACATTTCAAATTGGGAACAATTGCTAATGTTAGGACTACAAACAAAACACTTACCTCACCTATTTACTCATTACTCACAAATCAATAAAGAAGACAAAAAATTGCACCACAGAGGCACATACACATCCACATTTCTTTTTGTTCACTCACAAAATGAACAAAGAAAAACAAAAATGTGCACATGGCTCATGATGCAAAGTCATTTAGTGACAATGGTACAATGACCATTGTTGTTAAAACGAAGAGGGAAAAAAAGACAAGATTGATGAAATATTAATGATGCAGGTTTTGCAATGGGGATCACAACACCACTTCTTTTGTCATGTTGGCATTACAAGGGCATTTAAATCATTGTGGTGGAAATGTTTTCAGACAATGAAAATGTGAGAAGCAAATGCAAATGTAGAAAAAAAAAGGTCCTTGGGGTGTGCTTTATTACAAAGGATGGAGCCATTACCCACTTCAAATTTATACATTCATAAGAATGAATGGGCAATAAAGCCACCACAAAGAGTCTATGATAAACCCTATCTTAAATTAGCCCCATAACAACTTGATGTCGTATGTATTTTTCTTGTTATTTGGCTAATTTTTGTAAATTAATGAATATTGTCAGTTATCCCTAAGGCCTTACAAATATATATAATTCTAATGAATTATCGCTTTTTTTGCTTTGCATTTTCTTGGGCAAAATAAAGCAAAAAATGCATGGCATTTTCTTAGTTTATGGTATAGAACCCTAAGATGGTCGTGAGGGCACAACATATATATATGTTGCACCCTGTGGACGTTTTTGAAATCAAAAGGTGCCCTAGTTCCACGCAAGGAGCAAGGTTTTATTGACATAGTAAGTAGAGGTTGAAAGGTTTTGCCTTAAAAACGATCTAGACTTGCATGCTTTGAGGTCATTACAGGTGCAGCAAATATATATTTCTTTTGCTTAGGGTTTTCCTTTACCAAGTTTCTGACCATAAATTAAGTCATATTTGCGTAGTTCTGTCATGTGCGCCTCGCAGATAGCACATGAATACTTGCACACCTTCTATGAATGAAGCAATCGGAGAGGGCATCAAGCAACGGGGGGGGAAGGGGAGTACCTGCGGCCTTCTTGTTTTAGTATAAATGAGTCCTCGAGGTCCCGAAACATTGGCTTTTGCCAACAAAAAACTCTGCAAGGCCATAAGGCGCAACAAGATATATATATATATAATATTATTATTTTTTCGTAGCTTTCCGCATCCCACGCGTTCAGAGGTCTCCAATTATTGGTGTGCATCGTTTTTTGTTATCAAAAGCAAATCTAGCTTATTTATTATGGTTGATGATGATGCGCTCAAAAATAAAGAAGTAATGTAGCAACTGGTTTGGTGTTTTTTCCACTAGTCCTTTAATGAAGGTTTATAACATCATTTAAATAAATACAAATTAAAATAGTAAAAACATAAGCTTGTAATATGGCAACACCTAATTCTAAACTAGTTAATGTGAAAACGATCAAAAAAGGAACAAGATGTGCTAGATACATAATACCCTCCATAGATAGCATGGTCCAGGCAAACCCACTTTAAATCTTGACCAAACTATGACCGGCCATCATATTGGCAAATAAACATATTTCTAAACTTAATGCACGAAAACAATAAGAAATTAGCCTAAATGACATCTTTATGTTACAGACTTACCCCTGGCACTACCTCCTTAAGGGTGAGCACATTCTCATAGGCTTGTGCTTGTTCTTCATGTATATCTAAAACTTTCAATTTCAACAAAAGTGCTCTCCGAACCGTGCAAGATGATTACCCAACACACGGCTCACCAACTTGAAATTGTGGTTAAGGCTTAAGGTAAGCACCGTGTGTCCAAGCAGGCCGCAGCAAAAAATTGATTTTTTTTTTGCTCCATTTTATTTAAGGCTACGATGCCGCTTACCTTTGCCACTCAAGCATATGGCATTTGTCGACTTAGGCATATGCCGTACATGGGCCGATCCCGTGATGTGTCTTTGACTCTTTTTTTCACTCGTGCGTTAAAGTAAGATGTCCGCAAAGGAAACTTCGTTGGTTGGGCGATGGATAGAACTGAAAATCGGAAAAGTCTTGCTTCTCCTGTCCAAGTTAAGACTGCGGCCAATTGGATTCAGAAACTGAAACTTAATGCCGACAAAAAATCTCAAAAGATCACCAACATAATAGTTAACCCACATGCGCTCATAACAACGTACGAACATATCAAATCCAAACTTCACAATCATGACCCCAAGAGGAAATGACGAATGGAAGACCTTCCTGGGGGGAGGGGAAGGAAACCCTTTTTTTTTGGGCATCAACCGAAGATGGTTTGAGCACATTGCAAAACGATTGCGCATGAGAAAATATCCATTCAAACCCGCTGAGGGATCTTATGCAAAGCTTTCCAACTCCAGCGATCCCATGTAGATCTCACCCCACTCACACGACTTATAGATAATCCTACGTTAATAGCAAGTCGAATTCCATGATAAAAAAGTTTTGTTTCCAAAAAGATTTATCCATCTGTAATGGAAATAACATTAATAGGAACATAAGCAAACACGTTTCCAACTTGTGTTTCAATTACAGGTAATGCAGTCAAGGCTACCTTCTGACAAACGATGCGCGAGTTTAGAGGTCTCATAGTAGTGAGGGGAAGGGAGACGAACTCAGTCAGGACACTTTTTCCTATCCACCATTTGCTTTTCTTGGAATTCGTTGCAAGATTTGCAAAATTGTGCATTCACATTGCAAACATAAGATTGGTTGAATACTAGGTCTAATTTAGCTAAATTCATAGGAGCTTGTTCAGTTCCAATCACATTTAAAAAATTCTAATGATAGGTTCTGAGTTCACAATTGCACAATTCATGGACTTTTTGGGTCTCAAAACGTTTTTTTTGGTTTTTCTCATGGGTCTATCAAAATATTTATTATATTAATTAATTAATAAAATTTTGACAATCTCAAATTGAATATTTCAAATTTTTGAGAATCAAAGAATAACTACATAGAGTGCTTTTAACTTTATAATATTAATTTGAGCTTGGCACTACTTCGCACTACTAATGACAATCAACTATTTTATTTTTCTCTTATGTTTTCATATGGTTTTTAAGAATTCATGATTATTTATGTCAATGTAAAATTCAATTTAAATCAATATACATTCATGGACATGAAAAGACACATGTTAATTTGTTTTTTTCATTTTCATGTTGGTGGACAAGGAAAAAGAATGAGATGTTTATAAAATGGAGGTAATTATTAAGAAAGGTGATAAATACTATAAACCCCATCACGCCCATTTTAGTCACATTCCTATTTGTGTCACATTTTTGGTAACCATCCATTTTAATAAAAAAACACCATTTTTTAGAAACACTATCACACTCATTCGTATTACAAAATATTTGTAAAGCTTTCTTTGTAAATTTGACTATAATGAAGAAAATCTAGGACAAATATTAAGGTTTTGTAAATTATAATTCCCTTTGGCAATTTTAGTGTTGTTTTGTGTTCAAGTTGTGCAACTTAACAACAATGAACCCAGTTGAAAAGAAAAGAAAAAATAATGACTTTCTAATGTAAACAAGCAAAAAAAAAAAAATGCAAATTTGTCAAAAGAAAACAGAAAATTTCAACTAGAAAAATTTAGTTGACAAAATCCACAAGTTAATAGTTAAAGAGCTCCTAACTCCACATAAATTGTCACATTAAAACAAGCAAAAATCATAACCTTTTTCAAGTGGAAATGTGTCCCTAATAATGCCCATAATTTGAAGGTTCAATTTTGGAAGATTTTGGCAAATATCACCAAATTTTTTTCCCTTTTTTCCTCAAAAAAAAACTTTTTAAGAATTATTTTTAAGCCCTTCCGCTCGTGAACTCAAGGTGATGTAACTTTTATGAGGTGGAATCTGTTAGCAGCGGTACACATTCCACGTAGCAGAAGACATTACGGCTAGAAATCTCTGTGAAATTAAATGGCAGAAACGGTCTGCCTATTGCCTTGGTGAGGAAGCAGTTTTAGGGCAACGAGCGGCGCTCTCAAGATCTCCTTTCCTCTCTTCTTCTTCTTCTTGTGTCGTCTCTTGCTGCGGGAGATTAGCTTACCAGAGCGGAGGTGTTGCGCTCCCCCTTCTGATCGTTTTCAGCGCTCGCTATGAGGGCCAAGGTATGCTCTTCTCTTGCGATATATTTATTGCACTTTCTTGTGATGTATTTATTGCTCATCCTGAACCAGCACTGAGTATGAAAAGAGGAGCTAACCTAATGCACTATATCGTCTTGTGTTTTCAACAGTGGAAGAAGAAACGTATGAGGCGGTTGAAGAGGAAGCGCAGGAAAATGAGGCAGAGATCGAAATAGCTGAGGCCTCATGATGCGCCAGAGAGTTTACCTGCCCTTACAGAGAGCTTGTGCTGCTAGTTTTGTGCAACTTGTACAGCTATATTCAAGGTTTAGGTTCTCTACTTCTCATGGGGTTTCTGTGATCAGATGAGCAGTCTAATGTACTGTCAAGGAATGGCTGTGGTGGTGGTGGTGGTGGTGGAGATGGAGATTTTATAAGCCATATGGTGTAATCAGAGACTTCAGGGTTTGGTTTGCAATCCACCCAGATTATACCAAAGGGATTCATAACGATTTGGCTGTGGAGAGCAGGTTCTCTCCACTTTGAAATGTCTCTTTTTGTGGGACTTTTATGGCAAGAGTTTGGATCAGTGGTTCCTTCCATATCTACCTAGTTTGTGAGTTGCATGTGTCATGTGTTTGTGAATACTAGTGTGAAGGGTGTTATGTTCTTCCTCCCAAGTAGTTGTGAAAGATGATGGCGACTGCAGCTGACACAGGGCACATTGCAGCTGTCACAGGACACAACACAGCACTATCCAACTGGGAAATAGCTTTCTTGGTCCATCACTCTCTCTTTCTTGGCAGTGTCTGACAGTGTTCAACATTGATCTTCAGATTATTTAGAGTGAGTGACTGACATAAGGTTATGTTTGCACTCGGTAACAAGTTGGACGGGCAATGCTGAAGATGTTGCTGTTGAACGTCCCTGAATATGTATAGCACCATCATTTCGGTTAAGGTTCCGACTGCTCCTGAAACTTTGTTTTGTGGTATGGTTTTCTGTTGTCTTATAGAGTCAGGATTCCTCTGTTTCATGCTTGCTGTTATGTTGTGAGATCTGAAATATCCATAGCCTGATCTTGCGTATCACTTGTTTTTTTTTAGGTTGTTAGTAATTTGCTCACAGTGAGAAATCCCAGTCATTGTGGGGATATCATAGTGTTGTTTTGAAATCTTCTTTCAAATCAAAGAGTATTGACAATTATACCTGCAATTGCACTGGGGACACCCTATGTTCTGCTATTTTGTGGGGATGGGAGTCCTGGTGGGTGTCAGTTGGATTAGAAGTCAATGCAGCTGGGAACTGACATGATGGAACTCATGTGGTTGTTCATTCTGGAGTAGCCCTAATTCATTGAACAATGGCAGTAGATATCCCAGAAGTCATGTGTGAGCTGTATCAATTTAGGTGGGAGATTGCTCTCGAGATCTATATTCTGGTCTACCAAATTTCTGTGGTAATTGTGTGCCATTAGTGTATGAAGTTCTCTAGATCAGGATTATGATTTAAGATTTTACATCATAACCCCCTCATTCTACATGTTGACTCTTAGAAAGTGTACTCTACGAGAACTGTGCTGCTGTGTATGAAACCCAATTTGCATCAGAAAAGTCCACCATGACTGTTAACAACACAAAAGTTTGACCATAGTAACCATTGGTGTATCTGATTTGTGACTATTGCAGTAGTGCAGAATGTGAAAGAAAGGAAAACTAATGAGCCCTCTAACTACTGAAAGGAGTGCAGAAAGCGAATGAATTAGAGAAAGCTAATGAGGACCTCTCTACCAGAATCTGTTGTGTTACAGAAGTGAATATAAACTTGTAATCTATCCTTGAGCTCATAGCTGGTAGAACTGCACAAAGTATGGACACTATGGTCAGCTGTTATGTTTGAGGTTATCTCTTACTTCTACACATTATGACACTATGCTTTTTCATTAGTATAACTGAAGGTCACAGCAGAGTGAAATATGCCTAATGAGGTTCCTTGATAGAATGTTATTTCCCACCATTTAACCTCCTAATGTCACGGGCAATTATTGTAAACCTATAGACAATGCATTCAATGGTGCCTTGGATCTACAGTCTGTCAGTTCCATCTCTGGCTGGTCAGGAGAAAACAATAATCACTAGAAGATTGTATTGACCTCTGGATCCAGCCACCCCTGCTTCAGGGCTGGTATTTAGGAGAGATGTATTGGATGAGATGTGGCTGTAGTTGTTGTTCCTGAAGCTTACTCCAGCCTTCAATGTTCAATTTGTCATGCACAACTCACTCAGGATACCAAGAACCAGCTAAAAGCTTGGAAACAACTATTTCAAGTGGTGCATGCTCAAACATTTTTATCTGGATGCACCCTGGAAAGGTCAACAAAATACTTCAAAAAAACCTCAGGAGTGTCATGGTACATTAAGATACCTGTAAGTTCAAATCATAATTATATACAGAACCAGGAGCTGAGTTTGGCAACATCTGTGCTGAGCACCAAAGGTACCATAGCAGTGCAATAGTTCTCCAGTGCTTCAATAAATTGTAATTGTAATCAGCATGTACCTACATGCTAACAAGATAAGCAAGAGCTCGCTCAAAGTCATTGTCACATGTGGCCAGAGCTGCAGCCACAGCATCTGACTGGAATCCCATCTCCCATAACCGGCTGTAAGATGGACAAAAGTCCACCACCTACACCCATCCATCACCACAGGCACATTCCCAGTACTTTGTCAGTGTCATGTCTCGCTCACAAAGACCCTGCAATCTCTCCAACCCAATCTGTGTGACTGGGCCTACCCTCAGTGCTGGTCCATTATATCATATATATTAGTCAAAGGTCAGAGGCAGAGAGAAAAGTATTGAGGACAAAAGGCAATGACCAGTGAACTGCATCCCAGGGTGAAAAGTAACATTCCTACTGTCAGCCAGCCATAACTGAGTGTAGGGGGAAGCACAGAAGACAAAGTGAAGAATAAAGTAAAGTCATTCCAGTATCTGAAAGGGACAGCAAACTGACAAAGACCTTATGAAGGGTTCTCACAACAGACACTGCCCAATTTGGGAGGGGTGATACGAGAAGAGAGGGTGGCCTAGGGTTGGGGGCAGGGGGGAAATAAGAGTATGTGTATGCTCACACCAGATTTAGCTTGAGAAATGTAGACCAATGTGCAGGAACAAAGCTCTGATGGGAGTTCACTATGTACTATTTCAGACACAATCCTCTCATGTCTACAACCACACTCCAATCTCCCTCCAATCTTCCTAGGTCAGCTTAATGGCCCGAATCCTGGCCTAATTTGAGATTTCTGGGTCTCAATTCCATACTCAATTCTGACAGGCATGTGAGCATACAGAAAAGAGCTGAGTTGATATTGTTCTTGCAGCAGTAGACATAGAGAAAGACCGACAAGTTCCATCCCCAAACAGAGAAGGAAGGAGAGAAGCCATACCTTGTTTTGAATGTCTCCAAATGTTCTTATAGCCATCACCACAGCCTCCTTGTTAAGACCCATTGAAACATACTTGGCAACAGTAGGGTCTTCAACCTGTACAGATGGATTCCATGCCAAAGAGCTACTTTAAAATGCCTGATCACAGAAGCAACAAAAGAGTGAAGGATGAAGCATTCAATGTTGAAAAATCTGCAGGTTGAGTCACCTGCACTTTGTCAAGGTGAGATAACAGGCTTAGCTGATCTAAACCAGACATTTGATCATCAATTCAAGCTCACTTATATGAGCATTCTCCAACTCTACATTCTGGTTTCAAAGCTCTGAGCTAAGGTATGTTGCATAAGAAGGAAAAGGGAAAATGATGTTGTAAGGCTTACGCTTCCACCATTGGACTGCCGGGAGTGATCCGCAGGCTTTCTACTAAACGATTGCCCTTGGCTTTCAGCTTCAGCTAAAATACGGCGCTCAAGGTCAAAGTCAAACTGAAACAGGCTCCTGGGCACTTCACCACCTTGAGGTGATAATTGAACCTGCCATTCATGATACCACATAGATTGAACAAGAAAGAAAAATGAAGTATCCTCCAGAAATAAGAGAAGAGACATTCTACACCACTGCCACATAAGAGGGAATTTGGTAAGCTATCTCAATGAGGATGGGAAGCTGATAAACCACGTACTGGTGGAGCAACTCGGTAGATTGGTTTGATACTGACTTTGATGCCTGTTCCTGCTGCAAACTTGCACCCCACATGTTAACAACCCCTCTGAGAAAACAAGAGGAGAGTAGAAAGCAAGAGATGAGAGGGGGGGGGGCAGGGTGAACAAGTTCACCAAGGACTATGCAAGAGATTTATTACTCCTTCTCCTTGGCCCACTTCAATGCCAACCTTTAGGCTCTCTGCTTGACCAAAGGGTTAACGACAAATTTGACACAACAGGAATCCAGAATCCAGGTCCTGCCTCAAAACATTCATCAAAAAACAATTGAAGTTGACCTAATTCTCACAAATCCAAGTAAGAGAACCCTAACGTCAAGTCACCCTGCTTAGGGTTTTCAGGGTCGCCGGTCACAGAGGTGGGGAATTTCTCTAGATCATAAAGTAGCCATCGCGATGCACTGGGCAATGCAAATCGATCCGCACTAAGTACCATCCACTTACAAGTTGGCACTGAAGGCGAGCGTAATCGAAACCCTAATATGACAAGACCTAACTGCGAAAAGAAACAGTAGCGCCAGAAGAAACGGACTTTCATTGTAAGCACAAGAGGAGGAGCGGATGATAATAAGACTCACAAGAGGAAGAATTGGAAGCGGCGATCGGAGGCGGCGGAGGTCGATTCACAGGCGGCCCGCCTACAGGTTGCGCAATGCGAGGGTAGAAGGAGGAAGAAGAAGAATCGGTGTTGACCTGCGAGGAGGTTGTCATCATCCGGTACAGCGGCCTGGCATCATAGCCACCACCACTGGACGATTGTGTTCTGGTGGTTTGCCCTCCTTTCCGATACTCTTGCTCCATATTTCCTTGTCTTCCTCTTCTTCTTCTTCTTCTTCTTCTTCTCTCAAATTCCTTCAGATCTTCTTTTTCGGAAGGACTCTTCTCAAGCCTTGTCAGATCTGCACTCCCAGGCCAGCTTCCTTTTCATCAAGCTTCAATCCAAGGACCCCTCGACTTCTTCAGATCCTTGTTGCTTCGATTCCCGTAACCACCTCCTCGTGCAGCTGCATTGCACGGGGGTTTCTTCTTGCCACCCCCTCCTGCCCATCCAAGCCGGGTATTACCAAACCGACACCAAGAGGTAGGTCAGGGTGTCGCTGTTAGGTTGATACCCAGTGAGGTCCTCTGGGCACGGGGATGTATGTGTTTCTAAACAGGAATTCCTTATGTCTGAGGGTAAGGGGCATAAAGGATTTTGGTTGCAATATTGCCCTCAGGGTAAAAGGCATTTGATGTCAAATGTACCATTTGGCTCAAGGTATATTGAGGGTATGGGTACCATGATTTTCCATCCTATGGATACCATATGAGAATTGTGGAAGGTAGGGTATGTTTGATGTCAATGCTTGAAATGTGCAACTATAATTTTTTTAATTTAAAAATGAAATGAAATAATTATTTATGTTTATGTAAAGAAAAAAATTGCTCCCTAGCCATTTGGTGAATGATGGAAGGCACTAGTTGGTATGTGTATATGTGTGGAAGAGATGAAAAATTGTGATTAAGCATAGCAACCCCTTGAAGAATCGTGATGGCTTGCACATGCTACAAGGTCATTGACACTCATTACCTATAATGAAATATAAGCATCAAAGGTACCAAATAGGTCTGTTGATGGTGAATTATACATGCATGTACACAAGAAGTTAGAAAGGAATGAAAATGAAGATGGAAACAATCATAAGTCTTTATGGCAAGGGGAATGAAATCATTTCTTAGCGTTCGTTCTATGTAAGATTGTGCCTTATCTTGAACGGCAATTATCATTGCATGTGTTATCGTTGTTAAAGCACGTTACACCAAATTTATACAAGTCAGATTGGGAATGGCAACATCCACCACAGTACAAAAAATTGTCTCTAGTGATGACAATATCCATTTGTTTTCGCATGTGGTGGAGAAAAGGTGAAAAACCTTTCTCTGTACATGAGTTCCATTCTTTGATGCAATCGTTGCAATGGTATTTCGAAGCGTATCATGGATTGCAATGCGCTCATTCCCGCATAGGCAACATAACTAATGGATACCCAAATCATTAATGGTATGATCACACTTACATTATGAAAGATGCAAATTTATAGGATGTGGTACTGAGACAAATAGGGAGTGTTGTAAGAAAATGGTCAAAAGAGAAATGATACGACGGGGTGGTAGGACGAACTAATAACCAAACCTTTATTATTGGACCTACACAGGAATGAAAACGTGTAAATCTCTTTTCTACAATCTCCATGATCCTTTTTTTTGGTCTATTACAACAAACAACAAACAATTGGTGACATATTACGATGATCATCTAATCAAGCCAACAAGGGAAGTAAATATAGAAATGAAAGCAAAACAACTTATTTTGTAATTACCTTTTTTGCATGGTTTCTTTGTTTCAATCCATTTCAAAATTAACAACATGACCTAATAACAATGCACAAAATGGATCCACAATTTCCCCCAATTTTTTAACTTAAAATGCGAGTTTTCAACATAAATAACACAAAAATAATTAAAATTTTAACCAATTTCCTTGATAAACCTAAAACTTAAAATATGCAACCAATTTTTTTCATAGAACCAAAAAATGAAAGATATTCATCACATCATCATCCGTCATAAACCCATACCTTCAAAGATGTAAACCACCTTTTCTCACATGCCCAAAACCTAAAAGAACAACTCCTTTACAAAACTAAACTTTCGACCAACCCTACCATTTTCTTTTGGAAATTCACAACACATATAATGTAGAGAAGGATTAATATCTAAATGGGATGGAATGGTTGTATGTTCCATGTGAACACATAGAATTTTTAGGTTTTTGGATTTTTATGTCATCATCAACTTTTTACATAATGACAACAAAAAAACTTTCGTCATTGTCTTTTTTTCAAATTAGCAATTGCCATAAGGACTTAAAGAAGGCATGTGAGGGAGTGGGGTTTTTTGTTGTTTGTGTATAATATTGTAAGGCTTATCCTATTTGGGCAGTGTATGGTGGAGGATGGAGGAGCTTTGATGAAGCTCTTGAAAATAGAATTGGGAGATGGTGTGTGACTCAAGATAAAAGGGGGATGCCGAAGTGGAGCATGTACGAAATGAGAACTAAATCATCAACTGTTTAGTTTGGTGTGATGGATTTTATTTTGTTTACTTATGTTGGTAGTTGATGTGTTTATCTTTCGCTAAACCAATAGTTGTTAGGGCAATTTGCTATATGCTTTTGTAATTATATGAAGGGTCAGTGCTAAAAATTGATGACAACACAAGGTGGTCCAAACTATAGAAATTTGGGCACATAGGAGATTATGTATTCATGCATTTGATTGGAAAGGATTAAAGGGGGTTAATCCAACCTGGGTGATTAATTTTTTGAAGTGGTTAGCATGAGAAACCCATCAAAGGTATCTTTGAGTTGAAGTAGGGAATGTTAAATCCATGATTCAATCCAATTTGCCAATCTTTAACTTTGGAGTCCACATAAACAACTTGTTTGATACTTATAATGTTTTTTTCTCTAAAACCAAATGTTGTCCATTTATTTAAAAATTATCACATTTTGCAACTACTAGTTAGATGGGAAGGGGAATTGTTGTAATGAAGTTGCAAAGAGAGTGTGTTTGAATTAATGCATGGCATAATGGGGTTTGGGACTTAGCAGATCAAGGGATTGAAAGAACATTTATGGCTATGATCTTTGACTAAACCTACAACAAAATTTGTGAAATGAAAATTATTTCAGCATTAGGATTTAAAACTTATTTGAGGAATGGTCATTATCAAGTTCTTCAACTGGATGAACCTAGCTATGTAACTAATGTTGTTGCGATAGTAATTTTCTCAATTCTTGTTGAATTTTCATTTAAACATAGAACTTGGACTTGTTCCATAGATTTTTGTAACTTAGGATTATGTTTTAAATAAGTTTGATTCCTAGTCATGTTGGTGAGTTTTAGTTATATTCATCTCTTGTTGTTTTATGTGACCCTTTCCTTTTGGGGTTACAAGACTTTTAATTGAGCTAAATTTTAAAAATAGTGTTTTCTTTGTTTCAATTCATTATGTTGTGAGTTAAAAAAAAAAAATTATATGATGTTCGACATGGTGGACAAAAAGGAGGACATGTGTTCTAGTTGGCTTTTCTCTCCATGTGGGAACATTGTAAATTTGTAAAGAAGGGTTTCTTATTGCACTTGAATTTCCCTCATTCTAGAACCCATTTTTACATTAAAAACAATATTAATGATGACAATTCAAACAGATACCAAACACAAACTTACAAAGGTGTGAATCCATCAATGATTATGCACAACCAACAAACATAACCAACAAAAAAATAATTTATAAGTAAACAAGTAAACAAGATCTTCCACAATAATAAGGCTTTTGGCAATCACATTATTTTATGTCATTGTTGAGCTAGAGAAATTTGACTAATGAAGGTGGTTATTTTCGTGTGATATAATTGTTAATATAGTGGATTCACAAGTTTATTAACATTTTCATCGTTGACATCATTAGTTTGCATTGTCATTGCTAAGGTGTTTAGTGTGTTATGGTGGAAATGTTATTACTTTGAATTTTATTGCCACCTTTTCACTTTTGAACCCTTGCACCAAAATCCAAAAAATTCAACCACTTTTATTTCATTTATAATGCTTAATGAGAAATATTACTACACAAACTTTTCCTTTATCCTTCAAGTTTCACAAATTTAATCTCATGTAAGGGTACCATACCAAATTCTAAACATTATAGCAAGACCACGTAAGGATATACTTTTCTTTTTAATCATGGCTTAAAGTAGGGAAAGGGCATGTTTCAATACCAAAGGTAAGGTATGTTAATATACCTTTATTGGGTTCTACCCCGAGCTATATAAGTAACAAAAATAGCTTCCCAACATTGGTAAAGAGGAACATGTTCTTATTAAAGCTCCATAGAACATGGAGTAAAATTAATTCATATGTTGATCAAACATTCCCTTTGAACATACTAAAGTTGAGGATTTAATTTGTCAATTTGCAAGTGGTACAAATAACTAGGTAATTTGGAAGAGAAGGAGGATTTTAAATCAACAATGGATTCGTATTGGAGAAGTACAAAGTATTGTCTACTTCTTTTCTCCCTAACTAGATAATTAATGACAATGTGCAACTTACCATGAATAATTGAGGCATGTGATTATTCACGAGTTGTCTAAATTATTTATGATAATTAGTGTATTATAGTTAGTTACTAGACACAACCAACTTTATATGAACATTGAGTTTATAGGTTATGGGACATAGAAGAGTGTGAATTATGAGGTTTAATCAACTAGTGACCAAGAATGTACAATCAACTAATGAGACATGATATAATTAATTTCAATGATGTCTCACCATGTTAATGAAACAATTTTTACCGTCAATTATGACTCATAATTCATGACCTAATTTGATATTGGATCATAATGTTGATATTTTCCTTAAGGATGGTATTATGGATAGGAAGAAATCTTATTTTTTAGGAAAATGATTTCCTTCTTCTTTTCCTTTCAAGTTCCAACCAAGGATTTTTTCCTTGTTTTGATGTTGAAAAATTGGCAATATTTTTTCCCAAAAAAATATTGATTTGAAATTCAACTAAGAAAACAAATAGATATCCTAGAATTAAAAAAAAAATTAATGTAAGGTTGCCATATTTGTAAACAAAAAAAAAAGTTCTAAATAATGATTTTTTTGGGCAAAATGATCTCTTTTTTTTAACCTGAAAAAGATGATTTCAACACATATTTTTGTTACAAAATGGCCCTAATTTGGTAAATCTTAAGAATTTAAAACACTTGACAAATTTAAATCACATTCGGTTGTGATTTGGTGATAATAGTCATGCAAAACTTTATTCATAGGTTTGCATTGTTTAAGCATTGATGTTGTGCACCTAAAACATATATGAAACATATATAAGTAGGATGAAAGATTTTCATCCATAAAAAAATCTTGCATCCTACTTACATGTATTTCATACATGTTTTAAATGCATGACATTCATGTTTACACAATATGAACTTTTGGGAAAAAATAAATTCATATGACTATTATTACTAATTTGTGGCCTACAAAGTTTGTGATCATGAGTTCCATTAAATCAAAAATATATAAAAGGATTATTTTTAAATTTTTCATTTTTTTATTTATAACCAAATTTGGCTAATTTTTAAAAAGAAACTGATGATCACCATTTGATTACACTACATCACAAATTGAAAAAAAAACTTTCAATCCACTTTTCTATGCATTGTTAAAGGTGATGCTCATGTGACAAAAATGAATCAACATCACCCTTTCCAAAAAAATTGTTCACACTTTAGCCAACATTTTCATGGTTGGTTCAACATATTTTGATTATGGGGTGAAAGCATGGTAATGTACACAATATATGATATTTGTCACAAAACATTATAAATAATGATAAAAAACTTTGATGTATTGAAAATAAGAAAATTCAATGATTGATATGAAGATGATTTTTCATTTTACTATATAATATTGAAGAACCACATCTTCAAATAGATTTAATTAGATTTTTTTTTAAATGCATTTACTTGCACAAGATTTTCAATGTTACAAAATGTTAAGTTGCAAGTATATGAAATATTTTTATTATTTTCAAGTTAATGGAGGCTTAGAAAATTTTTATGTACTTTCAAATTGTCCATAATATATTAAATTTGTAATGTAAAAGTATGTTGAAGAGCTAATTTTGAATCTACTCATAATTTAATTTTTTATATGAAATTTTTTCAATATTTTCTTGAGTTAATAAAAAAAATTGTTTCTAGATTGTGGGCGATATTTTTTTGGTTTACATTACCATGCTCAATGCACCTTCTAATCATGTTTTAGATTTTTAAAATGTTATTTTAGAAGTTACATAAATAAATGATAAAAATTATTGTAATTAGGTAATTCTTTAAACATCAAATGTTCAAGGTCTTCAAATGTATTTCAATTTTTCATCTTTGTCACTTTCTTTCACCAATGAATTTTCATTATGTTTCAAGATATGCAAACATTTTTAATCCTTGATAATAATGGGTTCAATATTTAACTATATTTTAATTTCCCCCTTCTCACCTCCCATTTCTACTATTGTTGATAGTTGAATTAGGTATTACATTGTTAATAACAAGTCTACAACATCTAATTTATATTAGTTCAACTTGAATTTGGGTCTTCTTGTTTTATATTTTCATTTCTTCCATGAATTGGTGGTTGATAGGGTTACATCAATTGTCACCACAAGAAATCATGGTTTTTTCAACCAAGTCTTTTAATAAAAAAAATCTCATTTCACACATTTGCTAACTTGACTAGTTGGTTGTTTTGGACAAGTTGATCTAAACACATCTAGATTGATTATTAATCAAATTGCTAATGTGTCCAAATTGACCAACAATTTTTTCGACTAATGGGTTTTTTGACCAACAATTATTTTAATTAATTGGGCCATCTAGCCAATTTGGTAGTCAATTCATTTTGCCATGTGTCACCATGCTATGCCATTTTAATTCATGCCCATTCCCCATTTGTCACAACCATAGGCCATTATAACTATCATGTGTTGACATATGATTAGCTCATAATTTATGGTATTTTGGTCATTATTGTACAAAATGAGTGGGATTTTTGACCAAACTTGGTTATATTAACCATGATTTGATTGAGCTTGGCTTCTTGGTCAATTCATGCATGCACAATTTTTTTGACCTGTTGTGTGATGTCATGTGATAATTAAGGCCTAATCTAGGAAGCTTAGGCCTAGGCGCTTTAACTTACATGACTTGGGTTAAAAACAAACCTAGGTTAAGAGACTAGGTAGGCCATTTAAGCAAAATACCTATGTAACAACCTATGTCATTTATTCAAGGGTTGTAAATGTAAAGATTTGAACCCATCACCTCCATGTTGAAGGTTCAAATTCTCAACCATTGAACCACACTTTTTTATTGAACCAAATTATCCTTCACAAAATTATATTAATACAAATTAAAAAGAACCTTATGAACCCCAATTAAGCTAGACTTAGCCCACCTTAACCTAGCAAACCTAGGTTCATCTAAGTTAATGTAGACATGCATAGGTTGACTTAGGTTAAATTAAAATTAAACCTATGCCAACCAATGTTAAAATTAAATTAAACAAGATTAAACCTAAATTAATCTTTGATTAACCTAAGCTAAACCTATGTTAACCTATGTTAAACCTAGATTAATCAAAATTAATCAAAATTAAACTTATGTTAAATTTATTCTAACCAAGGTTAAACCAAGGCAAGCCAAGTTTAACCATAAATTAAACTGGTAAATTCAAACCTTAACATATAAGATTTATTAACAAAAAAAAAGACTAAAACTAACATTTTAATAGATTGCATCCATACTATAATTTATAGGTCTTTCATTCAAGCTAAATAATTAATTCATGTAATTAATGCAAAGACTTATATCCATTCAACCTATTTCAATTTCTTCACAACTTAATATACTCGCTCCATGTACAAAGTTATCATAATGCCTCTATCCCAAGTTTAGAGTATTTGAATTGTTTCATGTCACCGTTGTAAACCATGGAAATATCCATGTCTTTTCAAGACCATCAAAACAAGGGTATATATGATTAAAGATCCTTGATTTATTGATTAAATATTGATTAAAGGTCTACATGTTTTGTTAATTTTAACTAAAGGTGACATTTTTGTTGTTTTATTTGATTAATTTCACATTTAACCAATGGTAAAAAAAACCATTGTAGTCAATTGATTAAAAAAAAAAAAAAACCCCATGCCAAATCAAGATTAAAAAAAAACCAATTTTTGACATGAAAATGTTAAACATTATGTAAAAATGACAAAAATGTTGTATTTGTTGTTAACATTTAAAGTAGATTTCAAACAACTTCAAAACCAAAGTGAGACATATGTTTTTTTTATAAAATTGTATCCAAATTCCACCTAGATAGGGAATACCTTGCCATGTTTGTTTTAGATAAATATTAACATCATATTGCTTATAATAAGATGTGTTAAATATAATTGGTGACACATTTGTGTTTTTGGCACAAGGTGTAAATTTTGACATGTGTCTTTTTTGTTCAAATGTTGATCATGCCACTTGTCAAATAGGTAGTTTATATAATTTTGATGATGAGAAAATTTGAGGAATGTGTATATGGTAGATTTTACATAATCCTTCACATGGTCTTCATTAGACAATTGAATTTGCATAATTTGTATGGTTGTCCCTAAACAATTCTAAATATAATTCCAAAGAGAATTCATACATATTTCATTTACAAGCCTATGCACTTCACTTTTTTTCTAAAAATTACCTTTTTTTTCTTATAACTATCTCACTTCTTTTCCCTACCACCAACATGAATATGAAAATGCAAAATAACATGTGCATTTTCATGTCCATGATATTTATATTAATTCAAATTAAATTTGACATTGACACAAATAATTATAAACTATTGCAAACCATGTGGGAACATAAGAAGAAAGAAAAATAATTGATCATCAAAAATTGTTGATCATCACTTGTAATGTGCAACAAGCCCAAATATCAAATAAACAAAATATGTTAATAGAACCATGTGCAAGTAACTATCTAATTTTATATGAACTTCTTAAGGGAATAGACAACATTATTCAAAATTACACTAAAACACTTCGTAACCATTTTATGGGTATAATTAATGAACTTTTACATTTGGATTAAGAACTCTTCCTTTTCATACATTTGTGAATTCTTCCATCCAATACATTGGGTTTTAAGTGACAATTAGGAACCCTAGTGTTGGTAATGTGTGTTTATAGGATGATGCTCAACATTGGGATATGAAAACACCACAAGAAGGGAGAACTGCAAATGGAAAAAGACATGACTTGTAAGTCTTATTTTAATTGCCAAATCACCCAACAACAATGACAGAAATCAAATTGAACACTAATACCTATCAAGTAGTGAATCAAAAGTGGGAACAAAACATGCATATCTAAGGGGTGGACATTGCAAGATTGCCAATTCCATTGCTTGAGTTAGATGAGGCTGAAACCTACATAGGAAGTATAATGTAGATTTTTGGGCTACAAGGATGAGTATGGCAACTAGGAGCTTGTTATCAATGTTGCAAGGATTCACATAGTTCAAGAAGGGGATGAGATTGTGTCTGGAAGATGTCATAGAAATCTCCAAAATGTTTTCTATCACACACTGAGCCAAGAATTGTCATTACATGCTTTCAAAAGAAAGAAACAATTACATTTTAGCTAATCACATTTGATTTTGTGCAAAATAAGATGCAATTATTTGTTTGATTAATGTTGAATGCTTCCCTTGCAGCAATAATCATGCACCCGTGATAATGGAGACGAATGGTCCAAAAACAAAAACTTCAAAAGAGGTAGTCCATTGAAATGACTATTGAGAGTCATGGTGTCTAAGAAAGTGAAAGAAGATTGTAATATTGGTATTCAGTTTGTGAGTATGGGAGTGTGAAGTGTATGCTAGAGGTGGTATCAGAAGATGGTGTGAAGTGATGAAAGTGTGAGGTAATGGTCCGAGGTCATAGCATTGCCAAAGTAAAGGGCCTAAGACAAGGCAGACACCAAGTCCAGCCCTGCATTTGGGAATGTGTCCCCCACTTGTGGGCATTACCCATCATAGAGCACGAGGCAAACATTATCATAGACCAAAGCAAACATGTAGATCACAAGGTGTAGGAGGGGGAAGTTTTCTTACACCTGAGTGCTCATTGTAATGTCTGGTTACTGACAAATGAAGCAATAACACTGGTACAACTCCTTTGGGGAAGTTCATCATATCAAGTTTTGCAAGCTAGTTTGTGTCACAATGCTGCACTTGAGTGTAATCATATTTTGAACATCATGCTAATTCAGCTATGATCCAAAAAGGCTCCTCCTCCTCCTCGAAAAGATCATACACATAAACCTAATTTGTCAGTCCATGACCAATGATAGTTTTGTCAGGAAGCTTATGAAACCTAATTACACAAGTTATGAGGTGAGCAACTATGAACAGTCTAGCAGGGATTTCCTCCATGCATTTGTGGTTTCTCTGTTTCAACAGTTAGGTGACAACAGCAGTCAGAGTTTGTTTGTTTCACAAAAAACACAAAAACCTCACTGAACCCTAGACCATGGCAGTTCTTAACATTAGAGGATACACATGCATGAAACAGGGAGTTTACAATGACACAGGTGCATGTGAAAATTGATTGACGATTTTACACTGTAAAACGGGAACCTGGCTTTGCAGTTCCTCAAAAGAAAGCAGAGACTTCATGTGTGTGAAGTTTGCAAAACTTGGTTTCAAACACATGTTGACAGGAAATTTGGACTAGGTTGAAAGACCCCACACAAACCCAAAACACAGAACCAAAGGGTTTCACAGCAATCAGAAAAGTTGTTCAAAACTTTTGTTTTGGGTGGGGGGAAAAAATACAACACATTGAAGGTGAGCATGCAGTTCAATCTCTGCAAGTCCTGATCTCCACCAACAAGAGGCAGGCATGGCTTCAGAGAAGGAAAAATACACACACAAGTTTTGAGGAAGAAGACTCCAAAACTACTACCCAACTGTGGTAAAGACTCTGAGCTGCCAGTGCAAATCTAGACGAGGAGTAAAGCAAGGATTGAAATCAATTAATTCTTTGGCCACACACTTACCTTCTCCTTCTCATACTTGACAAACAGAGCTGCTGCTGCAAGCATGGCATACAGCTGGGTGCTGAGAGTGGAGATGTCATGGTACTTGAGAAAGCTTCCCCCTGTGGCCAGTTCCACCAGCAACATGGCTGCTAATCCTAGGCCTGCAAACCTGCCATTCAGCCTCTCGGTATATGAGTTGAAGCCTAGTGCCACTTCCAATCCATCTGACACTGGCTCTTGCAATGCCACAGGTGGCAGCATGATGCTTTTGCTCTTCCCTCTTGATGAAGGATTTCCTGATGATGATGTTCCCTCAGCCTTTCTTGCCTTTCTCAGCTCTGCTTTCTTGCCTGTACCACTTGTAGCTTTCCTCTGAAGCTTGGCCAACCTTTCTTCAAACGCAGCCTCATCATCATCCTCCTTCTGCTTATTATCCCTTCGTGCACCTTCTTGTTCTTCTGCTGCACACCTTATCCTGATCACTCCTACATTTGTACTATGTCCTCTTGTTGTTCTTCTTCTGCTGTTCCGAAAACAAGATGAAGAACCACCCACCACAAAACTCCCAAGACACTCTGATGAGCTTGATGAGGCACTAATTCCCCGCAGACGAGAAGGAGAAGAAGAACAAGAAGAACAAGAAGTAGAAACAGAAACAGAAACAGAAACAGAAGATGATGAAGAGAGAAGGAGAAAAGAAGGACTATGCGCCGCCATTTGAGGCTACGACGCTTGCTCTTCTTCCGCTTGAATCCACCACAATCGCCAAACTGTTGCAAGACACATCTGCAACCACTACCACCACCACCACCACCCACCTTTCGTCGCAGACCCAAAGGCTGGAAGAAAAGCTTCAACAATCGTGTGGTAAAATTGTGTGTCTCGATCCAAAAACCCAATTGAAATTATTTCTCAATACATATTACACTAACCAGGGCGGCACCAACCAGGGGTCTTTGAGTCCAAATCTTAGCATGATTTGGGCTTGATAATAAGGCTACTATCTAATAGGCCAATACCAACCAACGTGGGTGGTGCTGCTGGTTCACCCTGGCGTAAAAAAACAATTCCACTGGTGTTCAATATGTGACCCTGCAAATTAAAATTGGATGAAGAAAAATGAAAACACGCTGGTCTGGCTCGCAAGCCAGGTTTTGGCTGGACAGGAGACGAACGAACGGTGAAGGGGCCAGGCAGGCTATCATCTGCCAACAAGGAAAGGGCCCATTGGGTGCACAGCTCCACCCCTATCCATGTGTGTTGTTGTTGTCACTGTAGTTTGTTTGTCTGCAGTGAAGGTGCACATTGATCAATCTGCCCCGCCCCGCAACGGCGGTGCTATAGCAAGCACAGACACAGAGAGAGAGAGAGAGAGAGAGAGAGAGTATATCAAAGGAGCGAATGTGGTGGAGATGACGACTCCGGCTTGAGTCTTGGGGCCCAGGTAGCACAGGAGGTATTGCAGACAAAGCTGGGGGAGGTGGTTCGAGAATCCTCCAAAATTAGACAAGAGAGTTGGGAGTGGGTGGAGATCTGGGCACACAAGGTACAATTCTGGGAGAAAGAAAGAGGAAGCTGAGGAGGAGGAGGAGGAGGAGGAGGAGTAGTTGAGAGTCTGGTGGCAGCGATTTCCTTTCCCGATGATGATGATGATGATGATGATGATGATGATTTAGAAGATGGTGTTCTTCTTCTTCTTCTTCTTCTGTACAGCTTCTTCTGAAGGGAGAGGGAAGAAGGGAGCTTTGTTGTCGCAGCTCTGACAGTAGTGAACAGATAGCGATGGGAATGATTTGAGATTTGTGAAGGCTCGGGTGGGCAGCTGTAGAAACCCCAAGATGCCGCACCTGGTCTTGCAATTTCAGCTATGCTTGCATGTCAGACAAGGTGAGGTGGAGACTACACTCCTCTCAGGGAACCAGCCCGTATCATCATCGTCATCATCTTCTCCTGCCGTTTCTCTCTCCAACCAAGCACAGGTTCGAAAAGGCCGCAGCAGCAGCAGCATCCTCAGCAAAGCCAGTATTGAACTGGAAAGGAGGGTTCAGAAGCACTGGAGTATTGTGGACAAGGAGCCCATTACAGTAGATACTACTACCTCAACGACGAGGTGGCGAGTGGAGCAAGCTTACCTGACAAGAAGCAGAAACGACGCACCTGCAGGCCAAGAAGTCGTCAGACCATATGTTGATGGAGGAGTGGAGGAGGATGCAAGGGTTGGAGTAGAAGGTTTGCCATTGCCGCCTCTTTCTTTCCTTGAAGAGCCGTCTCTTGATGATGATGGCCAGAGAGTAGTTGGGAGCAGCAGCAGCAGCCGCAGCAGCAAATCACTGGCTCTGGGTCATGTTGAGAGGGAGAGAGTGGCTGCAGCTAGGTTATTGGTCACTGATCCTCTCACTCAAGAACCTCCTTCATGGCACCGTAGTGGCACTGATGGAACAAATCGTGGAGTAGGAGGAGGAGGAGAAGGTTTTGAGAACAGGGAGAAGCAGAAGCTGCGAGGCTATTTGGAGGGATTCTCAAGCTTGCAGAGTGAAGTAGCAACAAGCTCCTCCTCCTACAGAAACTCAAAATGGTTGCAAAAGCTTGAGGAGAAGATCATGTTCTTGGAAGGTATGGGAATTGATGCCAGCAGAGTGATAGCAAGGTACCCACTCTTTGGAAACTGCTCAATGCAACATTTGCAGTCAGTTATTGAGTATCTCGTAGAGGATTGTGGATTGCACCGCAAGCAACTTGTGCGGGTGGTGACACACAATCCTCAGCTGCTTGCTCATAGTGTGAAGAAAACCGTAGAACCTGCTGTAGTTTTTCTCCTAGATGAGATTAGGCTTCAGAAGAAGGACTTAGGGAAAGTGATAAATAGATGTCCACGCCTATTGATGAGCAGTGTGGATGGGCAGCTGCGACCCACAATGCTCTATCTGCAATCTCTGGGCTTCACAAATATGCCCACACTTGTCTCCAACAATGCCACTCTTCTGACTTTTGGCATCCATACCAAGCTCATTCCAAAGATTGAATTTCTGCAGAGCATTGGTCTCTCTGCTGATGAATCAATTCAAGCTCTGATCAGGTTCCCAGCCATTTTCAATTACAGCATTGACAGCAACCTTCAAGTCAAATGCAGATACCTGCTAGATGTAATGGGGAGAGGACTGGATGATGTCAAAGCATTCCCTCAGTATTTTGGATACAGTCTGGAGTACAGAATTCAGCCCAGGCATCAGTTTCTTGAGAAATGTGGTATGCGCCTCTCACTGCCCAACATGTTGAAACCAACAGATGAAGCTTTTTACAAACGCTTCCAGGATGGACAGCATGTTCCCACTCAAGCAGCAGCTGCTATGAAGGAGGTGGTTCTAAGGTGTACATGACATTGCAGACGAATTCTCAATGCTTGGGTTATTGGACTTTTAAATCATGCTTAAATTGGAGTCAGGAACGGGATGATGATCTCTCAGCAAAAGTCACCAGTCTAGCTGGGCAGCTGGATCCTTTGCTGAATCTCAAATGCTTTCAGGTTAACTCCCAACTTGTAATGCCATGAATTTGACCATAATGCTTATAATTCTGCATAAATCTACCTTGGTGGTCATTTCTCCTTTCACCAGTCTTGTTGCTCTGGGATAATTACTTCCAGAAGAAGAAACAGAGGGTCCAGAGCCCTGAGTGAAATGTTAACACCTCAGTTATGCTGCTAATGGACACATTCATTTCCAGGTCTCTTCATTGTGGAGTTTTACAGCCAATGTCTGTCAATCAATCTTTGATATGGAATTTTCTCACTCATATTCCAATACTCAATCAAGAGTTTATGTGAATTCTGGAACTAGTTATGTGTGCCTGTTTAGCTGGTGAAGCATAGAGCCCTGTGAAGAGAGCTGCTCTGTGGAGAACAAGAGAAGAGTTCTTCTCCATCTTGTTTCTCTTGTTTTTCCTTCACTTCCCTTGCTTGGGTTCTCTTTTCTTTTTCCTTTTCTCTTTCCATGGTAAACTTGTGGAGGTAGCCATCACAAGTAGCTGAGTCTTCCCATCACTGTAGGTCTTGTAACAGAAATGCAGTATGTTGGTCATGTATGACATTGACCTCCACCCACTGTCAGGAGCTGATGAAGTCAGTTAGGGTGTTCTGGTAGCTGTCACTGTTGAAGGTCTCTGAACATGCATGTGTCTATTACCATTCTTCAAACCCCTTCCTTTGTTCTTTAGGGTTAGGTTTCATCTTTTCCCTGTTTGATGATTTGTATGCAATCTGAAATCTCTATACCTACTTATTATTGGGTCATCACTTCCAGTCAGGTCAAGTGTGGAGAAGTTCCTCACTACTTATGAAGATATTGTACTGAGGTAGGAGCTTCTAAAGTCCCTGTAGAAGATCTCCAGGGAATCTTCTGGCCAGGGAATATATAGCTTGTTCTGGGTAGTTATGATTTCACAATTCAACTAGCTACCCAAATGCTGTGTTGGGTGTTGCTAAATTGAAATTGGAACTGCAACTTGACACAGAGATACATTGTTCATAAATACCATAATTTTGTAGAGAAAGGTCCCATCAATTGTCAGATTCAGATTTCAACCCTCTAGGTGCCTGCACCTCAGCATGACAGGTTGCAATTGAGTCCAGGCTAAATTGCTATCACACCAAGCATTTGCAGTTAAAAGCTGTGGATTTGGTAGCAGTTCTGAACACAAAAGTAGGGGAAGTGGTTGCTATATTCCAATGTTGCATTTCAAGTATTGTTAGGTACCAAAGACCTGGATTGTCAAACTATGGCAATCAATCAGGACAAGAGATGTTTGCAAGGGGCCCAAGCTTTCCAATATGGATGGCCATGGAGACAAGGCTGCAACTTCAACATATTCTTTCCAATGCAAACGATTGGCATGTCTCTTCTCAATTCCATGATGTCCTTGTTTCCATCTACAATGTTATTAGGTACTTGGTAATAACCTTGGTGGGGTACATCTTAGTGGTGAATTGGCCTTGTGCGAGGTTGCATATATAGGTGGCCCACTTGTATGGCAGGAGGGCTTATACCTCCCATCATACAAGTCTTGGTTTCTTGACTTAGATCTTCCACTTTCAATGAGATATTGTGTTTTTCCATCCCTCATTTCCCCCTTCAGTGGGAATTCTTGTTAAAGATCAAACCAGTAAAAATATACTTATTTTATGTTTTGATAATGGGGGGAGTTCATTTCCAATAAACTTAATAAATTTTCATCCAATCATGTGATTTAACATCAATTTACAAATCCATACAATTTAGCACAAAATGATGTTTTAAAATGTAAAAATGAAACTTTAATTGAATAATCTAAGAATATGTTAAAAAATAATGAACTAAATAATCCATTTTGGGTTGAAGCCCTACATACATCATTTTATATTCAACATTGTTCTTATATATTAGTCTTAGATAATACTACACCTTTTGAATTATGTACTTGCATAAAACCCAATCTAATTCATTTTAGAAAATTTTGTTGTCAAGCTTACTTTCACATCCTTAATGAGAATTGCACAAAAATTAAACCCCAAAACTTTAAAATATATATTTGTTGGGTATAATGAACTTTTAGGGTGCAAACATTATAAAAAAAGGCACAAAGTGTGTGGACAATGCTTAAAATTGTAGTTTTATATTTTAAAAAATTCACAAAGGCAACATAATAAATTAAATTGTTCATTTTAAATAAAAAAAGATTCCATTACTTATAAAGTCTCACTATTCAAAACTTGATACAAATTGATGATGTTTAAAAACTCTTTTTGCATGTTCAAAGTTATAATGAACAATGAGTTTCTTTTCAAAATATCAATTTTCCTTATAAAATGTGCATTGTTCCTTTTCAAAATTAGATAGGATCTTAACATGGATGAAATTGATAAATTTCATTTTTTATACACATTTGAACATATTTATTTCAGTTGTGTTTTTGACTTTGAAAATTATGAAATTTGAAAATATGTTTTGAAATTTTTTTATTCAATTTGAGTTATTTGAAACATGGATATATTATTTATAAATAATAGACCAAGATATAATAACCAACACAAGAATGTCATGTATCAAATCCAATCCTTGGAAAGGACTTTCACTTTGGCTTCATTGGCTCCTTATATTGTGTTTGCACACTTTGGGAATTAAAGGTCATCATGTTTTAATTTCAAGGGGAGTAATGGACTCTGAATTTAGTTTGTCACTAGATGGTAACTACTTCGTTCAACAACCAAGCCAACGACCACCACAAATGACATCACCATCCTAACTTGCAACAATGCCACTTCAACTTGGAATAGTGCCAATCCCACTTGTAACGAAGCCAACCGGAGATTCAAGTACTAAATCCTCAAGTCCACCACCCAAAAACAATGTTAATTCACCACCAATGTCCCCCTACATTTTGGCCCATCTATGACAATCACAAGAACTAACAATTCTTTACTATGTGAACTTCTCAATGAAAAAACAAGGGCCAACGGAATTCTAAAAAAAATCACTAAGCCCACTTTTGTCAATGAAACACTTTTTGATGAAGAGTTCTTAAGGACAAGATGAGTATATACCTTGGAGAAACCTAAGGAATTTGATAAATAAGGAACTCAACAATGAACATGAACTAGATAACTTTATTATTTGAATTAAAACATCATGTGAGCTAGACATTTAGAAGCTTCCGCATTCCAACGAAGTCCATAGATCATAATGGTGTTAAAAGAATAAATGTAGCCCTCCTTCTAGCACATCCATAGCATTTTGAATGTTTAAAAATGAAGAAGAAATGAAGGAGATATGGCCTTTTAAATTTTGAGGTCCTAAGTTGGAAATGAAAAATTTGTGTTCAAATAGTGTTTTAGAGATATTTGAATTCTAAGGGAATGCATGAATTATGACGGTGTTTAAATAGTAAATGTAGTGCTCTTCTTAATGCATCCAACACATTTTAAATTACTAAAAGTGAAGGAAAAATGGAAGAGATATACCCCCAAAGTTGGTTGTTCACATTGTGATATCAAATGCTCTAGTGGATTTAGGAATATTTTTATGTATTATAACATAGATACACCCCTAGCGGATTTAAAAATAGTTTAATGTATTATAACATAAATATATTTTTAATGTATGCCTAATCTACCATACTATATTTTTGAGGCTCGGCCCATGTCACATTAGTTACTAATTTTTGTTTATTTTTATGACTAATTGATCATACCCAGGTTTTCTAGGATGAAAATAAAACAAAAAATTATCCATTGAGAAAATGAACAAGTCATTAATTGCAATGTAATCGCAACAAAAATGATAAAAAAAATCTTGAAATTTGGAAAATAATTATAGAACTTACCCAAGGTAGTTGCATATGACAATTACATATAATCACAAATCAACTCATTACATTTTGAATTTGTTCTTCTATTGCAAATTTCATGATAGGTCTAAACACAATGACATTAAGTGTCACTTGGTATGTGCGAAGGTGAACAATCAAATCCTTCAGCTGGAATTTATAGGCCCCAAGCCCAAACATCAAGCATGTGTTGCTACTCATGGACTTATAGGCTTTAATGAATTGATGGGGGTTAGATTATTGTTACTATCATCAAATCATTGAAATAGTTTTAAATGATACAAAATGAAGGGGGAATGTAACAACTCATGAATGATCTTAATCCATCTTGGTCACATGGTTATTCGGGTTAGTTAGCATCACATGATATGTAGAAAACACATCTCTCATCCCACAACTGCACTGGTACACAAAGATCAGACTTCAGATCGCACGCACAAGAAAGCAGCACAAACAATGGCAAGCAAATTGCTTATCTCCCATATGCATTACCAATTTCTCTCATAGTGTGGAATTTAGAAATATCCCTTCAGTTAGCCCAATGTGTTACAACTCTTTGTATACATCATTAGACTTTCACATCTTCCTAGGCTAGCACACCAGTATCCCTGTTTTTGAGTTCTTCGTGGTAGCTATCCTATTCTTGCAACACACAATGAACTCCTAGGATGACATTCCCAAAGAACACAAGACAAAATGGTTGAGCATTTGTATTGGGAGAGCACTAGTCATTGTGTGCTATCATGCAAATGATAGTGTGGGTGATTGATTCCCTTTGAAGCAATCTTTAATCATACTTAGAGCAACTCCACCGGTGGTGCATTCATTGTACAGTAGATCTTGGATGAAGAAAAGGCAAAACAAGTCGGTTTGGCTTCAGCATTGAGCATTGGATGCTGAGGCTGGCTGAAGACTACACCAAAGCCTAGCACCTACTGTTGATTTGCTAGATGGTTTGTCTGGTTCAGGTAGGTTGCTATTATTGCTACCAATCGGAGTTTCAGTTTTATGGGTGAGGTTGGAAAAAAGTAAACAACTAATCTTAGATGTGAGAAAGAATGTTGCAGGGCTGCATACTCAGCATGGGTAGAGCTGCTGTTAGTGTGCTAGCAAATCTATAGATTTCTTTCAACACCCACAAAGTGATGGGCATATTACCAAAGACCTGTTTGGCAATGCAGTGACCAACAAGAACATAGGATCAAATCGGGCAGCAACTATTGCACAAAAATTGGAAATTTGTTTCATCTATACTTGGCCTCTTCCAAAGGGCTTCATCTGAAACTAAGATCAAAATCACAAAACAGAAGGCATTGGAAAGCAGAGAGAAGAAAAAGAGGTCTTTACCCATTGTGGATTTGAAGTGTAAAGTGTTTCTTTCATACAGGCATTCATCCTGGTCTACAACCATTGTGCCTCCTTGCTGTCAGTCCATGCAGGTTGCTGTAGAAGCTCTTCGTGAAATGACAAGATGTTGGATGCAAGATCAAAGAGTAAATGAGGCTCCATGCCACCTGATACACGGACTAGAATGTCTGGAAGATTACCCACATATACAGCATTGGCTGTAAGGAGCATGTTCCACCCACTTCAAACAAAATTGCTCCATCATTTGAGGGGTTTCGTATACTGGATGTCAGACCCAACTCAAGCCCTGCATTAATTTCACAGGAGAAAGTCCATAGTAGCTGCAGGCCAGAGGTTTGCTCCCACATTTTTTTTTGCTTGTACGTTTCTGCGGTTATGTCTTCAGCAAAGCTTGCCCCACTTTGGCCAAGTAACTTGCCTAAAGAATGCTTCACATTTGCAGACCCAACTGCTACTAGAGTGGCACTCCACATCCCTTCATCTTGTTCTTGTGCTTGATTCTTTATTCTGCACAGCTGAAGAGTTCATAGTCATTTGTGCCAGTACATCTCAAATGATAACATCTTACTAAATGGTGTCATGTCAGTGTTGACTATGTGAATCCTTCCTTAAGGATTTGTCTTCTTTGCATACTGTAGACTTGCCATGAGGACGTTTTTTGGGGCTTTTGCTGTGCAGACATCTTCCTCAAGGTGTACAATTGTTGCTTATTCTAGCTCAATTGTGATGACTGAGATACAAGCAAATGGGGAGTTTGCATTCAAATCTTCGAATGCTCAATGGCTTTTTCCCATGGTTTAAGGCTCTAGACATTTTGCAGAGATGTCTGGTGCTTGATTTTCAACATTGAATGCTGGCCATAAAAGAGAATTTGCATCTCTTTGATTTGGAGATCATAGCGGCTTGCCTCATGAAAGCTTTCTGGAATGAGATAGGGTTTAGATCTGGAATATTGGCAGCTGTAAAGCAGCGGAGTTTTCTGGTGCTTGTTTCAAAGGTTGTCATGATGTTGTAGCTTGGAAACTTCCAATTTGGAAGCTGGCTGATTTGCAAACTGTGTGCTTAATCCAGAAGGTATAGTACTATGTGGACATCATCACTCACAGGGTTTAAGCTCCTCATTTTGCAGGCTGTCTGTGCAATTTCCATGGAGTCAGATGGTTGCATGTTGTACCTCCAGGTAAGGACTGGTCCAGGCAATGCTGCCAATCTGTCTTCAGAAACAAATGGAGGGAAACCGGTTGGTAAGCAAGGCAACATGGACATTTGTGGCACATATGGGGATTGGCCAGACTCTGCAGACAGTTGAGTGAGTGAAGCAGTCCATGTGCGGCTTAGGACCCGTGGAGTGACAAGGCATTGGAACACACTACTGGATGTGTGTCCGTGTCATACAGGCATGTGCAATGAAGAAATCCTTGGAAGATGGGAAGCAGGTACATTATCAAATCATCGATTCAGGGTTTAAGTCAGATGTTTTTCTATGGAACAACCTTCTCAGCATGTATGTACAGTGCAGGAGTATTGTCAATGTGCACTGAGTGTTTGCCAACATGCTTACATGGGATGTGGTTTCATGGACCACCATGATCTCCAGATATGCTCAGTAGGGGTATGGTGAACAGGCCTTCTACATGGGATGTGGTTTCATGGACCACCATGATCTCCAGATATTCTCAGCAATGTTGTAGCAAGCAGATTCTTGAGGTCTTTCAACAAATGCAATAAGGTGTAGAGCCTGATGACGTTATGTTCATGAACATCCTCAATGCTTGTGTGGGCTCAGCAGTTCTGAAAGAGGGGAAGAAGATCTGTGCTTTTGTTGTCAGAGCTGGATTTGAATCAGACACTTCTTTAGGAAATACCTTGGTGGAAGGTCATGGAGGATAGAGGTTTGACAAAGGAGACAGATCGGAGCATGATTGAGCTCAATGGCAGGGTCCATAAATTTGTAGGGGTTGATTGATTACACTTGCAAACTGAGAACATCTTTGAAGAATTGGACAAGTTACATACATGGATCAAGGAGGCTGGTTATGTGCCTGACACAAGTTCTGTATTGCATGATGTGGGTGAGCAGCAGAAGGAACAGGCTCGGTGCTACCATAGTGAGAAACTGGCCATCATCTCCTATGGGCTGATCAGCACACTGCCAGGGGCACCTATCTGCATAATCAAAAGCATGCAGGTATGTGGTGATGGCCACACTGCAACAGAGCTTATCTCCAAGATCTGGAAGTGAGATTATTGCAAGAGATTGCAGCTGCTTCCATTACTTCAAGGATGGGATCTGTTCATGTGGGGATTATTGTCAAGGTGAAGCAAACAACACAACACTGCAATAGGAACCAAGAACAAAACATTTCCTGGCAGTATGTCTGCAAGGGAATTATGAGGTAAATTGAGTTCAATTATTGCTCTATTAGCCAGGCTGAATGATATATTGGTTGCTTTTGCCATAAAAGATCCAGCAAACACCCAAATGCTCTCTATCATAGCAGTTGATTGCAGCACCTTGAAGGGATCCAACGACCTGGTCTCCTTGAAAACCCCATTCTAGTTTTGGATGTTGATTCTTCATAGATTCCAATTCTGCAATGTGCTGCTCTTTGGAGCATCATTGGGCTACAGATTCTCACCCATGCAGAGACCTTGTTGTATTGGATTCCCAGTTTCCGAGTTCCTGGATCTGTGTAAGCTTGTGTCTAAGGAATGGATGTGAAGCAGCTTGCAAACTTGTTGGCCATTATCATCAAGATGCACCATACTGATTTCATATGAGTGACCATGTTGATGTTTTAAGTACCTTAGTGAGGATGTAATTAATGTTTTGGTGAGAGGGTTGGTAGTGCTCCTGTGCTCTAACTTGATGTATATAGATAGGCTCTGGATGAAATGCTCAATTCAACACAAGGTACCATCAAAGGTAAGGGTCGAGGGCCGTTGTAAGTGATGGTTGTCAAAAGCAAGAGGTTTATCAACATCATGGACTTGACTTGAGGGGGTTTGCCCAATGAGTCTAAAGTTTTGAGTGCAATCAGGGTAAGTAGACATTGAGACGAGTCTTTTTGTTTTTGGCAAAAAATTGCCAAAATGTGACAGTTTTTTTATGAAAATGCAATGTTTTGTCACAAATTCCTTTTTTCTAAAAATTGTTTTTTGCCTAAAAGATGACAGAAATCTGTGTTTTGGGGGGAAGGGTGTTGTCACTTTTATGTCTACTGGCTACAGTTTTAAGAGTTCTTTGAAATAATGTCAAAAGTTAAGTTGAAATGTGAGGGATTCTTGTAGCCCAGGAAATTGGACAGAAAAAAAAAAAACACTGATTGAGACTGGTGTTGCTCTCACTCCCAGACTAGAGATGCAAAAGCAACAAAGTCTATAGTTGCCAAGAGTGAAGAAGAGAAACATGTGGCCGAAGTTAGCCACATGTTAAAACTGCAGAAACAAAAAACTGTGAAGAGATGTACGAAAAGTATCATAAGTGAATTCTTTTGAGGGGGCAAAAAATTGCCAAAAGGCAACACAGTTTCTAAAAAGGGCATAATATATTTTGTCGCAATTTCTCTATTTTAATAACAAGATTTGCCAAATTATGACAAAAAATACTGTGTTTTTTTTGAGGAGGGTGTTGCCACATTCATGTCTACTGGCTCCACATTTAAGAGTTCTCTGAAAAAGAGTCTCTAGTTAACTCAAAATCTACCTCTGGATGACACCACCCGGGCTCCATATGGGAATTGAAAAAATACACTGATTGTTGTCATGTGGAGGTTGACATAGGGCTTTTAGGGCATCATCTCTCCGAGCAATATAGTGCTTTGTACGTAGTACTTTGGATGAAGTACAGCCTTTAAACTTCATGAAATTGAGTTTGAACTTGTAAATATGCAAATGACATACAATGATCTCCCAATAAAAGAGAGATCACATGGGCTAATCATGACAATCACATTGATGCTTGGAGAAGTAACTTTTCATAAGCTGATGAAAAAAATGCGTCACACCCAGTTTGAAGAGGATGCCACTATACCATTTATCAGCCCACTTAAGTGACCTGAGCAAAATGTCCTTGAGAATATGGTGATGAGAGAGGGTATTATTCACCGTGCACCTCATTTGCCATCTCTTGGAACAAAGGTCACCAAATACGGAATATGACATTGTTTTCAAACAGCCCCAAATGTAAGCAATATGTATGTACTTGAAATTAATGGCATAACAAAAAAGAGTTTTTTGAATGTTTGAACTTGGATGCATGAATGTAGACATTCCATACACAAAAAAGAAATAAATGTTTGTGATGAATTTTATAACTAATGCATTTCTTAAAATTTATGGAGATCATCATTAATCCCTTCATCACTCATCCACTGTAAAAATTTGTCTCCAGGGTACCCCATTTTAAGGTTTAGGGTTTAATGGCTGTGCAGTATACTATGGGTGGGTCTTGAATACATGTACAAAAGATTCATGATGATCAAGACCACTTTGTTCCAGACTAGTTATGCATTAAGCTTGAGCCTGGCTATAGCCGAAAGGCGGTGAATTCTGGCCATAATCAAGATTCCTACATACCTATTAATTTGCTAGGCTTTTGCTACCCGCCTACACGCCTCCAAAGCAACAGTGAACTAGCACCCACCAGTGCACCATGAAGCATGGATGGTAAGTTTTCTGTTGAGTTCCAGTTCCGTAGCTAATCATGGTGGGTTAGCTGAGTGCTTTTTCTAACTACGTGCGTACTGACAACCCACTTGCGGGTAGTTAGTAGGTAGGTAGTAAGAACAGCCGTTACCTATGTATAAACCATCTACTCACCTAGTAGTTACCTATTTTTCTACCTATCTACCTATACATGAGACCTACTTCTTACCTAATTGGTTACCGAGGTGAAACCAAATATTAGCTCAGTTGAGGTTCATCCGCGAGTGAGTAATAACGGGCATCCAGTGGATGGTGCACTGGTGGATGCTGGTTCACTGTGGCCTGCCTCCACTAGGTTCATGGCATGCCTACAGCTTGTAGTCAGGCGAAAGGTGCACACTAGTTGAGTTTGCTACCTGCCTCTTTAGATATTTTAAGCTACTAACTTACATTTTTTTTTATGATGCAACTTATGTAAGTTATAAAATTAAGTTATGTAAGTTATGAAATCATAAATAGAATTAAAAGCAAGTTATGGGGTCATTCCTACTGCTTTGCTCAGACCCATGTCATATCAGAAAAAATAAATTTGAGAGAAGGGGGACTACATTGTACTCAGTGACCAAGGTTTACCATAAGGTAGATGCACCCAAAATTGTCATAATAAGGAGTTTGGCACTAATAAATTAATAAATTAATAAATATATATATGCTTTGAAAGTAAATTTCCAAGAAATACAAGAGAAATTAAAAAACTTATAGTAAGAGGAAATATAATATTGGGACATTGGTAGAATTTGTTATAATTTTTTTGAAATTTTGTAATAATCTAACTTATTTTGAACCTTCGCTTACTTTGTGAATAATGCACTTGGCATTAGATTCTTATTGCCAGGATCTTAATGTTAGTAAATGATGCTTTTAGAAACAATTTCCCATGTGTCAAAAGTTTTAAGCAACTCTTCTTAAATGCAAGTAAGCTATCTTTAAAAATGCTTGACTTTAAAGAAAATTTTGAAACAAGAAAATCAGAGTCACAACAGAATACAAGCCTAATAAAATACAAGCTTAAGGTTGTTTCTCATCACATTGAAAAAAGTTTGTTGGATCATTTTACATTGTGTGATAGGTTAGGTGGAATCACTATGATTCACATCTATCAACTTCATCCTTCCGCAACTTTTGACATGCAACCTTAGATTTCCAACATCTTTACACAACTTGAGGTTTCAATGGTTTGTTGTTTCCTTGCATTAGTTTGGCTCTAGGTTTGACAAGTAAATGCAAGGTTTCTTGTTCATGGAAGGTATTTTTTAATCTATCAAGGAATCATTGTTTTTCTTTTTTACTTTCATTGAGCCATTCACAACATCCAAGTCAATATGTTCAACATGTTTCAAGGAAATTTGTACCATTTACTTACATTGATTCAATTTGCATGAGCTCTCAAACTAGTTTGTCTTTGGACACAAATAAATTGAAGAGATACAAGGAATGACATTATTCTTTGTTTTAGTTGAATTCCATTTTAGGGTTCTTTTGTTACCATTCATTTCATGTTGAAGTTTCATGCATAAAATCTTTTCATATCCTTTCTTCTCCATTGACCATTTCATGGCATTGTAACTTGGGCAAAGCCATGTCAAGTTACACTTGATAATGTGATCTATGTGTTGATTAATTATTGTTAGATATGCCATTTTTTACAAGTGATATCTTTGTCTTTCATCTTCAAAATAGGACCCACTTTAGGTGTAACAACTATTTAATTTTACACTTTTTAAAGTGTTAAGTCAAGTCAATATTTAAAATGTTTGGTAAATATATACAACAATGTTTCTAATAAAATATGGAAACACTTGAAAAAGTTTTAAACAAATCTAATGAATATTGGATACCCAAAAGTATTTTCTTAATAATGTAACAAGTTCTTTTAACACTTGAAAAACTCATCAATGATTCTTTAATGGACTTAAAATGACATATTTTTGGGACATTAATTAAATCAAACTTTACTATGATAGTATAATGTAACATCTTTGTGAATCAAAAAGACTTTTTAAAGATTTTGTTCAACTTACAAATGGAATATCCTTACGATATTTCGGTAATATTTTAGAATAAACAGTCATTAAACAAAGCACCAAGGAGGCAGGTGTGGGTCCTAATAGCGTGACTACACCTTATTAATTGATTAATAAAATCCATATGAAAGGTTGCCCATTTAAAAAACTCTTTATTATACATGTTAAAGGAAAAAAACATCAATCTAATAAAAAATGACCAAGATTGGGATTTTTGGAAATAAGGCCCAAATTTGGTCATTCAAAAGTCCATAGTTATTTATTGGTTAAAGTTTTGTTGTAATTTTTTTCAATCCATATTTGTTTTTTCATCATGTATCATATATTGAATCCTTATAAAAAATATTGAGATGAAATCATAATAAAAAATGCATTTGAATGCTAATGCAGAACCTAGATTATAGTCCATATGTCCATTTTAAAAGTCCATTATTATATGATTGGTGTATGTTTATTGAATGTCACCCTTTAATAAACATTTTTATTCAAGTTGACAATTTTAATCCATAACTATTTTTGTAAAATTGATGAATTCATAGTGCGTTTGTGGCATTTGCATAAAGTACATTCTACAAAAAGTCCATAAGGATGCAAAAAGTGAGCCATCATATCTTACATTTACCTTCGACCAACTTTTCCCAAGCACACCATTTGTGAATGGTGTTGCTCTTTCTTACACTATTTCTACCACCTTAAACCTTAATTGTTCAAGCATGACACAAATAAACCAATGTGCTGCATCTTTAGCACCCAATGAACAATTTGCTTTTCTTTTGCAAATTATGTCCCAACTTTTTTAACCTTCAAAATTTGTTTTTTCCATTGAGGTGGTCCTTAAAAAAAGATTCTGGAATGCTAAAATGGTGAATTGCCATGTTGATTTTAGCACCCTTGTCAATTGCCTTAGTTTTCTTCAAGGATTCATTATTCCAATTCCCACTTGTTCTTATCCTAGAAGTTAGGGCATTAGAATTTGGGCTTTGTTTAGTTGTAAGAAATCTAGGATTGTTCAAAACCAATAGAGTATGGTAGGGCAAATTTGTCAAATCACCTAAAATTTCCCAAGATTTAGAATTGAATTATTGCTTCAATTTTCAATGTTTGTTGGAACTTCATTTTTTCCTTGTGCATCTTACAATAAGCTTGCATTTTTCTTTTCAAAATAATCACTTGAATTTATTGAATTTTGGAACTCCTCATTAAGACATTGGTTTTGTAAACTAATATCCATGGATTGAATTTGGAGATGTTCAATTAATAAACAATTGAATACCCCAATATGGACCATTACCCATGTTGTTAATGCAAAAATTTGCAATGATTTAAACTAATTTTTCAAGCTTTTGCAAATTTGTCTTAGGTTTCAACAACTAGAAAACTTGTTACATAGACATATTAGACTAGTTTAAGTAATTGTACATAATCTAATCATTAAGTTAGAAATTAGATATTGAAACACATCATTTATCACTTTGAAAACAATCACTCATCATATTATCTTTTCATAAAAGCTTAAAATCATTTAGAAGAGTGGCCCTAATTAAACTAAATTTATATTTTTAATTGTCATTTCAAAATTTGAAATTTAATGACATTTAGATTTTAAACCACCCTAATGACCAACATAAATGTGTTATGGCATATTCATATGATACATGGGCAAACCCATCCTTGGGTGGTACCATTAGGAATATCACACTTTGATTTTCCTAGACCCATTGAACTTAAAAATATGAAACATTTAGATAAACATTTGGGCATAAGCATGATGAAGTATACTAATCAATAACATTTATTTTTTTGGAAAATACCCATAAAATATGCCTTAATACATTGAATTCATGAATATTATTTAAATGAATGACTAATAATTAGAATTTTTTAAACTTCATTGCATAATATTGAAAAAACATATGTTTTAATATGCATTTAAGTACATTTTTTGAGATGCAAGTATTAGAAAGTATGTGTCATAGTTTTGCAAAATATAGTTACAAGTATATGGAAGTAAAACATCAATTAGAATTATTATACTTTCAAGTTGAAATTGAATGTGAATGTTGAAAAGAGACTAATTTTGAAAATAAATTCTCATAGGACTACTTTTTTGGTATATTTTATCATGCTTGGACACATTTTCATAATTTTTTTTAATGAGTACATTTATTAAGTTCTATAGATTTTAAATTTTCAATAATATCAAAAATATTGTGTATTTTGATGTTTTTAATTTCATTGCATTTAGAAAAAGTTTTAGGAACGTAATGATGGTTCTTTTTTTTGAATTTTTTTAGTCAAGAAAAAAAATTTGAAAAATAGTTTAAAAACTTTCTTGGGAATTTTTTATAAAAATAATTTTATTTTCAGGTTTTTATTAGGAAATTCATTTAGTAAATATAATTTAGTTATGAATTTTCAAAGTGAAAGCTATCAATTTTTGAATTAGAAGCCATTTGAAATTAGGAACACAAATTTTTAACAATTTCAAAATTTTTAAATTCCAAAATAAACTTCAAACCATATATTAATGCATGCAATTGATAAATTATAAACATGAGGAAAAAATAATTTGAAGTTTGTGAAAACATTTAAAATAAAAGGCCTAGAAAAATGATTTGGTCGTTCTTGATTTCTTAAGCATTCCTTGAGGTGATTCCTAATGGTACTACCCACACAAGGATAGCTTAGCCCACATACAAAACCACTTTCATAATTGTCCTTCTAAATGCTAAAACTAGCGAACTTAATTATATCCTTTATTGACCATGTCAATACAAAGAATTATGCTAAGGGCACATAAAATTGTGACAATGGAATACACCTTACAAGTTTTCTCACCGCACAAAATGTGGTGATGGGAGACCATTATAGGACATGATTTTGAGTTCAAAATGGTTTTTGGGTGTCTCTACCTTATTCAACCTGAGGGATAACCTAGCTTCATTTGATTAAACTAAGAAGAGGTAGTAATAAGTATTACAATATCGATTTCTTATACAGTATATAGTATGTGCCTGATTGGTATGAAAGTGATCTATTCCCTGGGTCCGAAGCTACAACATCACTAACTTTTTGAATTATAATGCATACATCCATGAGTGAAATATAAATAATAGAACAGTTTGCTACACTTGGCCGCTAGATAGGTTTTGATAATCTCATGATGGCCAGTAGGCTCTCACAAATTGCAGCGATTGCAGTGTCTGCTGCAGTTCTGGCTGATGTGAAAATTCCTTTATAAGGAAGTCAGATATTAACTCACAATACAATGCATAACTGTGCATAACTTTAGGCTTCAAGCATACTGTATACGTAAACATATTATATTGTACACGTATATGTACAGTTGCTGGCAAAACAGGAAGGAATTTTTATATATATTTGGCAAGAAGTTTAGCTAAGAGTTTATTTATGCAGACGATCATATTCTCGATTGTCGATTTGTGTTCGATTGTCGGTTCGAGCTCATTCCTGCATTGGAATAACATTTTCTGACAGCTACGAGCTTATAATTATATATTCGACTGTGTGAATATATGTAATGATTTGCATATAGTCATGACTCATGAGCAGTTGAGGAGCTGATTCTAAATGCAACCGACCAGCTGAAAATATCTCGAACAACAAGAGTTGAAGTTATGTGCAAGTAGCATACACAGTAGCATTCGGCCAGCAGGTGCTGCACAGCAGATCCTGGAAAGCCACCGCTTGCTTGTTAAGCAACTGCTGCCATGAGTCTAGATTAATCAAATTGTCATATTAGGAGTCCTGATCCCGCGACTACCGGCCACTGCATCTTGAAGCCTAGCTGGGGATCAATGAATCAATCCTTCATTTGGTCATTGACATAAATGTCATCAGCACTTCTTAAATTTTTGCGTAATCAGTGGGAGAAATTATAACCCCTGCTAATTGTTGGGTTTAGTGTAGTTCAATCCCTGGATAAATCAGAACTGTGATCTACAGAGCCATCTCGGGCAGGAGGACTGCACCGTGCGGATCAAATCGCGTCGTGCGGATCAAGTCAGCTAGAACCTTTTTCTCAAAAGATCCATGGGACTTTACTTACAACATTGTTTATTGTTTTGGACAAAAAGAATTCATTACCGTACTCGATCGATGGCTCCGCTACCAAGAAATTTATATTAAATGTGGACATATGTCTTTTGCATGAAGCTAAAAGTCGATAAGATCAACGGAAACTAGATATACAAGGTCTGCTGCGGCGCTGCCCGAGGTGCTCCCATTGAACCATGTGTTTCGTGGTTTTGCATAGAATGGTGTTCGCGTGATCATGAAATCCTAGAGAAGCAAGCTAGGGGAGCTGTTTCTTTTGTAAGGAAGAACGTAATTCGGTTCTGCAACACATGATCAAGTTCGAAAAACAGTGTTAGCGAGACGCCACAAACAATACGAGTTGTTGCAACGATTAATACGCATCGATGCGTAATTACTATGATGCGGATCTTTCGACTGATGGAATGTTCATCAAGCATCACATTGATATTGTCCAGACGGCAAACAGAGTGAGTGCGTAGCTGCAGCAAGAGTGCGTAAATACCTCGTATTAAACGATTCAAATTAACATGGTCGGAAGCTGAAATATCTATTTAATCCGTATGACGACTAATCTGACGACACTTAGAGCATCTCCATCGGCGCTCAGTATGTCACCCTGCACTGGAATCCTTGGATGAGGTACAGGAGTCAAATCAGCGGATCCACTAGAAGATTGCTATGACACTGTAAAGATGCAGAGCTTTCAGAGGCTTGGAGCAGCCTTGGAACAGTCTAATAAACACAGTCAAATCATATTTATTGACTTTTCCTGTTTCTGATTGGCTAGATAGTTTGATTGGTTCAGGTCGGTTGCTATTAGTAGTCTCCCACCTATTTGCAGTTTCAGTTTTTGGCCCTTGAGATTGGGAAAAAGTAAGTAACTAAAACTTGGATGCTTAGGAAATATTTTTTCAGGGTCACATACTGTGCACAGCTATAGAGATGCTGTTATATAAGTTGACTGACACGGTGTTATGAGAGGTGTTATGAGATCACCTGCAGTACGGAATTGTTATCATGGGGTTTGCAAGTGGGAATTTTTTTTTAAAAATTCGTGAAGTACATATTTACCGCCATTTGAGTACTTGTAAGCTGCAAGCAGCTGACGTGAGCTGCTGCAATGGAACTTCATCATGGTTTCTGCTTTTGAGAGGAAACAGGAAAAAGCGCATTGAAGTACAACAGCTTTCTTTCTGCTACGCTTGACATCGACTCGACATATTGATTAAGATAGCATCTTCTGCAACAAACATTAGTGAATGCAGCGACCTAGCTCATTCGGGTACAACAGTCCTTGATGATTTTCAGACACATACAGGGAATGAGAATGACTTGCTAAGTACTTCATCTTCTACCCAGTGCCAGAGACTTGAAATGCGCCATTATAAAAACTCTCTGCCACTTTCAAGGACTTGGATGTCAACGACAGAAACTGACTACAGTAGTTAGCTTGACGCTTAACAAAAGCTTTCATTGTCGGTCTGATTCACACCAACTTTTTTGGCATTCCATGTAAGGGAAAGACTGGAAACTTCTGAGGAATTAAGGTTGAATTAACAAAGCATAGGGAAAGCTCTCCAAGGGAATCGTAATGGGACCAATATTTCTAATTGTGAAACAGAGGGATCGAACAAACCATTTCATGTTTGCATAGGGGGAATTCAATTTCTTCTTGATGGTCCTAAAGGGAATCCTAAAAACATTCCTTGTGATTGTAGCATTAGGAACGGAATTCTTTCATCTGAAGTATGTGCGAAAGTCTTTCAAGGGTACCCTTATAAGCTCATCACAGGGACTCGACGTCTTCAATTTTTTTTGCTCCAGTCATCTACCCTGGTCTAATGCCTCTAGTACTTCACGATCCACGAAGACGGAGACAAAAGATTTTGGAAGTGTGGACATTGGGCGAGCTGCAGACTACTTATATATCTAGAGTCGGATTTGCACCGGATTTAAAACGTGGAGTTCCAACAACGTTGTAAACCTTTTTGAAAACGTAATTTTTTAAAAGGAGAAAACAGAAGATCACTAAAACCGTCCTGGATGCCAAAACTTAAGAAATTGTCAATACAAGAATTTTCAAAGCTTCCTGAAATTATATATGCAGGTAACATACATGATCAAACTAGCTAGTGTGCAATAACACCAAATTGTATACCTAAGGGAAGGCCTGTTACAAGGGCGGCGAGCTGGTTGCAAACTTGCACACAATACGGGCCACAATTCTTCACCAAAAAAGTTTTCAAGAATCGGACTCTAAACCTTGACGTTTTCTGGAGAATTCAGAAACCATCCGTCGAGAGGGCGATTTAAACATGATTGTTCCATCTTCTAGATTCTCTAAAACAGAGTTCCATCCTGAGACTAGTGTTACGGATGTCAGCAAGAAAGAAGATATAGATTTTCTAGAAGAAGTGGGGATTCCCACTTGCGGCCATATCAACAAGCTGCTGCAGCTTCTGTACTCTATCATAACCTGAAAAGTTGAAAACTCATCGAAAAGTTTCAATTCCTCAGGTTCTACGCTAAGGAAGTCTTGCGTGCAGGAAGGAATAGCTCCAGGTGCAGTGGACTCATCTACACCCTGCACGAGATTTATAATTTCGGTACTCCTGCAAGCTGATGTGATAAGTAATGATCTACCCAGTTAATATTCACTAATGATGAGCCTCGTCCAAAACCATATTATGACAATCTAGAGGCGTCCAGCTCTGCAAGTTTTGAGAAGATTTGGGCACTAGAATCAAAGAAGCCATTAAAGATAAACAAGACTGTGAAGAGTCCAACCGTGCTTCATCAACATTTTCCTTTAGTTGGAGAACTGAATATCCATGGAACTGCATGCCATGAGGAGCCGAGCTGATCAATACGCGCAAAACGTTGAAGCTGCTCTGGTGAACTGAAAGCTGGAGGTTGTTCAAAGAGGCTACCAGTACCTGCGCTCCTTCGAACCTGGAGTTGCACCGTTGTTACAGGACGGAACATTATAAAAGTCTGAAGCTGTCATCTGCGTAGAGAGAGGGTTAACGACGACAAAGCCTCGATCGCTAATAAGATTATGGCGTTGGTATCCACTAACCATCATTGCGGAAGCAGTGGCAGCTGGGGCATCTGCGACTGTTATATTATTGTCGTAATTCTTGTATCGCATAATCTCCCGTCTAACGGCGTTCAGCTCGGTCTGAAGCGACTGCGCCTGCTGCTGCAGGGCCGAGATCGCACCCATGCACCCGTATACGGGGTCCCGTAGGCGAGCTTTTGCTTCGTATACCAAGCTGCTTGCAGCATCGGCGCGCTGGCTTTCAGGAACCTCCATCAGCATCTTGGATACGTTACTGGCACCGAAGACTTTATGCACGCACGCAAACTTCTGGGGCTCGTGTGGTGAGAAATAGGGCGAGAAAGGGCAGTTCTGTGCGCATCGCCTGCGAAGAAGCTTGCAAGCGGCACAAGGCGTATTCGAAGAATTGGCCTGCCCTTGACTAGTGCCCATGAACGTGGCTCGTCGATCCAGTGAGCTGCCCGACATGATCTCCGTAATCTTGTGATGGCCCACGCTTCGGGAGTCCATTTGTTCAGTCGATGCTTCTACGCAGAAAATAGCCAAGTTCTTACGCAGAACTTGACAACCAGTCTGACTCTTTTGTTCAAGCCTCTAGAGGATATTTCTTCTCCACAATAGAATACTTCAAAGAAGCTATCCAAAGATCGTGAAGTAAATAGCCGACACAGAGCTGATCAAGCTGCAACTCATGTATGGATCATGCACATGTTAGTTGCCCGCGCCATCATCCCGTTCCACACATCGCGGGTTCCAGATCAACCCCGTCGATTTATCTCTCCATTTGCGTACTTGATGAAGTTGTGTTCCAGGTCGATTTCAGACGTGAGACTAGCTGGCTTGATTTAAGCTCGAGACAAGAGATACAAAAGCCAACACTAGTAATTAGTTGGAGACCTAGCCAGAGGAAAGATTCCTCAACTAAGAATGCAAACAGCCGGCGAGAGTCATAGACGACATGGACATCAGCTATACGCATGGTTTTCCGAATGGAATCGTAAGGCAATCCCGGATCGTTTCCAGTAATCGAGGGATGCGTGATTGGGCTCATAAGAAGTCCATTACAAATATGAGAAGGTTTGCCTTTTGGGTTTAAGATTGTCTGTGGAACCAGCAAGAAAATCTTGAATAATTTCTCTCTATCTCGATGCAAACATGAAACTTCTCTATTTCACTTTCCCGAAGCTTGCGGCTTTGTAGATAGATAGATAGATAGAACTATTATATTTTGAATCATCACTGGTTTTGAAACTAATTTCTTCTCTTAGACTGTAAGGAATTCATTATAAAAAACGGTTTCCTTCTTTTGTAATGAACTTGCAATCAAGCTGGATGTCAAGCAAAATCTCAACAAAAATCACGTCTCACCTGGGACACTGTCATGCGGGCAAGACTTCAACTCTACGTTTTCCGTCAGAAATATCCAGAACATAGGAATGAGGCGTACTAGATTGTAGCTGCTACGATAGGACGCATGCCAGAAGGACAATACTTTTAAGCTGGTGGGATAGACCTGTTACAATTCCTGATCATATCAGCAGAGCTTATAGCTGTTCAGCAAGAGATCGATCGTGATGTCAAATGCATACCTGAACTTGCCGGCCTCGACTCGACGTTGTACTACTTGTCACACTTGATGATTACGCCAGCATCCCTCATGCAGGTGACTGTCGAGAGTGTAATGAACACCGCAACTTGCCTCCCTGCTCGATGCAATGAAGTACCCTGTTTGAGCTATCAAACAATACAGTGCAATGGTTCCAGAGGTCAAATCTATCATGACCAGCGATCAGTACATGAGCATTGAGGACTGGACAAGTAGTTATGTATTACGACAGAAACTAAAACCAACATGAGAACCCCAGCCAACAGGAACGTCCTCGACGTGAGTTTCTGCCTTCCATCAAAGGAGCGATGGCCGTGACCCATGCCGTGAACAACAAAAGAAACTACTGATCTGGTTTGAGGAGTTCCTTAATATTATATCTGAGCACACATGAGCAGTACTCGGATCAACGTCTTCTCAACGTCAATCAAACCAGCAGGATTCGATACTAATTTATATATGAACTTGCTGGTAGCCTGGTCATGTTAGCTACAGTAGGAAAAGACGTTTCAGTTTTGAAAACTTTGGTAACAAGTAGTACTCAAAGCAGCAAGAAGAAGCAGGAGCTGCACGCATTTAAAAACAGAAGAGACGACTCGGAGCTCAACATCGTCCTCGCGCGTATCACAACTGCATTTCTAGTAATCTTCAGATCCACGCGGCACCCGCGCCGATCCAGCTCTTTAAACCAAAAAACCAGCGGCAGACAGAAGATCAGCTTATAGAACTGCTGCTGCGATCGAAAACTACAAAGGACGGAACTCGACAACCTGATTAGGTGTATATTTCTCAGCTAGTAGTACTGATGATCCTTACGTGCAAATTTGGGCCGTGTGCAGAACAATAAACAAGCTGCTGGGAAGCTCAAAACGCAGAACCCAGATCAAACTCACACCGGTACGAGAAGCTCGAACGGCCAAGGATCACCACAAAGCTGGTACGAAGAAGATTCAAGGGTGATGGTTCACTGGTATAGCCCGTTCTGGGGCGCTGGGACCACAAGAGGTCCTGGGTTCAAACTGAATCCAGTACGTGGTGTGGTGTGGCCGCTGATGAAACTCCTACTGATCCCTCTGCCAATGATCTTGACTTGGGGCTGCCAACGGCTTGTCAGATCGGGTCTACTGTTTTGCTTCCAAAAAATCCCCAAAAAAAAAAAGCAGAACCCAAGAAGCAGACCCTAGAGAAGCTAATCACTACAAACGAGTCAATGAAGCTAGCCACAACTCTCTAGCTGATTATTTGCACACCAAGTTTCTCATGGCCTCCAAGTGGAAAAGTGCAGTGTATAAGAGGGAAGCAAATGTCTATGAAGGAGCAGCGAGAGCAAAATAGAAGAAATAGTGTGGTAGTGGGCAGGGGGGATGCGTGTCAAGACTCGAGCAAAGGAAAGAAGGAAGAAAGAAAGAAGAAAAAATCATGAGAGACGGACTGAGGACGGGTCGGTTTACCATCGAAGGGGACGCAGCAGGTTGGAGACACAAAACAAAACAGAGGAAGGAAGGCTAAAGAGAGAAATATATCACTCGCCAGTTAACCCTTTTAAGGCGTTTCATGAAGAGAAGGAGTGGTGTTATTATGAATTGATTTGCCCTGGCCGCCCACATCCATAAGATTCCTTTTGGAATTATAGCAAAAATATATATATATCTACCTAATAAGTGGGGGACTTGAAAGTGTAGGTTCTTTAGTTTGTTTTCATCAATTTTGAGAACGTATAGGTGTAGGGTACAGCCCTAAGTTGAGGGCACTACCAAAATAAGGGTGGCACAAGGCAATAGCCAAGTAAGTGTAGGCCCCAATTTTAGTAGTAATGCCCTCCACTAAGGGCATTACCCAACTTAAAGACCAGCCAGAAATTCAATGGAGAAACAAAGAAAACTTTCATGTCAAATTTTGAAGGGATAGTTTACATATAACTAACTGGTCAGAACCTGACCGGAGGTTCTCACCAATTATAAAACCTGATAACCAGATTAGTTCTCACATTTGAGAAGGGTCCGGTTTTCAGGGTAGTAAACAGTAAGTAGTAAAAATTTAAAAACTAAACCAATAAGAAGATAAGTAAACTAAGAAAAAAATTTAAATGTAATAATAATAATAATAATAATAATAAATGTAAACTTCAAAAATAATAAAGTAAAGAGTGAAGACAAAATAAAAATAAAAAAGCATAAAAATTAAGTAAAAATTAAAAAAGAAAGAAAACAAAATCGCAACCAACACATTAGGTTTAAGGTTAGGGCCTAACCCTAACCATAATGAGAAGGTCACCACCCTCATTAAGGTTAAGTTGAACTTTGAACCTAAACTATAAACTGTTGCTTGAACTCACTTTTTTTTTCTCACACATTGTTTTTCTCAAAATTTTCTCTCTCAAACTATTTGTTTATTTGAGCATGTATTTCTTTTTTTTTTTGGCTTTGTCTTGCTGCTACGCATTATTGTCAATCTATCAATTTAGCTAATCACTTTGCCACAACACACCTTGTTATTGTTGCGAGTTCCACCTTGCTGCATATTTTGCCCTATTGCTGCTACTCCACCTTGTTGCTATTGTTCTACTGCTGCTACCACTCTGCCTAACTTTCTACCTTGCTATGTTGCTACTCAACCTTGTTGCTTCTCCACTTTTGCTTCTTCTCTACTTACTTCAGGTACCAATGGCTTCACTTGAAACTCTTGTTGTTGCCTTGCCTTGTTATTGTTCTTTTGTCTTACTACTACCACTTGCTTCTTGTGTCTCCTTAGCTAGTACTTCCACACTTCCCTTTTTCCTTGCAAGTTTTGGTTTTTGAAACTTGAAGAAACAAGTAATAACAAATTAAGGTAATTTTTATTTCTTTTAGTTTGTGTTTGTTTTTCTAGTTGTTGGTTTAGAAGTTTGGAATATTTTTCAATTCTAATCTTCCCTTTTTTTCCTTTCTTTTGTAAGAAATGAAAAAAAAAGTTTTCTAACATTGTAAATTTCTCTCAACACAAGTTTTATTTTTCATTATTTTGTTATTGGTTTTTGTTTGTCAATATTTGTTTAATGCTTTTGTGTTTGAATATGGTTGCTTGGTTTTTTTTTTTTTTATTTTTTTTTTTTTATTTTTTAATTTTTTTTTTTTTGTTTGTAGTTTTGCCTCATGTGGGAAGAACCTGTCTAGTTGTTATTTGGGGGACAAAAAACATTCAACTTTGAA